>MDTC01206380.1_pt1 | contig 15331 bp, 20 predicted proteins | sample 811181 | NCBI WGS metagenome assembly MDTC01 (sample SAMN05326644, study PRJNA326480) | marine metagenome | isolation source: seawater | place: Pacific Ocean: North | collected 2011
AAGTTGCACCAGTGTGGCTTACCAAAAAAAATGGCTCTGGAATTATTTAAACCATTCATCTATTCACGCTTAGAGGCTAAAGGCCTTTCTTCAACAGTAAAACAAGCTAAAAAACTTGTTGAAAAAGAAAGACCCGAGGTCTGGGATATTCTAGAAGAGGTTATTAGAGAGCACCCAGTTTTACTGAATCGTGCACCTACTTTGCACAGATTAGGGATACAAGCATTCGAACCAATCTTGGTAGAAGGCAAGGCTATTCAACTACATCCTCTCGTATGTTCGGCTTTTAATGCGGATTTTGATGGAGACCAGATGGCTGTTCACATACCGTTAAGTTTAGAAGCGCAGTTGGAGGCTAGAGTTTTAATGATGTCTACTAACAATGTCTTATCACCAGCCAACGGGAAACCTATAATTGTCCCATCTCAGGATATGGTTTTAGGATTATATTACCTGTCTTTGGAGAGCGAGGGGCAAGTTGGGCAAGGTAAGATTTTTGCTTCGGTTGAAGAAGTAGAACATGCTATGGAGCTTGGGGTTGTGAATCTTCATACGAAGATTCTTGCTAGGTTCCCCCAGATTGATGAACAGGGTCTGACATTTTATAAGAGGTTTGAAACGACGCCAGGTCGGTTAAGAATAGGAGCCTTATTGCCAAAAAATCATAAAGCCCCCTTTGAAATCGTTAATAGGTTGTTAAGAAAGAAGGAGGTTGGGGAAGTAATTGACACTGTGTATAGACATTGTGGGCAAAAAGAATCTGTCATATTTTGCGATCAAATAATGCAACTTGGCTTTAGGGAAGCGTTCAGAGCAGGTATATCATTTGGTAAGGATGATATTGTTATACCAGAAAAAAAATGGAAGCTTGTTGAAGATACCAGAAACCAGGTAAAAGAGTTTGAAAGACAATATATGGATGGTTTAATCACTCAAGGAGAAAAATATAATAAAGTTGTTGATGCATGGTCAAATTGCTCAGACTCGGTTGCTAATGCTATGATGAAGGAAATTTCATCTGTACAACCTGATCAGTTAGATGCGGAAAAACAGTTGAATTCAGTTTATATGATGTCTCATTCTGGTGCTAGAGGTTCTCCAGCTCAAATGAAGCAGCTAGGAGGCATGCGTGGTTTAATGGCAAAGCCTTCTGGTGAAATAATTGAAACACCTATTATTTCAAATTTTAAGGAAGGTTTGACTGTTTTAGAGTACTTCAATTCTACCCACGGTGCCAGAAAAGGTTTAGCTGATACGGCTTTGAAGACAGCGAATTCGGGTTATCTCACTCGTCGCCTAGTTGATGTAGCTCAAGACTGCATTATTAGACAGGAAGACTGTGGCACAGATGCATTTATCCAAGTTTCAGCTGTTATTAATGATGGAGATGTAGTGGCCCCACTTTCTGAAAGAGTTTTGGGAAGGGTGGCAGCAGCTGATATACTATCGCCTATAGATCAATCAGTTCTTGTAAAAGAAGGGGTTATAATTGATGAAAAAATGTCAGAAATTATGGATAAACTTAATTTACAGAGTGTCAAAATTAGATCTGCTTTGACTTGTTCTGCTGATGATGGAATTTGTGCTCAATGTTATGGCCGTGATTTAGCCAGGGGTACTAGAGTGAATCCTGGTGAAGCAGTGGGTATAATTGCAGCCCAGTCGATTGGAGAACCTGGTACACAACTTACTATGAGAACGTTTCATATTGGAGGTATTGCTCAAGGAGGATCTCAATCTTTTATTGAAGCAAGTCATGGAGGTCATATCAGATTAGTAAATGCCAACCTCATCGAAAATTCAGCTAAAGAGAAAATTGTAATGGGTAGGAACTTGGAAATTTTGATTGAGGATGGACAAGGTGTTCAGAGAGCAACTCATAAGGTGGCATTTGGTTCAAAATTGTATGTTAAAGAAGGAGATGAGATCGAGGCAGGACGAAAGTTATTCGAATGGGACCCTTATACATTGCCTATCATCGCAGAAAATAATGGTGTTGCGAAGTTTATTGATCTTATTGCTGGAGTATCTTTACGGGAGGACACGGATGATGCAACTGGAATTGCTCAGCGCATTGTATCGGATTGGAGGTCTGCTCCAAAAGGTAATGAACTAAAGCCTGAAATAGTCGTTACAGATTCCAAAACAGGTGAGCCCGTGAAGAGAGAAAATGGAAATCCTGAGATACATTCTATGTCTGTGGATGCAATTTTGTCGGTAGAAGATGGTGATGTAGTTAGTGCAGGAGACGTAATAGCAAGGATTCCAAGAGAGGGAGCTAAGACAAAGGATATCACTGGTGGTTTGCCAAGGGTCGCCGAACTATTTGAAGCGAGACGGCCAAAGGACCATGCAATTATTGCTCAAATAGATGGTCATGTAAGATTTGGTAAAGACTATAAGAATAAATTAAGATTGTCTATTGAACCCCCAGAAGGTGATGGAGACCCCATCGAATACCTAGTGCCAAAAGGAAAGCACATTCCAGTGAATGAGGGGGATTTCATAAAAAAGGGAGAGAATCTTGTGGATGGAAATCCAGCCCCCCACGATATTCTTGCAATTTTAGGGGTAGAGGCTTTAGCTGACTACATGATTTCTGAAGTGCAAGATGTTTATAGACTTCAAGGAGTTAAGATAAATGATAAACACATTGAGGTTATTGTTCGCCAAATGTTACAGAAATGGGAGATTTCTGATAGTGGGGGAACTGTATTATTAAAAGGAGAACAGGTTGATCGCGTAGAGTTTGAGGATATTAATAGAAAAGCTCTAGAAAAAGGCTACGAACCAGCTAAAGGTGGACCCGTCTTGCTTGGTATAACAAAAGCAAGCTTACAAACGAGAAGTTTTATATCTGCAGCATCCTTTCAGGAGACCACCCGTGTCCTAACAGAAGCTTCAACTCAGGGAAAAAGAGATAAACTGATTGGTCTTAAAGAAAATGTAATTGTCGGACGTTTGATTCCAGCAGGGACTGGTGGTGCGGCAAGAGACATTCGACAAATCGCTTCTGATAGAGATGCCAAAATCGTTGAACAAAAAAGATTAGAAGAAGAAAAATTGAAGGAATCTGCGGGTGAGGAGGAGCTAGCTGGGGTAAGTGAGATCGATTAGGATGCTATCAGCTGATTTCCGGGTTCTTGTAATGTAAATCCAGTGCCAAGTAGTCATTAGTGACAATCTAGTTACTGATTTAGTAAAAATTCACTAACATATTTTGTTGATAATATGATCCGGAAGGTTTTTTATCGACTTTTTGCATATAGAATAATGATTTTTGACTAATAATGTAACACCCCTGTTGACATTTGATTGTTCTCAGAATACCTTCCGCCGACCTTGTTAGTTCAAGGAGTTTTTGTTAGAAGTAGCGCACGATCTGGGTAGGTGCCCGAGATCCTCTGTTAGGTCTTCCGGTGAATGAGATTATTACCGGGTTGTGTTGCGTGGGAAATTTGGGGTAAGGCCCTGAAATTAGAATCGGAGTGAGTTGTAATGCCAACTATACAACAATTGATTAGGAAACCTCGAAAACCAAGGGTGGTGAGACAAAAGTCTATGCATATGCAGGCCTGCCCGCAAAAAAGAGGAGTTTGTACTAGGGTCTATACAACTACGCCAAAGAAACCTAACTCAGCAATGCGAAAAGTAGCAAAGGTGAGGTTAACAAATGGCTATGAGGTCATTTCTTATATACCAGGTGAGTCCCATAATTTGCAGGAGCATTCAGTGGTATTAATCCGTGGTGGTAGGGTAAAAGATTTGCCAGGGGTGCGTTACCATATTTTGAGAGGGGTTTTGGATACCCAAGGTGTTAAAGATCGTCGACAAAGACGCTCGAAGTATGGTTCTAAGAGACCGAAATAAGATAGGAAATTTAGAATGTCCAGACGTCATAGTGCAGAAAAAAGACTAGTATTACCTGATGCCAAATTTGGTGATGTAGTGCTAACAAAATTTATGAACAGTCTGATGCTCCATGGCAAAAAATCGATAGCAGAAGGTATCGTTTATGGTGCTTTAGAGAAAGTTGAAGATAAGTTAAAGAAAGCTGCGGTTGATTTATTTCATGAAGCTTTGGAGAACATAAAGCCTTCAATTGAAGTTAGATCTAGGCGGGTTGGTGGAGCTACATATCAAGTACCAGTTGAGGTTAGGCCAGAGAGACGGCAGGCACTTGCAATCAGGTGGTTAATTAAAGCTTCAAGAGATAGAAACGAAAATACGATGGAAGAAAGATTGGCCAGTGAGATAATAGATGCAGTTTCGTCAAGAGGGGCTGCAGTGAAAAAGCGTGAGGACACTCATAAAATGGCTGAGGCGAATAAGGCTTTCAGTCACTATCGGTGGTAATGAACTCCGTGACAAGTTATTGGATGAGGACTAGGTGATGGCTCGAGAATATACGTTAGATTTTTATCGGAATTTCGGTATTATGGCTCATATTGATGCTGGCAAGACTACTTGTACCGAAAGGATACTCTATTATACTGGTAAGTCTCATAAGATTGGAGAGGTTCATGATGGGGCTGCAACTATGGATTGGATGGAGCAAGAGCAAGAGCGAGGAATTACAATCACTTCCGCTGCAACCACAACGTTTTGGGAGCGCACTGAAGATGGCGAAAAAGCTGATAGCCCAAAGCATCGTTTGAATATAATTGACACCCCCGGTCATGTGGACTTTACCATAGAAGTGGAAAGATCATTGGCTGTTCTTGATGGTGCAGTATGTGTTTTGGATGCAAATGCAGGAGTGGAGCCTCAAACTGAGACAGTTTGGAGGCAAGCAGACCGGTACAAGGTCCCAAGGATAGTTTTTGTGAATAAGATGGATAAGATAGGAGCAAGTTTCGATAATTGTGTAGAAATGATAGCTGATCGAACTGGAGCTAGACCTTGCCCTATTCAAATACCTATCGGTTCGGAGAATGCATTCGAGGGAATGATTGACTTAGTTACGATGGAAGAGTGGATCTGGCAAGGGGAAGATCTGGGGGCGACATGGACCAAAAGCGCTATACGCGAGGATTACATGGAAAAAGCTCAGCAGATGAGATCAAATATGATTGAGATCGCGGTTGAGATGGATGACAACGTGATGGAGACCTATCTAGAAGGAGAAGAACCAACCACTGAAGAACTGAGAAGGTTGATTAGGGCGGGAGCTTTAAGCATGACATTCATCCCAGTTTTATGTGGATCAGCATTTAAGAATAAAGGTGTCCAGCCTCTTCTGAACGCTGTAATAGATTACCTTCCCTCGCCTTTGGATGTGCCTGCTTACCTTGGGTTTTCCCCTGGTGATTCAAGTGAGGAGAGAAATATTGAGCGCTCAGCTGATGATGCTTTACCCTTCTCAGGTTTGGCTTTTAAGATAATGAATGATCCTTTTGTGGGCTCTTTGACATTCTTGAGGATATACTCTGGAACAGTTAAGAAAGGGGATAGCTTTCTGAATTCCACAAAGGGAAAAAAGGAACGGATTGGTAGGATGATGATGATGCATTCCATCAATAGAGAAGAAATAGAGGAGGCCTTTGCGGGAGATATAATAGCGTTAGCGGGTCTTAAAGATACTACAACTGGAGATACACTCTGTGATATAGGTCAGCCTGTGGTATTGGAAACAATGACTTTTCCTGACCCAGTAATTGAAATTGCAGTTGAACCTAAGACAAAAAATGATCAAGAAAAAATGTCTGCTGGTTTACAACGCTTGGCTGCAGAGGATCCTTCTTTTAGAATCGAAACAGATTTGGAATCGGGCCAAACAATAATGAAGGGCATGGGAGAACTACACTTAGATATATTGGTCGATCGCTTAAAGCGGGAATTCAAAGTAGAAGCCAATATCGGCGCACCTCAGGTAGCATACAGAGAAACCATATCTGTAGAGGCTGAAGTGGATTATACCCATAAAAAACAGTCTGGTGGAGCAGGTCAGTTTGCGAGAGTAAAGATGATAATATCTCCTACAGAGGTTGGAGAAGGTTATAGCTTTGAAAGTAAGATAGTAGGTGGAGTTATCCCAAAAGAATACATACCAGGGGTGGAAAAAGGTATTCAATCAGTCATGGATAGTGGACCCTTGGCTGGGTTTCCAGTGATAGATTTCAAAGTATCTTTGATAGATGGTGCTTATCACGATGTTGATTCTAGTGTGCTGGCATTTGAGATTGCCGGAAGGGCAGCACTAAGAGATGGTTTGAAAAAAGCAGGGGCAAAACTCTTGGAGCCAGTGATGAAAGTTGAGGTAGTGACGCCTGAAGATTATACAGGCAATATCATTGGTGATCTTACTTCGCGCAGAGGTATGGTAACTGGTCAAGAGACTCGTGGAAATGCTATTGTTGTTAACGCATTCGTACCGTTAGCAAATATGTTTGGTTATATCAACAATTTGAGGTCAATGTCTTCTGGCCGTGCCCAATTTACGATGATTTTTGATCACTATGAGACGGTGCCTTCAAATATATCTGAAGAGATACAAGCTAAGTATGCTTAAAATATGAATTTATTAATTAATTTAGTTTAGTTGGAAAGTGGAGACAAAAAATGGCAAAAGAAAAATTTGAACGTAATAAACCGCATGTAAATGTTGGGACTATAGGTCACGTTGATCATGGTAAGACGACTTTGACGGCTGCAATAACGAAACATTATGGGGATTTTAAAGCTTATGATGAAATTGATGGAGCTCCAGAGGAAAAAGCTAGAGGAATAACAATTTCGACAGCTCATGTGGAGTATGAGACGGAAAAAAGACATTATGCACACGTTGATTGTCCTGGGCACGCAGATTATGTCAAAAATATGATCACAGGGGCTGCTCAGATGGATGGAGCTATATTAGTGGTCAATGCAGCTGATGGACCGATGCCACAGACCAGAGAGCATATATTGTTGGCAAGACAAGTGGGAGTGCCAGCACTTGTGGTATTCTTAAATAAAGTGGATCAAGTTGACGATGCAGAACTTTTAGAACTTGTTGAAATGGAAGTAAGGGAGTTACTATCAAAGTATGAATTTCCTGGTGATGACATTCCAATCGTATCAGGATCAGCATTGGCTGCACTTGAAGACAGGGATGCAGAAATTGGAGCAAACAAGATATCGGAATTAATGGCTGCTGTGGATGAATCTATCCCCACTCCCGATAGGCCTATAGATCAACCATTCCTAATGCCAATTGAGGATGTGTTCTCAATTTCCGGACGTGGAACTGTTGTGACGGGGAGAGTAGAGCGTGGAGTGATAAACGTAGGAGATGAGATAGAAATAGTAGGTATAAGAGAAACAAGTAAATCTACGTGCACTGGAGTGGAAATGTTCCGCAAACTTCTAGATAGAGGTGAGGCTGGCGATAATATAGGGGCCTTATTAAGAGGTGTTGAGCGTGACGGTGTTGAGCGAGGCCAGTGTCTAGTAAAACCGGGATCTGTAACCCCTCACACAAAGTTTGAGGCAGAGGCATATATCCTGACAAAAGAGGAAGGCGGAAGACATACACCTTTTTTTGGTAATTACAGACCCCAGTTTTATTTTCGAACGACAGATGTAACAGGAACGGTACAACTACCTTCAGGAACTGAGATGGTAATGCCTGGTGATAATCTGAAGTTTGAAGTCGAATTAATTGCTCCGATAGCAATGGAAGAAAAGTTACGTTTTGCTATCAGAGAAGGTGGGAGGACCGTTGGTGCAGGGGTCGTTTCCAAAATCTTAAAATAGTAAATGACCCAATGTTCACAATTTAGGCGAGTTCAAAATGCAAAGTCAAAATATTAGGATTAGGCTGCAGGCCTTTGACTATCGGGTGCTGGATGTCAGTACGGCCGAGATTGTTTCAACTGCTAAAAGAACGGGAGCACAGGTGAGAGGTCCTATTCCTCTTCCAAATAAGATTGAAAAATTTACTGTACTTCGGGGACCTCATGTTGACAAGAAAAGCAGAGAACAGTTTGAGATCAGGACTCATAAAAGGTTGTTGGATATAATAGATCCAACACCGCAAACGGTTGACGCCTTAATGAAGCTAGATTTGGCAGCAGGTGTTGATGTGGAGATTAAGCTTTGAGGAAGAGATTATGCGATCTGGTGTAATTGCGAAGAAAATTGGTATGACAAGGATCTTCAGAGAAGATGGTAGACAGGTGCCTGTGACAGTTCTGAAACTAGAAAAGTTGCAAGTTGTTGCTCAGAGAACTTTAGAGAAAGATGGTTATTGTGCTTTGAAGCTAGGTGCCGGCACCGTTAAGGCTAAGAATTGTAATAAGGCCCTTAGAGGTCAGTTTTCTATAGCAAATGTTGAACCAAAGAAGAGATTGAAGGAATTCAGAGTATCATCTGATAATCTTATTGACGTAGGCCAAGAAATTGGTGTGGGTCACTATGTTGAGGGTCAATATGTTGATGTATCAGGTATGAGTATAGGTAAGGGTTTTGCAGGAGCAATGAAGCGACATAACTTCTCAGGTCTTAGAGCTTCTCATGGGGTATCTGTTTCTCACCGTTCTCATGGCTCTACAGGTCAATGCCAAGATCCTGGGAGGGTTTTTAAGGGCAAGAAAATGGCTGGTCATCTCGGTGACGCTAGTGTGACAATTCAGAATTTGCAGGTTGTTAGGACCGATCCAGATAAAGGTCTTATAATGATAAAAGGAGCTGTGCCAGGAGCAAAGGGGGGATGGGTCACCCTCAAGGATGCAGTGAAGAAAAAGGCTATTGTCGGCGTACCTTATCCCACAGCAAAAATCAGTGAACCCAAAGCAGAAATTGAAATGAAATCTGGAGAGATAGGTGATGATACACAAAAACTAGATAATGTTGAGAAGAGTGAGGATAAACCTATCACGGAAGGAAAAAATGAAGCAGATTTGGAGATCAAAGATGAAAGTTGATGTCATTAGCATTGATGCTAAAAAATCTGGTACAATTGAGTTGAGTGGTTTTTTGTTTGGGCTAGATCCCAGGCCAGACATTCTTAATAAAGTAGTACGCTGGCAACGGGCTAAGAAACAGCAAGGCACCCATTCGGTTTTAACACGATCTGAGGTCAGTTACTCTACAAAGAAGGTAGTCCGTCAAAAGGGGGCTGGTAGTGCCCGTCATGGATCAAGAAGGGCACCGATTTTTCGTAAGGGAGGAGTGTACAAGGGTCCTACTCCTAGAAGTCACGCATTTAGCTTAAACAAGAAATTCAGGGCATTAGGCTTACGGCATGCTCTGTCAGCTAAATATTCCAGTGGTCAGTTAGTAATTCTTGAAAAGGCAGAGCTGAAAGATCAGAAAACCGGGACTTTTGCCAAAAACTTAAAGAAATTGGGTTGGGGACGCACTTTGGTTGTCGGTCGGGATGAATCCTCTTCAAGTGCCAATTTTATTAAGGCAAGTAAAAATATTCCAGCATTTGATGTTCTTCCTGTTGAGGGAATAAACGTATATGATGTTTTGAAGAAAGATACTTTAGTTTTGACTAAAGCAGCTGTTATGGCTTTGGAGGAAAGATTTAAATGACAAAAGCGACTGACAAATTCGATATTATCAGACGGCCTATAATAACGGAAAAAGCTACTATGGCTTCAGAATCAGGAACTGTAGCTTTTGAAGTGGCAATGGGGAGTTCAAAAAGGGATATTAAAGTTGCAATAGAAGAATTATTTAACGTGAAAGTTAAAGCCGTAAACACCCTGATTGTTAAGGGTAAAGTTAAGAGATTTCGTGGTCAAATAGGTCGGCGACGTGATATGAAAAAAGCATACATTACCCTAAAAGAGGGTAACACAATTGATGTAAATAGTGGATTATAAATGCCAGATGGTGAAAAACTATGCCGTTGAAATCGTATAAACCTACTTCCCCAGGCCAAAGAGGCTTGGTGCTTGTAGATAAGAGTGAGTTATGGAAGGGTCGCCCTGAAAAAGCGCTATGCGTTGGGTTATCCAAAATGGGTGGGAGAAATAATACCGGCCGAATAACTATGAGGCGGAAAGGTGGAGGAGCTAAAAGGTTATATAGAATCTTAGACTTTAAACGAAATAAAATGGATATAATAGGTGTTGTAGAAAGAATTGAATATGATCCTAATAGAACTGCTTTTATTGCGCTTATAAAGTATGAAGACGGTGAAAAGTCCTATATCTTGGCACCACAACGACTAAAGATAAATGATCAAGTAATATCCTCTGACAGTTCAGATATAAAGCCTGGAAACACAATGCCTTTTACTGGGATGCCAATTGGGACAATTGTTCATAACGTGGAATTGAAGATTGGCAAGGGTGGTCAGATAGCAAGGGCAGCCGGGTCATACGCTCAATTTGTTGGAAGAGATGGAAGTTATGCCCAGTTAAGACTTTCCTCAGGAGAGATGAGGTTAGTAAGACAGGAATGTCGGGCTACAGTTGGTGCAGTATCAAATCCTGACAACTCCAATCAGAATTTAGGAAAAGCTGGAAGAAACCGCAACAAAGGAATAAGGCCTTCTGTTAGAGGTGTCGTAATGAATCCGATTGACCATCCTCATGGAGGGGGCGAAGGGAGAACCTCTGGAGGCCGCCATCCTGTGACTCCTTGGGGTAAGCCCACTAAAGGGGCTAAAACTAGATCTAATAAATCAACTGACAAGTATATACTGAGATCAAGACATTATAAGAAGGGACGCTAGATAGATGGGAAGATCAATATGGAAAGGCCCTTTTGTTGAAGGCTATGTATTAAAGAAAGCAGAAAAAGCAAGAGAATCTGGAAGAAACGAGGTGATAAAGATCTGGTCTAGGAAGTCAACCATCTTACCACAATTTGTGGGCTTAACTTTTGGAGTTTATAACGGTAAGAAGCATATACCAGTGTTAGTTAGTGAAGAGATGATCGGCCAGAAATTTGGGGAGTATAGCCCAACCAGGACTTATTACGGACATGCTGCAGATAAGAAAGTAAAGAGAAAATAATGATGTCAGAAAAATCTGTTAATGATAGCGACCAAAATGTTGACGCTGAAGCTATGGCAAAGGTTAGGATGTTGAGAGTTAGCCCTCAGAAGTTGAATCTAGTATCTAAACTTATAAGGAATAAGCCTGTCAATGATGCATTGGCTCAGTTGAGATTTTCTAAGAAAAGGATAGCGGTTGATGTAAGAAAATGCTTGGAGTCCGCAATTGCTAATGCAGAGAACAATCATGGCATGGATATAGAAGAACTCGTAGTGGCAGAGGCATATGTCGGTAAAAATTTAGTACTTAAAAGGGGGCGTCCTAGAGCGAGGGGGCGGTATGGAAAAATTTTAAAACCTTTCAGCCAATTAACTATTAAGGTCAAGCAAAAATCTAATGAGCATGATAAAGAGGAGAAGGGTTAGTGGGTCAAAAAATTAATCCAGTGGGACTTCGTTTGCAGGTCAATAGAACTTGGGAAAGCCGGTGGTTTGCTAGTACAAAAGAGTATGGTGAATTGCTACATGAAGATCTTGAAATTAGAAGTTTTATTAAGAAGAAATGTGTGCAGTCGGGCATTAGTAGGGTGGTAATCGAACGGCCTCATAAGAAGTGCAGGGTTACTATTTATGCTGCTCGACCAGGTGTCATTATTGGTAAAAAAGGGGCGGATATTGAAACTCTTAAGAATCAGGTCGCTAAGTTAACAAAGAGCGAATTACACTTGAATATTGTGGAGGTGAGAAAGCCAGAGATAGATGCAGCACTCGTTGCTGAGAGCATAGCCCAACAAATGGAAAGAAGAGTTTCATTTAGAAGAGCTATGAAAAGGGCAGTGCAAAATGCTATGAGAATGGGTGCTTTAGGTATTAGGGTTGACATCGCTGGGAGACTTGGGGGAGCTGAAATAGCTAGAACAGAGTGGTACTCAGAAGGAAGAGTTCCAAGACATACTTTAAGAGCAGATATTGATTACTCATTGGCAGAGGGTTTGACAGCGTATGGTATTATAGGCGTCAAGGTTTGGATATTTAAAGGTGAAATTCTTGAACATGACCCGGCTGGAAGGGACAAAAGACTCAACGATTCACAGGAAAATCCTTCGGGAATGCGTGGATAACATTAAGTTAATTATAGGAGAATAGAATGCTTCAACCGAAGCGAACAAAGTTTCGTAAGCAACATAAGGGCAGGATACACGGGAAAGCCAAAGGGGGTTTTGATATCAATTTTGGTAGCTATGCTCTTAAGGCAACTGAACCTGATCGTGTGAATGCCAGACAAATAGAAGCTGCTAGAAGAGCTTTGACAAGGCATATGAAACGTCAAGGTAGAGTTTGGATAAGAATATTTCCTGATGTGCCGGTTACAGCAAAGCCGATAGAAGTGAGAATGGGTAAGGGTAAAGGCTCTGTAGACCGATGGGTTGCAAAAATAAAACCTGGTCGTGTGATGTTTGAGGTTGACGGAGTGGCAGAAGATGTGGCAATGGAAGCTCTCAGATTAGCAGCTATGAAACTATCGGTCAAATGTAGATATGTTAAGCGTGAGGATTGGTAGAAATTGTATAGGGTTTTCGAATTTTGTGAGGACAAATGAATGAAGGTTGAGGAATTAAAAGACAAAAACATTGAGCAATTGGAGAGCTCTTTTAAGGAACTTAAGAAAGAAGCCTTCAATTTAAGATTTCAGAAAGCTAATGGTCAGCTAGAAAATACGTCACGTGTCAAAATTGTTAGACGGAGTGTTGCTAGAGTAATGACTCTAATTAAACAAAAATCCGAAAAAGTTGTGGAGCGTTAGGTATGCCTAAGAGAATATTGACCGGCCAGGTTACTAGTGACAAGAATGACCAGACAGTTACTGTTTTGGTAGAACGTCGCTTCACGCACCCAGTGTTAAAAAAGACTATCCGTAAGTCAAAAAAATATAGGGCTCACGATAAAGGTAATGATTTTAAGGTAGGCGATATGGTGAAGATTCAGGAGTGCTCTCCTGTTTCAAAAACAAAAAAATGGGAAGTGATCACAACCTAAGTATTTTGTGACATTATAGTGTAAATTAAGCGAAACCGTGGGGAAGAGCTCCGCAGGTCGGGAGAAAAAAAATGATCCAGATGCAAACTAATTTGGATGTAGCTGATAATTCAGGGGCCAAAAGAGTCCAGTGCATCAAAGTTTTGGGTGGAGCAAAGCGAAAGTATGCATCAGTAGGGGATGTAATCGTAGTTTCAGTCAAGGATGCTATCCCGCGAGGTAGAGTCAAGAAAGGTGATGTTAGGAGAGCTGTTATAGTTAGGACAGCAAAAGAAATTCGCCGTGCTGATGGTACCACGATAAAATTTGATAAGAATGCTGCAGTTATCCTTAGCAATTCAGGTGAGTTGATTGGTACCAGGATATTTGGCCCTGTCGTAAGAGAATTAAGATCAAAGAACTTTATGAGAATCGTTTCTTTAGCACCGGAGGTTTTGTGATGGCAGCTAAGATTGTCAAAGGGGATAAAGTTATAGTTTTAGTAGGCAAGGATAAGGGTAAAACAGGAGAAGTGCTCCAGGTATTTCCCAAGACTGGGAGGGCGCTGGTTTCTGGAATTAATATGGTTATTAGACATTTGAAACAATCAGAGAAAAATGCTGGAGGGCGAATTCCAAAGGAAGCCTCAATTCATCTTTCTAATCTTGCGATAGCAGATCCTAAAAGTAAGCAAGCAGCTAGAGTGGGATTTAAAACTGTTGATGGTAAGAAAGTACGGTTTTCAAAAAAGTCTGGGGAGCTGATCAATGGCTGATTATGTACCAAGATTAAAAGACAAATATCAACGTGAGATACGGAATGATTTAAAAGAAAAGTTTTCTTATAAAAACGCTATGATGATTCCATGTCTAGAGAAGATAGTTTTGAATATGGGTGTTGGTGAGGCAGTAGGTGATAGCAAGAAAATAAATAGTGCTAAAGAGGATTTAAAAAAGATATCAGGACAACTTCCCATCATTACGAAAGCAAAAAAATCTATTGCTGGCTTCAAAGTAAGAGAAGATATGCCCCTTGGGGTCAAGGTTACTTTGCGGCGAGATAGGATGTATGAATTCCTGGATAGGCTGATTACTATCGCGATGCCGAGGATACGAGATTTTAGGGGAGTATCTCCAAAAAGTTTTGATGGTCGGGGTAACTATGCTCTTGGAATAAAGGAGCATATTGTTTTTCCGGAAATCGATTTTGATAAAGTTGATATGATCTGGGGTTTAGATGTAGTTATCTGTACGAGTGCGTCTAGTGATGATGAGGCTCAGGCATTGTTGAAGCAGCTCAACATGCCTTTTATGAATTAATTGGGGAGATTGAAATGGCTAAAGTCTCGATGATAAATCGTGAGTTGAAAAGGCAAAAGCTTGTTAAGAAATTTTCTAAGCGCCGATCAGCACTTAAGGAGATAGTAAAAAACAGAGAGTTATCTATGGAAGAACGTTTTAAGGCTCAAATTGGTTTAGCAAAATTACCACCAAATTCGTCTCCAACTAGATTACATAGTCGCTGCAAGGTTACAGGTAGACCAAAGGCGTTTTATAGAAAGTTAAAAATGTCTCGGATAGCATTAAGGGACTTGGCTTCCCGCGGAGAAATTCCGGGTATGGTAAAGTCGAGCTGGTAGGTGAGGAGAGGCTTATGGTTATGAACGATCCAATCGGTGATTTACTAGCAAGAATTAGGAATGCACAGATGAGGAATAGAACTGCGGTAATGACGCCTGCATCCAAATTGAGAAGTTGGATTCTTGATGTTTTAAAATCCGAAGGTTTTATAAGGGGGTATCAGGCTATTCAGGATGATGAAGGTAAAAATAACCTCCAAATAGATTTGAAGTATTTTGATGGCCAGCCAGTCATTAAGGAACTGAAGCGTATTTCAACTCCAGGGCGAAGAGTTTACACAGGTGTTAAAGATATTCCTCGGGTAAGACAGGGTCTTGGTATAGCTATTATATCGACACCAAAGGGAGTTATGTCTGATAGTAAGGCCAGAGCTACCAATGTTGGTGGCGAAGTCCTATGTACTGTATTCTGAGGGAAAAAATGTCTCGAATTGGAAAAAAACCTATTAATATTCCTGAAAATGTTACTGCTAGTGTAGTTGACGGTAAAGTCGAAGTGAAAGGACCAAATGGTAATAGGGAGTTTCATACTTCCAAAGAAGTTTTGGTTGAATTGAGTGAAAATCAAATTTTTGTTAAACCAATAAATTTATCTAAGAAAGCTAGACAACACTGGGGTATGAACAGGACACAGATTGCAAATCTAATAGAAGGGGTTACAAACGGTTTTTCAAAACATTTAGAGTTGAATGGTGTGGGATATAGGGCAGCGCTTCAGGGGAAGGCGTTAAAACTGTCTC
>MDTC01269535.1_pt1 | contig 15330 bp, 18 predicted proteins | sample 811181 | NCBI WGS metagenome assembly MDTC01 (sample SAMN05326644, study PRJNA326480) | marine metagenome | isolation source: seawater | place: Pacific Ocean: North | collected 2011
AGTTCAAAATGGTGATTGCGGAGTAGGTTTTCCCTGCGCCCATCTCATCTGCCAAGTAGACGCGACCTTTAAAATCCAAAATACCGTATGCCACGGCTGTTTTTTGATGTTCGTATAGACTGCCCCAATAAGGTATTTTTGCGATAATCGACGGGTCAAGGTCAGTGATTTTTCCTTTCTTTTTAAACTTTCGTGCAAGTTTGATATATTTTGGAATTTCGTCTACAATCAGCTTCGTAGCACGTAATCTCTCAACGATCGTCTCGTAACGTTCCCACGAGTGTAGCTTGCCCATGATATTTTCTGGCAAGGTTGCCTTGTTGAGCATAATCTTGAACTTTTTCTCGTCGTGGTACGCTACAAGGTATTGCCATTTCGGCAAACTTTTCCACGAGTTGGAATTAAACATATAAAACACTTGAGGCAACGATTATATAGACGTATGCTTGATTTTACATTATTTGTGTTTACATTGATTTCTGTCGTGACCAGTGCGATTTGCACCACGGCAATAGTGGATAAAGTCGTGTTCTCACCGCTGTTTGAAGAGCGATGGTACGAAGAGGATTTTGAGCGTAGTATTTATGCGCACACGCTCTTCTTTTTTATAGACGGGGTGGCTGCGATAGCGATGTTGGTGTTGTCGGCAGAAGCGTGGGTCCCGTTCATTATTGTCTTTATTGGATGGGTATTTAGTGCCGTGTCGTACTACTACCATCAAAAGGTGGTACACGAAATGGCAACGATTGCAATCGATAGAACATTACGGCGGTGCAATATTGTTCGTAGCATGTTGTGGTTTGCTAGATTTGTGTGTGTATTTGCATTTTGTATTAATCTGGTATATAGAGATGCGTAAGCTCAGTAAATATGTATTTGGATAAATCGAATTATCTATGGAAAAAAGTGATACCAGTTTTGTATGATTTGGAATATTCAGGAGATGTGCAAGAGCAACATGGTAAACAGTGTGCTATATGGGAAATAGCTGCAAAAAGTGGCAATAAAAAATTCCACGTATTGATCAACCCTTATAAGTCTAGGAAACAGGTCCCACCTGCTATTCATGAAAGGTATAAAATGCCAACAAAGGAAGAATTTATAAAATTAAATGCAGTTAGTTTTCAAGAAGGTATTTATTTATTTGATTTGTTTTTACAAAGTCTTTTGATCGCCGAAGATCAACATATTTTGTTAACCAGTCATAATGCTTTTCGTGGCGACAAATTGGTCCTTGAACATGAGCTAGTACGACATCGCGTGCACCTGCACATTCTTCGATTACCAATTTTCTTTTTTGATACGTTGCATTTTATACGTAGTGTGCTGCCCAAACAAAAGAGTTACAGTTTAGGAAATTTATATTTAACCTTGACAGGGAAACCGTTTGAAGGTGCTCACGCAGCAGCAAACGATGTCCTAGCGTTGGATACCGTGTTAAAAACCATCAACAAACCGTTAAATGGGGTCGTGACTTTATTGTTTTTGACGCCGTTTAGCAATATCAATGGCATCGGGTTGCAAACGGAAAAAAAAATATTGAAAAGTGGATACACTTGCTTAGAGCATTTTTTTTGTATCAATGGGTTGCAAGTAAAACCTATTTTGAATGCGTTAATACAAATGAACATCTTTACAGACATCGCAACAATTAATAAAATTGCACATGAAATGCATTTGTATGGGTTTAGACGATTAATCGGGTAAACACAGACGTAAACGCAACCAGTAGTACGGTGAAAGATACGGTGCTTGTTACTACCAACAAGTCTCGTTTGCATCCAACTTCGTAATTTTCGACATTTTGGTAATTCAATGCATAAATTCGTTGGTAATACCACAATGCAATAAAAAACGATTGGTACGCTAAATGTTTGTTGACTACAGGTTGCACCAGGATAGTCCCAATATCGGTTAAAATGACATAAATGCTGTACAGGACAACATGCGACAAGAACCATAAAATCCAGATGTGCGTGCTTAGAATAGGCACCCACTCGTGGATCAACCCTAAAAATACATTTACATGTAATAATAATGTAAAAATTACATGTATCGTAAAAGTTAGCTTTGCTCTCTTCATTTTAAATATACTCTCTCTCTGCCTATATAGCAACACCTTTAACTTCTTATTCAAGACCAACATCAATGTAAATCGTGTCCGCAAATACCTCGCGTAAAAAACGTTTACGAAGTTCTTTTGACAGACGTCGCCATACATCACTCGATACAATAATGTGTTCAGAATCCGTTTCATGCTGCATACCAGAATTCCATCCACCTTGTTCTGTGTAAGGACCGAAACCAGTGCTAGGCAGGCACAATATTTTCTCGATTATGCTTTCTGCAGTTGCATTTTCATCCAACGTCCAAAATCGGCAAGCATCGTCGCTACCTGAAGGGTATTGTGTAGCGCCAACCCATATTCCTGGGGCATGTTGGTAATCTATCTCAACACGCGGTACAAAGTAACCAACGATGCAAGAAAGTGCGGTCTTTCTTTTTGGTTTATACGTTATACGGTCAGCATGTTTCACCAACCCTGAAGGGTACAACGGAACGTTATATTGCACAACCTGCTCGTCGTCGTTTGGGTCGGGTTTGGAAAATAGCTGAAATACTTTTTTATATGGTTTGCGTATTTTACGCTTTGGTCTCTGTGTTGTCAAATCTGCCACTTCTTGTACGGTTACAATGTAGGTTTTTCCATTTTCCTGTTGGTAGGTAGTACCTGTTTTTAAGGTCGTTTTTGGCATGGTTGGAAGTAGGGTTATGTATGTTAAAACACTATATTATATAACAGAGTAAGTTTAAAAAACAATGGATCCTAGTTCTACTATTCGAGGTGCTATACAACAAGGCGTTAACAAACAAAATGCACACATTATGACCAAACAACGGGACGTGCAGCGTATTATACGAGGCAACAATCGCTATACAACTTACCATGCCTACCGACAAAACGGGAACAAGGACTGGAAAGCCTTCAAGAGTGGGAACTAATAATCCTACTATATTAAGGTGTATGAACTTGTCTTAAATGCAGAGACAAGTGGTATACGTTGGCGGCGGATTTTCGTTTTTGTTTTTTTGTTTAATTTTTATTTTTTTTGCTTCCAATTTCTGGTGGTATTATTTTTTTATCATTTTATTTGTAATAACTTTTGTTCCTACGGCGGGATATTATGGCTATGCTTATGTAGTGGACGAAATCGCAACGCTGTCGAGTAAACCTATGGCTTCCAGACCCGACTTAAAGGAGGAGAAAGACATACTTTTACAATAATAATATAAACTAATTTTGTAAACCTATTACATTCTTACATCCTTTGCTAATAAATATTCTTCTACCAACAACGCAAAATGTTCCCACGCTATTTGGCATTGGTTTGTGCTACCAACCGCGATATCTTTTTTGTCTACTTTTTCCTTGGGTTGGTCATCGTAGCGCCCAGCAATATCCTCAGGTACTACTTCATCGAGACCCACAACACCAGCCCCGCTGATCTTGCTTTTTACGGTGGAATCATTGCGTTCCCGTGGAGCATCAAAGCTGTTTACGGCATGATTAGCGACAGGATTCGGGGTTTCTTGAACCGCAGGCTTCAAATTGCTTTTGGGTTTGCGTGTAGTGGTCTTTTTTGGAGTATTCTTGGGTTTGACAGCAGTAGTGTTTCTCGACTTGTCTTTTTTTGCACGCTTTCTTCGTTTTTTCTTGCTTGCAGCGACGTTGTGTTGGACGCCATCATGGTTGAACGAATTAGCAATACCAAGAACACTGGCAGGATCCAAAGCATTGCTTGGGCTTCCCGTAGCTTTGGGTCGCTTGTTGGTTGTATTTTTGGGTTTTCGTTTACGTTTCACAGGAATCGTTTTAGTTTCATTGCCTTGTTCTGCTTGGTCGGCAGCTTTTTCGGTTTGCATATCAACGAAAAATTCAACGAAAACACTTCAACAATGGTTCTACGAGCGTTCTGTGCGTTTATATACAACAAAACCATACTACTGTTTGTTTTGATCCTGTTTGTTTACGGGTACGAACCTTCCGACGGCACCATTGTGGAGTACATGATGATCAAAAAATTTGATGTCAACTCATCTATCTTTGGCGTTGCTGACATGATTTCGTATCTAACCATCATACTAGCATCAATGTTTTTTGACGCATTTCTTAGACAAACAAACATTGTGAGCATCATCCTAGCTACCAATATTATTGCGTTAGGACTGATGGTCTTTCGCAACTTAGTCATTACCGATCGATTTACCGTCGAACCCGACCTGTTCCTTTACGCGAATTGTTTTCTGGGTGCGTTTGTCGGGCAAATTGCATTTTTACCATTTGCAATCATAGCAGCAAAATTATGCCCCAAATCGCTAGAAGGAACTGCCTATGCTTTTTTCATGGCCGTGACTAATTTTTCTGGTATTGTGTCAAGGGAGTTGAGCGGAATATTTACAAATGCTTACAACATCAAGAACACCATTGATTTTCAGACACAGGATATGGATTCATTCTATGTGCTGTGCATTGTATTGGATGCCATTGGCTTAATTATTATACTATGCTACATCAAACCGTTTACACTCGATTCAACCTTTCAAAATAAGATGACCGCGACGGAAGAGAAGGAACTTGATAATTCAAATTCTGATTCTGAACCGCTCCCGTCCGAGTTGGAATCATTCGAGAATATTGAAGTCGAGATGACGACGATCCACCAGGCGAATAGTGAGATTTAAAATACATGATAACTCGGTTTGTCTGATGCATCAACCTACCGTAATTGCCGCTCAAGCTGTAGTATCGACCGCTCAAGAAACGACTCATTTGCATACGCAATGCTACCAGCCTAGCAAACATTGTTTGGTGCTCGCTTTCAATCAAGTGATGGACATCCACGTTGGCACCGCAGTGGTTTTTTATCAGCTCGGCGCTTTCATTAATATGCCCAAACATAAGGGGGGTTAAAAATAATTTTCCAAATACTTGCGGACTTAAATAAAAATCCCTTCTGTTCTTCACGTATTCACTCACATTTTGTTCCGACTGTTGCTCCATATACGACCCCATCGCTTGAACCAAATCCCCGCCCTCGTAATTTCCTGCCGAGCTATCTATTGCACTGTACAACCCTTGTGAACTTTCTTGCAACAAGGCTTGCCCCGTCTCCACTTGGGCCTGAGTTTTCCACATTTTAGTCATTGGCTCGCCTGAAAAAGCACTGATTTTCATAGCGAGACGATACCATGGATTTTTCTCCGTTTGAGCCAACGCATACTGCGCTTTCACAAAATATTCTATTGCATCTTTTGGAGCCTTGCCTGCGCCAGGGAGCAAATTGTCGGCCCTTTTTTTCATATTCTTTACTTCATTTTTGAAATTTGAATCTTGCAAACTACCTGGTATCGCGCCATTATTGACATCCAAGTCGACGGTAGGCGTCACTACAGAATCTGGTGCTGTGACCCTGCTATTTTTGGTACTCCTGTAAATATTGATCTCGTCCATGTTACAGTAATGAATAAATGTAATATATACATACAAAAATGACAACTAAAACATATAAACAAATACATATACATATACATATACATATACATATACATATACATATATATATCGCATAGACATTACGAACTACAGCATAACAGAACAAGCTCTTATACATAAATACAAACGAGTGTTTTAACAATGTCTAGTTCGAGTCAGAAGAAAAAGAAAAAAAGAAAGAATTATGCAAGAAGACCCGCAGTGCATTCAAAATACACAAAAACATTATTGTGTTTGTTGAAAGACACAACTGGGATTTTATTGTCTCATTACGTCGATGGGGAACTACGTCCGTATATACAAACTATTCGGGATTATAGCAGCTACACGAGTGATTTATTTGCACAGAACTATGCGAGTCTATCGGTGCAACAAAAAATATGTTTGTACACGAAAGTCTACAACACGAATTCGGTTTTTAAAGGTTGGATGAAACGAAAAACAACACCAAAAACTACCAATTTGTACCGCCTTATAAATGCATCACAACAGTTGTCCGCGAGTAGGAAAGAACAACACGTATGTTGTGTAGAAGGCCCAATCGATGGACAATGCTTCTGTGGAACACCTTTGTACGGTGCCAGTAGCACACCTCGTAAGAAACGACATGTGAACGAACAAGACAAGACCCGCTTAGCGAACGTGAACATGTTTGTGAATGGTGCATTGGGCAAAAGAAAGAAGAAAAAAACAGGACTAAAAACAAACCAGATCCGTAGTATTTGTGACATGTTTGAGTCACAAAGTAAGGCTGAGAAGGCTGAGAAGGCCAAAAAAGCAGCCAAGAAAAAGGAAAATGACGAAGAAAGATCAAACCATTCTCTTTTGGGGAATCTTTTAAACACACCAACAACCACTACAACCACTACAACGATTGCACCTGTAGTAACTGATATGGATTTGGAAGAGGAAGAGGTACCAGAAATAGAGGGATGGGAAAGCACGTTGGCTCATTCTACTAATACAATGGATGTAGAAGTAGATGAAGATGAAGTTGAGTTTAACGCTGGGTTTAAACAATAAAGATTTAGTGTATTTGTTATTTTTTTAAGAACATGGTCATGGAACTTTGTATTTTATTTTTTTCCAACCCAAATGCGGTTCTATTCTCGTTTACTTTTTTTTGATACTCTACAGTCTTTTTTTGCAATTCTATTAATTTCATTTTCTCGCGATTCGCTTTTGCTTTTTCGCGTGCACGTTCCCTTTTTATTTCTTTTAACTTGTCTTCGTCCATAACACTTATAAATGCCTTTTGCCGATTAAGTTGATTTTATACATATTTGTGCCTTTATAGTCATAATATTTTTCTGCTTCTTTGAAAATGTACGGTATCGATGCAACTTTTACCTTTTCGTTGTCTACGTTGATCACAAATAAATCGCTTGCATCATACATGTTATTTTTCATATTTAATGTTTGTTTCCACAATTTGATCGTTTCAATGACTGAATTTTTATTTGGAAAAATATGTTTTCTTATCAATTGCTTGGTGATGATTTTGTTGGAAATAGCTTCTTTTGTAGGTATGTACGCAACATGGTTGGACCAATCAAGGTTGCTTTCTTTGACGTAATTGTCCAACGCTGCTTCAAACGTTTTGCCGTATGATTTCTTTTCTTGAATCTCGTTTTCCACTTCTTCTTGCGGTGTTGTAAATGCATCCTCCAAATTAATTTTTTCCATTTTTAAATCATTTGCTTCTTGTTCCGCTTCCTCCATCGGTATTGTCACTCTTGTGTTCACTCTTGTGTTTAGCTTTTTTATGTCCGTAACACCAGAATGTGTATCTACAATAAAATTGCGTTTTTTCTGTTGAATGGCATCGAATTGGTTCAGATAGTCCATCAAAGATGACATACGAGTGGTCAACCATTCTCCTTCAATGACATTTTCGGATAATTTTAAATCTTCATAGGCTTGCGCATACGCTTGGTAGGCTAACTTACTATTGTTGTTTACATCAAATGCAGTGGAAAACTTGTCGTTGCACTCTTCCAAAGTCAATGCAGTGCTTCTGGCCACTGTGTGGTACTCGTCAAATATTTTGACATCGTTGTGAATAGACATGATACTATGCGCGTGTTGGATCTGTATAACCATCACTATATACACTTTTATGATCTTTCAAGCTTTGTGTTTTTTTTTATAACCGTCTCTGTTATCCTTCAACTTGTGGCAATTCGCACATAATAAATCGCATTTTGCTTGCTCCAATGACCACTGTTTATCGAATTGACCTACAAGGCGCACTTTCATAGCATCGTCTGACAACTTGCTAGCTCCCTTTTTTTCTAAATCTTTAAATGCACACAGTATTTTATGGATCTTTACTTTTTTTTACCTATATATTGCTTGAATATTTTATACAACACATACAATCATTATCAGTAGTAAACAATGTCAACCTTAGCACAAGAAATAAACCATGAAATGCAAATTACAGCACCACCGTTGTTAACCGAAAGTTCAGCAGCATTACAAGTATCTGTTCCAGAATCCACTCAAAACAATGCACAAGCAACCCCAAAAGGCGACTCCAAATTATATTCTAGGAGATTGCTTATCCACACCACCGCATCGGCACAGGAATTAGCCGCTGGCAAAGTTTTAACAATCCCTGATGCAGAGGCAATTTTCAAACCAGACTTTGCAACCACCACCGAAGCCGATTTGAATCAATTGCAAAACTGCGACCTTAGCAGAGGCATCGTTAGCAAAGTAGAAGTCATGTCGTGCTTCTCTTCATGCGACGCACCTGTCGTTATGGGCTTACGCTTGTTCAACCGCAACGACTCTAGCAAATCCGCATCATACGAAGATTTAAAAATCAGTAATGAAAACGGATGGCTTTACTCGTGCGCCAAAAATAACCTTGGAGAGACCGCTTCCAAAGGCAGATCTGGCGTCACCAATGTGTTCTCGCTTCAACCATTTGAACGCATGAGACAAGCAGATGGTGTTTCCGTATACACCCCTAGTAATATCATCAGCAACCGTTACATTGCACAATATGGCTCCTATAACTGGAGAAAGTAAGTATCTCATACACACACACACACAAACAAAGCAAACCCTAACTAACTTTTAACTTTATTAAAAAAACAACAGCTTATGGGAAGGCATCGTTCAATTCCCTGACGAAAAATTCGTAAGTAATATACGACGCATCATAAAATTCCTGACACAAACATCTCTAACATAAAACCCTATTTTTAACCCTAGTATTACGTATCAAAAGATCATGTCATCTTGAAAGTTATTGAACAAAATTGGGAATTACTTGGCATGGACGTACGTTCTGAAATCCCACGCGAAGGCCGTTACGTCAAGGTAGCAACTAATGTTGCAGACAGAGTAATCAAAGAGTTGTATGACAACGTGTAAGTACAATTATCGTAGTCTAATTTAACCTATCAACCAAACAACCATTCTAACAATTATATCAATTATATCAATACAGAATTTCAAGAATACCCTTCACAAAATGGAAAAATATGGCAGCAGTATTTTCTAGTGATCATGTAGACGAAACCCTGAGCAAAGATTACAAATTATCCGTAGAGTTGAGAGTATCCTTCATGTACCCAAGTATCAAAGAATAAACACGGCACTCTTGCACTAAAAACTTTAATTAAAATATTTTCTTAAAAATCTTAATGGAACATAATTAGATTGCTTGTAAGTTGACAACCATGTCACATATGTATCCTCTATCCACTTTACCTTGTATGCCCTCTCTGCTTTGGTTTGTGGTAATTTTAAATATTTTGATTCATCTTGTTTTGTGAATGGTCGCGCAACCAATAAATATTCCATAAATTTCATCCTTTCCAAACTCTCTTCCCACAAGTCCCATGCATTGTAGGTCCTTTCTGCTACAACCTTATCTAATTCTTCTATTGCTTCTTTTACCTTTGTTTTTAGCTCTGACATCGCATACAAGTCATCGTAAAACTTATCTAATTCTTTGTCTACTATAAAGGATTTATCTGGTTTCATTGCATCGATGCCCAATTCTTCCGCTTTACTTTTGTAATAATGCAGTAGGGTAGATGCTTCTTCGCGGTCCTCAAACGTTTCAAAGTATGGAAAGTACACCCATTGCTTTGCATCGGTTCCCCCAAAAAACGACGGGATGTCGTTTTCAAGTGCTGTTTCCACCTGCATTACAAAAGGATCTTCGCGGACCACATCCTTTGGCACGTTATCGCTTTTGCACAACGGTTTGTAATAATTATTTGAGAAACAAATGTCCTCTTCGTCGGAGAAATCGTAATATTCCGCATCGCTCAGTGCACCATCCGATTCCATATCCGATGTATCTCCTAGAAAAACTCGAGGAGTTGGTTTGCTCGGTTCCTGTGTGCATGTTTGCAAGGTATATTGTTTAGGATGGCGTTGAATGGCATCCAACAGGCCATGCTGTTTCACTTGGTCGTAAATTCGAACATTTTGATCCAAAACATATTCTTTGTCTTTGCGTACAACCAAACACAATGGTTGTGTTGAGTTTTGTAATAGGTTCAATTCTTTTGGTGAATACCACATAAAGTCAATGATACGTTTTTCGGTCGGTAATGTATAAGGCAGTTTATAGTCGATTGGTAATGGCTTGTTGATGTCTTGAAGCATGTGTTTGATTGCTTTAAACGCGGACATCTCTTGTCGTATGTCAGTGGTACCGTTTAACGAAACAAGGAGGTCGTCCATCGAAACAAACTTATCTTTCCACAAGTAGTACAACAAATTGGTTTCCATGATTTGGATCTTATTTTATTGTATTTTGGTTGATACTACATTAGCAGTCACGATAGTATTATAGCAAAATAAAACCGATGTCCAAACACGACGTAGAACTACGAGTCACGCCAGAGCGAAAAGAAAGCACATGCAACAATACCTTTAACATTATCAACGTGTTGACGGGGTTTTCGTACATCATTTACAACTTTACAATAGAATTTAGCAATTGGGATAAGTTGTCGGCATCGTATGAAAAAACCGAACAATACACCGCAACAAAAGGAAACGAAACGTTTACATGGAACGTCAATCGAGACGTAGAGACCGATGCACAGGTTATACGATTAGAAGAAGTTTGTAGAAACGTAGAACTGTTAAATTTAATATTTGCAACATGCCTTACGACGACCGCATTCTACAGCATGACTACCTTTGTTTGCAGGCAATACAACATTGTAGAAAAAGCATTTACTTGCAAGGATACGCAATGGGCGATCAGTATGTTATTCTTGATGGTAGCAACTGCCATTCAAAGCATGGTAGGGTTGTTTATTATTATATTGCTCAGTCCAACTTCGTTCTTGACATGCTACACAAACATTGCAAGGTACTTTTGCACCATTGCTTTGGGCGTCTTGATTTTATTTTTTATCTACAACGTCATTCTGGCGTCGTTAAACAAACCTATCTTGTGCCACAAAGTGCAGTATTCACAATTGCAAGAAGTCGGTCGAAATTGCGAAGTGGATGTCGTGCGAGTGAACGCAAGAAATGCAAAAAAACAACAGTATTCCGACGGACAATACGACGACAACGAGGAAATACCATTGAATGACGTTGACTTGGATGATACCGTCTAATCCCTTAAAAATTTAAGGAGTTGGGGGGGTATTTTAGCAATCCTCTAGAGAAAAATATTTTTTTGGTTTATAAATTTCAAAATACCCCCCCTACTCCTTAAATTTTTAAGGGAATTAAAATTAAAATTAGGAGTAATTTATCATATTTATATATTTAGTGTTTTAACATTTTTATGGATTCATACGACATTGAATCTACTTTACTTGAGTCCAACCGTACTAGCAATCTAAACGTTTGTGTCGTAGTGTTTCTTAACTTACTGGTTATTTGTTTGGTTACTTACGCTCTTTTGCGAGCAGAGAAAACATTACTTTAGTTCGACATGGAAGAACGACTGGAGAATTTACTGTTTGAAAATGAACAGTTGCACCATTACACCGATCATTTGGAAAAAAAATTGTCCAATATTAAATCGTTCCTTGGCCAAGGATTGACGTTTCATGCTAACCTTTTCAAATTAACAGGCTCAAAAGCAACAAAAAAGCAGTTAGAGTTTTTAGAAGATGCGATGTCCATGCTGCAAGACGAGCACCTACCCGTGGCAAAAGAAGTGCCGCAATTGAAACTACCGCAATTGAAATCGATGAAAGATTTGGACAAGAAACCGTCACCGAGAAGAGTAGATGTGTTGAGAAATGAGTCTAGGTTGAGCCCGCAAGATTTTGATCTACAGTACAATTTAAATAATAAAAAATATCGTAAATAGCTTATGTGTGTGTGTTTTAAACTTCTATCCCTTACATGGAGTTACTTCCGCCCAAGCAGATGTCAAACGGTTCGCCAGGGCGACCGAACGACAAGGCCTTACCGATGATCATTTTCCTGTTTGCGTGCATGATGGACGTAACCAAATGCATAGCTTTTTGTCGGTCCAATTTGATGTTGCTGCCGACCAGCCTTGATAATGCTGCTTTTGGATCATTGCCATTAGGATCAATTTCTCGCAAGGTTTGCAAGGCAACAGGCATGTTCGAATTTTGCAATGCTGCTTGTCCAAGAGGCCCTACAGCAATATACGCATCCAAAATTTCTTGCACTTTCTCTGCTTCCGTAGATGGTGTGACCACATCGGTTGAAAATAATAATTTATCAAGAGGGATGCCTTCTTGCTGTTTTGCCTTGTTGTATGGGTCATCTTCCCATTTGAACTGATGAGGCAGTCCTAAAGAAATCCAGTCGCCTGGGCGAATCTCTTTTTTACCCGTGTTGATAATGGTGTTCAATCTAAAATTTAAGTTATGGTTAGTTAGAGTTTGTGTGTATGCATGTATGTAAAATAAAACTTACCCTCCAAACGTAGCGACAAAGCCTTGTGCCATGTCTTGAAAACGGTCGTGGCTAGCATCGAAACCTGTGACAGCTACACCAACGTACGTCAAACGGTCCAAGATCAAGAAACGAGTCAATGCTCTTGCTGCGTCTTGCACGTCTGCTTGTCCTCTATCTGTTAATAAGGTTTTCAATTGCTGTGGTATGAACGCACCAAGTCCATTTGCAAAGCTAAAGCAGTGAAGTTGTCCATCCCTGTATGCTTGGGACTTGTCAATGCTGACTAATAATTCACCTTCCATAACGTTGTAGCTTTCTGGTCGGATCGGACTACTAAACAAGCCTGTTTGATTGGCACGTCCGTTGCGGACTTCTTGCTTGCGTCTCAAGTCGAATTGGACATTGTAATCGTACGACGTAATACGTGCGATTGGTTTGTGCCTTTTGCGAGCCTTTCTAGGGGGCTGGCTGTTAGGGTAACTTGAACTGGTAGCTGGATCGTGAAACATGATTTCTAGATTATGTGGTTATATAGTTATAAATACGCAACAGATAGTTATATAGTATAATTTTATCTCACTATTTTGTGCACACCTCTTAAATTTGCCCCGTTGCTAACGCTATCTCAATCATTGGTAAGCAACACATTTGAGTATGCTCTCGTAATGCACGACGTTGATAATGCTCGTCTGCTTTCTTTGCTACTGCGTTCAATACTTGCCCTACATAGATATACTTTTGAACCCCGTTTCTCTCGTCGTACGGTCTAGGTTTTTGCGTAAGGCTGGAGCGAGCACATCGAAGTTGCCATACGTAGCCATCTTCACGGCATGGGGGTGTCAATGCCATTGTTGCCCCATCTGGCTGTTTGTATGTTAACTCGTCAATTTTAACTTTTTTCAACACAAAGTACAATTTGTCGTTTTTCATGACGCGATCACGAGCTTGTGCACGGGAGTACTTGGAGTCCAATCGAGTGGTCCATGTATTGAAGACTCTTGAACGTCCGCGCACATTCAAATTGAATAGTTTTTGGTAATTGGATGCAGTGTCCATATCTGATAAAATAATACCCATAAAGCGCCATTTTTGCATGAAATCTTTGATAAATTCAGTATCCCGTGCTTTTTGTACGTTATCTGCTTGATCCTCTGCTGGTACTAGTAATCCATCCTCTTCTACAAATAAGTCCGCATAACCAGGGTCCTCTGCTAACTCTTCGTTCGTGGGTTCGTGAGGAATCAATGCCTCGTTCAACGAGTAACGCTTGACAAACTGCTGCACAAATTGTGGTTCACAAGAGCCCATGGTCAAGTAAAAATTTAACACGGGCACACTAGCTAAAATATTGTGGCTCGTATGCCTTCCAGTCAAGGTGCCGCGAGAACCCGCAAAGGATTTGTTTTGCTGCATGTTGATAAACATTGGCATGCCTTCGGTAAACCCTTTTTGCCACTCGTTTGCATAAGCTCCACAGAAGAACGGATAGGTTGCCTGTTAAGAAAATGTAAGGTTAGATTACAGGTTAAAGTACTTGTAGTTGGTGTAGAATAAACTTACGTTTGCGTTTGCCGCAGGATGAAACACAGTATTGTGCACACTCGGCGCTTGCAATCCTAGTTGCGGAACACGATTCGGTTCACTATGACTGGCATGTTTACCAAGGGTTGGAAAATCACGGTAGCCTCTAGATGGTGCTGGTGTAGTTAAATCGGATCGTTGCATAATTAAAATATATGTTGTATATACTTATCCTTCCCTTTACTCGCTAATATACACTAGTTTTAAAAACTGGAAAATTCATGCGGACCATTTGATGTTCCATTTTCTAGAAGTTCATTACTAAATTCGTGCTTGTAATATCGCAGCAAGTCTAATTTTGTTTTTGACAAGATGTTCCATTGCTTCATGTACCCATTATTGATGCTGTAAGCCCCTGAAGTCATATTTTGCTTCAACACTCCGTTAGTTTTCAAAAATTCCTGCGCATTGTTAATGAATAGGATATCTTCTTTTAGTATGCGTTTTGGGTTCATCGCGTGGAACGTAAAGTGAATACGGCATATTTCAGGCGTTAACTTCATGACTTGCGCATTATTATCGAATTTCAATTGTGGCTGGCGTATTTTTTCCTCGTACCAATTTGCCATCAAATTGAAAATAGCTTTGTCCGATATTTTACCGATAAACCGAGCATCAATTTTTTCCAACTCTTCGATGATGGATCGACCTCGCTCATCGTTGTTGCCAGACGTGCATAGTAAACAGGTTTCGGGATTGCAATCTTGCTCAAAGACAGAATCGGAGAACGAAACGGGTCTATCGTTGTCGAATTGAATCTCTTGCATCATTGACGTGTCTATATCGTCCATTTGTGGTTGCTTTTTTTAAACCTTTCCTTGCGTTATATATATACTATATTTTATAGTCGTATACAAAGCATGGAAATAGATGAAAACGAAATTCCTAGCATTGACAAATTAAGCGAATACATTGAATACTTCAAACGTATCTACAATGCACTGTTTGACGACAAGCAATTGGCAATTACCAATATTGATGTTTTGGAACGACATTTTGCAAACAATTTTAATACATTGCGATTCAAAATGGACGAAGATCTATTCCAATACAATCATGGTATGATCGTGTTTATTGTGTTATGCACCGCTTACACACGCACGACTACAGAACCCAGCACGGAAACATTTTTAAAACAACATTTGATCTTGCAAGGGAGTCAATCCACGTTGGCAAATAACATTTTAAATTTGCATATCTTGCACAATGCCTGGAAACAATTTGACCTACGTAGCTACAACGACACCAAACGATACGTTCAACGCGTGCATCAAAGCGTGGCCCGCAACGTCGTCTTTGCCGATAACCTGCAACGCATG
>MDTC01157573.1_pt1 | contig 15329 bp, 8 predicted proteins | sample 811181 | NCBI WGS metagenome assembly MDTC01 (sample SAMN05326644, study PRJNA326480) | marine metagenome | isolation source: seawater | place: Pacific Ocean: North | collected 2011
TCGGTGCGGGCCAGCTCGGCGGGCTCACGACCCAGCAGGTTGCGCACGGGCTCGAAGAGGTCCTCGGGGTTGGCCACGGCGGCGGCCACCCGCCCCCGGCTGCGGCAGATCTCGATGAGGGTCGCCCGATCCCGTGCCCGGCGGACCCGGCGCACGGCCGTGTGGTAGAGCTTGCGGGCGGTGTCCTGCTGGCCGTTCAGCCACAGCGCCTCGGCCAGGAGCGCGCGCCCGTGCTCGGCGATGCTCACCAGGCCCGAGCGGGTGGCCACGTTGGTGACGTCGGTCAGCACGGCGCCCGCCGCTCGCAGCTGGTCCGAAGCGACCAGGATCCGCCCGTGCACGAGCTGGGCCTGGACCCGGAGCACCAGGCGCTCCCCCTCGCCCAGGGCGGCGGCCAGCTCGTCGATGCACTCCTGGGCGCGTCCGAGGCGGCACAGCTCGACCTCGAGCCAGGCCATGGCGACCAGCAGGTTCACGTACGGGCTCATGTTCTCCTGGCGCCGGAAGGCCGGCAGCGCCTTGCCGACCATGTCGATCGCCGAGGAGAAGCGGCCTTGCTGGCGGAGGACGGCGGCCCACACCGGGATGGAGAGCGCGAGGCCCTCGGCGTCCCCCAGGCGGTCGAACGCCTCGATGGCGGCGAGGCTCGCGACCTCGGCCGCCTCCAGCTCGCCGCGGTGGTAGCGCAGGTGCGCCTGGCCGGCCTCGGCCATGGCCATCATGCGGGGGTCGGGCTGCTGGGTGGCCGCGCGCTGAGCCTGGTTCAACCAGCGCTTTGCCGACTGCATGTCGCCGTTGTGCATGTAGGACAGGCCCAGCTCCACTGCGACCTGGATCGACGCGGGCAGGACGACGCCGGAGTGCTGGCTCGCGGTCCACGACTCCGCCAGGTACTTCCGGAAGTTCGCCAGGTGGCCGATCCGGCGCTGCAGCTTGGCCTTCACCAGCGCCAGTTCGGTCTTGAACGCATCCCCGGTGCCCAGCGCCTCCGCGCGCTTGAGGGTGCGGTTGAGCTCGGGATCGACCGGGCGCACCTCGACCAGCGCCTTGCCGTGCAGGAGGAAGAGCTCGGCGAGCAGCTCGCGGGGCACGCGACGGGCGTGCTTGACCACCGAGAGTGCCGGTTCCAGGACCGCGACCGCGGAGGCGGGTCGGCCGGCACCCAGGTGCTCCCGGGCCTGCACGACCGCGCTGTGGATGGCCTCGTCCGCACGGCCGACCGCGGAGAGCAGCTGGACCTGGGACCGGCTGGGGCGCTCGCCGGCGAGGGCGACCGACAGGAGGCGCTCGCTGACCCGGCGGCGGACCGCGTGAGCCTGGTCGCGCACCACCTGACGGGCGAGGCGCTGGCGCCAGCGGACGGGGTCGTTGGGACCGAGCGTGTTGTGCTCGAGCCAGCCGCGCTCCTGCAGCACCTCCAGCACGTGCACGATCTCGGAAGGCAGCCAGCCCATGCCCGCGGCGACGTCGCGCACGGTGGCACCCTCGTCCAGCAGGGAGAGCACCTCGAGGGCGCGGCGGTAGACGCCGGGCAGGGGGCGCAGGTTCTCGAGGACCCGCTCGGTGGCCTCGGTGGGGACCGGGATGGTCAGGTCGCCGCGGCGGGACCACTCGAGGCGGTTCGGGTCGTCGCCCTGCTCGCGGAGGAGCCCCTGGGCGACCAGGGAGCCCACCACGTGCTCGACGTAGTTGGGCAGGCCGCCGGACGCCTCGTGGATCTGCGAGGCCACCTTGGGCGGGGGCGGGCGGCGGTGGAGCAGGGCGCCGGTGAGCAGGCCGACCTGGTGGGCGTCGAGGGGGGCGAGCTCGATGACGATCGCGTCGTGGAAGCGCTCGTCGATGCGCAGATGGGTGCCCTGGACCGACGGGTCGACGCCGGCGACGAAGAGGATCGGCGTGTCGGTCGCGGCGAGGCCCCGGCGGATCTCCTCCAGCCACTCGAGCACGACCGGACCGGCGTTGTGCAGCTCCTCGACCAGCACGACCACCGGGCGATCCTGCTGGGTGGCGGTGGCGCGGAGCAGGATGGCGGCGGCCTGCTGCAGGGCGTCCCGGCGGCGGGCGGAGCGCACGTCGATGCTGCGCGACAGCGTGTCCAGGAGCTCCCGGGCCCGGCGCAGCGCGGGGGTGTCGAGGTCGGGGATCACCTCGTAGATCTGGCGCAGCAGCAGGGCGACCGAGACCAGGTCCTTTCCCGGCGAGAGCACGCAGCGGTAGGTCAGCAGGCCCGCGTTGCGCGCGTCGGTCGCCATGCTGTGCAGGAGCGTGTGCCGCCCGCTGCCCTCGATGCCGCGCAGGATCAGCAGCGATCCACATGCGCGCTGTGCCAGGAAGGCCCGCATCGCCTGCTGCTGGGACTCGCGGCCCACCAGCCGGTTCGCCGTCGCCTCGATCTCCAGGGTGCCCGGCAGGATCAAGGGATGACCTGCCAGATCCTCGAGCTCCTTTGCGACGTGCCGCCCCGAGGCCGGGCGCTCCTCCCGCCGCTTGGCGAGCAGCCGCAGGATCAGCTCGTCCAGCGCTGGCGGGATCGACGGGGCCAGCTCGCTCGGCGGCTGGGGCTGCTGGCGCAGGTGCATGCGCGCGAGCGTCGTCGGATCATCGTGCTCGAAGGGGCGCCGGCCGGTGGTGAGGCGGTAGAGCAGCACGCCGAGGCTGTACAGGTCGGAGCGACCGTCCACCGGCGCTGCGACCAGCTGCTCCGGCGAGGCGTAGGCGAAGGTGCCGACGAAGTCGCCCTCGCGGGTCAGGGCCTCGCCGTCGAGGATCTTGACGCTGCCGAAGTCGATGAGCTTGATGCGCCCGTCGGGCAGGACCAGCAGGTTGGCGGACTTCAGGTCGCGATGGACCAGGCCCTTGCGGTGCACGTGGTGGAGCGCCTGGGCGATGTCGTGGCCCAGCCGGATGACCTCCTCGATGCGCCGCGCGTCCCCGGGCCGCCCCTTGCGCATGATGTAGGCCTGCACGGGCGTGCCGGTGACCAGCTCCATGGTCTGCCAGGGCATGTCGTCGTGCACGCCGAAGTGGAACACCCGGATGATGTTCGGGTGATTCAGGCGGATCATGGCGTCATATTCGCGGTAGAACCGCCCGAGGGCGGCGCCGCGGTGCACCAGCATCTTCAGCGCGAGGTGCTCGCCCGAGCGGGGGTCCTCGACCTCGAACACCTGGCCGGTGCCGCCGCGCGCGATGCTCGACAGGACCCGGTAGGGCCCGATCTTGCTCGGGGTGCGGACGTCCTCGACGCTCATCGCAGGATCGCCCGGATGTGCCGCGACCACGGGTGCAGGCGCAGGGCGGCGCGGTCGGTGTCGGAGAGGTGTTCGGACAGCTCGTCGAGGGCGGCCTGGGCCTCCAGCGCGGAGCTGCGGGCGTCGGAGGTGCGCTGCCAGCGCTCGTGGTGCCGGGCGTCGGCGAGCAGGCGCTCGACGGTGACGATGCGCAGGTTCTCCCGGTGCATGATCGTGTGGATTGGCTTGAGGATCTGCGACGAGGGCTCGGACGGGCCCATCGCGCGCAGGCGGGCCAGGGTGCCCTCGACCAGGGCCGCGGCGTCTCCAGCTCCCATGAGTCCGAGGATGGCCGACGCGAAGAGGTCGCGGGCGCCGCGCCGGTTGTCGAGCGCCTGCAGGGTCTCGGCGGTGAGGGCGCGGGCGACCTCGCTGATCGCGGGCAGGCCGGCGGCCCGGGCGCGCTGGTGGGCCTCGTCCAGGGTCATGTGGGCTGGACGGAGGTGGCCGGACGAGAGCAGGATGCGCCCGCGGAGCAGCGAGGCGGCCAGGCGCAGGTCCAGCTGCTCGCCCTTGCGGACCAGGGTGTCGATCTCGTCGATGTGCTCCTGGGCGCGACCGAGGCGGTGCAGGTCGGCCTCGCACTCGGCCGCCACCAGCAGCAGGCGGATGAGCGGCGTGGGCTCCTGGCAGCGCCGCACCTGGGGCATGAACTGGTAGATCGCGTCCAGCGCCTCGGTGTAGCGGCCCTGCAGGCGCAGCACGGTGGCGCGGGACGGCAGGCAGGCCCAGATCCCGCGGGGCAGGTCGAGGCGGGTGAAGCCGTCGATGACGTTGTCGAGGGTCGACAGTGCCTCGGCGAACCGGCCTTGTCCCACCCGGACCGACGCCTCGGTGACCCTCGCCCACAACAGGGGTTGTTCGCCCGCTTCTGCGCCAGCCGTCATCGCGGTCTCGACCCAGCGGTCCGCGTCTCGGATGCGCCCCGCCAGCCGCAGGGCGCCCGCTCGCTCGCACGCGACCTGACTCACGAGGCGCGGATCCGCGGACGACTCCGCCGCGTCCTCGGCCTCCTTGAGCTTCTTGTGGTGGTTGACCAGGTGGCCGAGGGTGCGCGCCAGGCGGGCCTCGGCGAGGAGCACCCCGACCTCGGTGGACGAGTGGCTGGCGAGCTTGCGCGCCCCGGCGAGGGAGCGGGCCAGGGTCGGGTCGACCGGCCGCAGCATGAGCATGCAGTCGGCGTGCAGGAGCAGCGCCTGGGAGAGCAGGCTCGGGTTGACGTCGTCCGGCGGGTCGATGGCGAGGGGCGCGATGCGGTCGAGCATCTCGAGCGCCTCGACGGTGCGCAGATCGTCGAGCAGGGCGTTCGCCCCCTGGACCGCGCGGCGGACGGCGTCGGTGGGCCGCCCGTCCTGCAGGAGCAGGGTGACGTGCTCCGGCCGGGGCGGGGCGTCGTCGATCGCGTCGGAGAGGATGCTCTCGAGCAGCGCGTAGCGGGTGGCGTGGATGAGGGCGGGGGCGAGGTGGCCGACCAGGGGCTGGGACAGGTGCACCTGCCCGTCGCCGACCCGGATCCAGCCGGCGTCGGACAGGCTGCGCAGGAGCGGCACCACCTGGGCCAGGGTCCAGCCGAGGCTGCGGGTGACGACCTTGAGCGGCGTCGGCGCGCCGGCGATGGCGATGGCCGCGATCAGGCGGCGCTCGAGGGCCGGGAGCGCCAGGAGCTCCGCCAGGATCCGCTCGCTCGCCTCCTCGGGGATCTCCAGGTCGTCGTTGATGTCCCACTCGATGCGGTTGCCGTCCTGGCCGATCAGCCGGATCGCGCCCTCGGACAGGAGTCGGTCGACCAGGGACTCGACCCACAGGGGCTGGCCGCCGCTGGCGCGGTGCAGCATCTGGGCGAGGGCGAACGGGGGCGGCCGCCGGTCGAGCATGCCGCCGACCTTGAGCGCGACCTGGTGCACGGTGAGCGGCGCCAGCACCAGGCGCAGGGTGTCGGGCATGCGGCGCATGATCCGCTCGACCACGGTGCGATCGCGGAACTCGGCCGTGAGCAGGAAGCGCACGTCGAGGCCGCCCTTCTGGGTGACCGTGAACAGCTCCGAGATGATGTCGAGCGTGGGCGGATCGGCGAGGTGCACGTCCTGGATGGTGACCAGGGTGTCGCCGCGGATCCGGGCGAGGCCGACCAGCACGGACACGGCGGCCTGGGTGATGCCGGCACGGTTGCGCAGGGCGACCGAGCGGCCGCGCTTGCGCATGAGGCGAACGGCCGAGACCGCAGCATCAACCCGGCGATCCTCGATGAAGCCTGCCTCGTCCGCCCCTGCGATCAGCATGTCGAGGAGGTCGAGGACCGCGTCCTGCTCGGTGAGGCGGGCGACGAGCGCGGCGCGCTTGTCGGCCCGGGTCTCCTTGATCACGTGCTCGCCGATGCGCTCGCGGTCGGAGCCGGGTGCGCCGAGCAGGAGCAGGGCCCGGCCGGTGGGCTCGAGGAGCTTGCGGAGCTGCTTGAGCACCTCCTCGCGGCCAGACATGCGATCGACGCGGGCGGCGGCGCCCCAGCCGGGAAGGCCGAGGGGCTCGCCGATGAGCTCTTCCAGGCGGCGGGCGACCTTGCGCGCGGTCTGGGGGCGATTGTCGGGGTTCTTGGCGAGGAGCTGCAGCATCAGCTCCTCGAGGCCCTCCGGGATGTCGGGCACCAGCTCGCGGGGGGACTTGGGGTCCGCCTTGGCGATGAGGCGGGCGAGGCTCGCGGGATCATCGGCGGAGAACGGTCGATGTCCGGTGGCCATCCGGTAGAGGAGCACGCCCAGGGCGTAGATGTCGATCAGGTGGTCGACGGCCTTGCCGCGGAACTGCTCCGGGCTGGCGTAGGCGAGCGTGCCGATGAACTCGCCGGGCTTGGTGAGCTGGCGCAGGCCGTCGCGGATGTGGGCCGTGCCGAAGTCGAGGAGCTTCACGCGGCCATCGGGCAGCATGAGCACGTTGTTGCCCTTGAGGTCGCGGTGGATCAGGCCGCGCTCGTGGATGTAGGCGACCGCGTCGGCCAGGAAGGCACCCGCGCGCATCACCTCCTTGGTCCGGGCGGGCGTGCCCGGGCGGCCGACGCGCTTGACCCAGACTTGCAGCGGCTCTCCGGCGATCAGCTCCATGCTGAACCACGGCGCGCGCTTGTACAGGCCGTACTGGTAGACCCGCACGATGCCCGGGTGGTTCAGGCGGGTGAGCGCCTCGTATTCCTGGTTGAACCGATCCGCGTGGGGGCTGCCCGGGATCATGATCTTGAGGGCGTGCTCCTCGCCCGACGTCGTGTCCTGCGCGACGTACACCTCGGCCATCCCGCCCTTGCCGAGGCGGCGCAGGATCTTGTAGGGGCCGATCGTCTCCGGCAGGCGGGCAGCGGTCACGGCCCGAGTATGGCACCGATGGACCGTGCGTGTCTGACCTCCAGCCTGCGGCCCACGGATCCGACCTCCGGATCACCACAACCCCCTACCCCCGGAGGTCGCGATGGTGTTCCTGCTGTCGCTGTTGGCTGGCCCCGCCGTGGCCGGCGCCGGCGATCCCGAGGCCGGCACGCCCAGCTGGGCCGAGCGCGAGCTGCACGTCTGGTCGAACGCGGCGCGGATCGCCCCCCAGGCCTTCCCCAAGGACGCGGCCGACGGTGGCTGCACCGCGACTGCGTGGGCCTCGACGCCGCCGGCCCAGCCCCTGCGCTTCCACGCCGGCCTCTCCCGGGTGGCCCGCCAGCACAGCGCCGATCTGGCCGCGGCGGACGCGCCCCTGTCCCACGACAGCACCGACGGCACGTCCATGGTCGAGCGGATCCAGCCGGTCTATGGCACCGGCAAGGCCTTCGGGGAGAACCTCGCGTTTGGCTACGAGACCGCGCGCCGGGCGGTGCTGTCGGGGTGGATGTGCTCCGACGGCCACCGTCACAACCTGCTGAATGGCGCCTACGACGAGGTCGGCTTCGGGGTCGTCGGCGCGTACATGACCCAGGACCTGGGCGACGGAGGGGGTGGGCCGGACGTCATCAACATGGCGACCCACTTCCCCGAGACCCCGACCGACGACGTGTCGATCACGACCGACGTGTGGCTGCCCACCGGCCGCACCCCCGACGAGGTCGTGGCGGTGGTCGACGGCGACGTGGTGCCGCTGCACCTGCTGGTCGGCGCGGACGGGCAGGGGATCTACCAGGGCAGCACCACGACCGGCCCCGGCTGCACGCCCTGGTTCGTCGAGCTGACCTACGGCAACCAGGTCGTGCGCTGGCCCGAGACCGGAAGCTACGCCTGGGGGCCGTGCGCGTTCGACGATCCTGGTGCGGGCTGGCTGGACCTGCAGGTCGAGCGCGGCGAGGGCCCGTTCGACCCGGACGCCGAGTGGTCGACCAGCGGCACCGACGACACCGACGCCGGCGAGGTCGAGGACCGCTACCCGTTCACCAACCTGTGCGCGACCAGCCCGACCAGCGCGAGCGCCTTGCTGGTGCTCCTCGGGATCCTGGGCGTCAGACGCCGGCGATCAGTGGCCTAGCTCCCGCTCGACGATCGACTGGAAGCGCTCATAGGGCTGGGCGCCCGAGACCAGCACGCCGTTGACGAAGAAGGTGGGCGTGGCCTCGATGCCCAGTGACTTGCCCAGGCGCTGGTCCTCGACGACCAGCGGCTCGTAGCGGCCCGACCCCATGCACGTCTGGAAGGGCTCCGGGGACAGGCCGAGCTCCCGGGCGTAGCCTGCAATGTCGGCGTCGGACATGGCGTGCTGGTTCGCCAGCAGGACTCCGCTCATCTCCCAGTAGCGGCCCTGCTCGCCGGCGCAGTGGGCGGCGATGGACGCGGGGATGGCGCGGCCGTGGTTCGACAGCGGGTAGTCCTTCCACACCAGGCGGATCTGACCCGGGTACTCCTCGAACAAGCGCTCGATCGAGGGCTTGACCTTGTTGCAGTAGTAGCACTGGTACTCAGCGAACTGCACGATGGTCACCGCCGCGTCGTCGGGGCCACGGCTGGGATCGTGGGCCTCCACGGGGACCGGGACGGGCGGCAGGTCGGGGTACGGCAGCACGATCTGCAGGTCGCTGGCGGCCTTGAGCTCTTCGACGAACTCGGCGTAGCGGCGCTCCCTGGCGCGGCGCACCAGCTGGGACACGACGATCGGGCGGGCCTCCTCCAGGGTGGCGCCGCGGAACTGGCGCTCGACGACGGGCCAGAACGCCTCGACCTCCTCGTCGGTGGGCTCGGGCACGCGATCGTCGACCTCTGCACGCAGCAGGGCGTTCACGTCGGTGAGCCCGCGCCGCTCGACCTCGGACTGCAGGAGGTGCTCCATGACCAGCACGTCGAGGGCGCGGGACTGGACCTCGTAGCGCTCCAGCAGGTAGCGGATCTCCCGGTTGCGCAGCTCGTCCCCGACGTGGTCGTGCAGCTGGGCCGCGGAGATGTTGCCGCCCTTCCAGGTGGCGACCGCACCCTCTCCGGTGGCAGCGTCGGACCGGTCGCCGGACGGGGCGGGGGGGCTGGTCCGCACGGGGAGCGCGTCGTCCACGGTGACACGTCCCAGGGTGGGCGCCGACGGGGTCGTGGGCTCGCCGGAGCAGGCGAGCGTCGAGAGGGTCGCGAGCGACAACAGGCGAAGCATGAGGCTCCTGGTGAAGTCCTGCGGCTAACCGGTGGGTCCGCGGCTGCCCCGAGGTCATGACGCGCAGTGACGACAGACGTGGCCGCCCGGCGTGGGTGTCGGGCGACCAGCGTGGCGTCGGACGGGCCGACGAAGCCTGCTCGTCGTGCGTCGACCGGAGCCGACGACAGACCGCGGAGCGGCGCGCCGCCCGAACCCCCCCCGGGGACGGACGGCGCGGGGCTCCACGCGGGAGCATGAAGGGGTGTACACCGGTACCAGCGAGGAGGCGATTACAGCGAAACCGGGCCTCGCTGTAATGTGCCGGATCAGTCGGTGACGGGCCCGCTTTCAGGGGGAATGTGGAGTGGATCCGGCGGCGGCCAGGACCTGTGTCGAATCACACTCACCCTCGCAACCCCCAGCCGCAGCTCTCCGGCCCGGCGCTCGACCAGGAGGGCGGCACCGTCGATCTGGTGCTCTGCAAACTGGCGGCGCGCCCGGTAGACGTAGACGTTGACGTCCTTGAACGGGATCGACATGGCCTTGGAGACCTCGCGCTCGAGCTGGCGCCAGCCCTCCTCGTCGATCGGGTGCCCGGCCCGGCGATCCGCGAGGCGCTGCTCCGCCAGGTAGAGCAGGAGGTAGCCGTGGGCCCGGGGCTCCAGGCGCGTCAGGATCCCCATGGACAGGGCATCGATGATGACGTGCTCTTCATCGGGGCTGACGTGGAAGGTCAGCTGGGCGCTGGACAGGCTCTTGCGGACCATGAGCTCCACGGTGCCAGGCTCGGGCTGGGGGGCCTGGACCAGCCAGCGCCGCCCGTCGATGAGCACCTCCACCTCCGCGGGGCAGGGCATGCGCTCGTCCTCGTGCTCGATCCACCAGCGGCCATCGCTGTTCAGGTCCAGCACGACCTCGGGCCGGCTGGGCTGGGGCAGCATGAGCACACCGTGCTCGGCGAACCGGATGGTGCCTTCCGGATCTCGGGCGCAGGCGACCGGATCGGGGAGGTCGAGCACGGTGAACGGCCGGGGCGGATTGCCGAACGCCAGCGACTGGCCGACCCGCAGCTCCGACTGCTCCGACGGCTGGAGGCGCACGCCGTCCACCCAGGTGCCGTTGCGGCTGTCCAGGTCCCGCACGACCCAGCGGTCCACCGACCAGAACACCTCGGCGTGCTGGGTCGAGCAGGCGTTGTCGTCCACCCGGACGTCACTGCGCGGACCGCGTCCGATGACGGCCCGGGGTGGTGTGCGGATCTCGGAGTCCCCATCCGGATTGCGAAGCACTGCCATGGGTTCCCACTACTGTACCGGGGGACGTTGGTCGAACGCTGAACGCGTCGCTGAGCGGATCACAGACCGGAACGAGAAAAGTGTTGGTAGTCCTTGGCAGTTCTCCAGTGTCCGCCCCAGCGGAACCCGACTGCGCGGAACGCCTGTACGGCGTCGGAACCGGAGACCAGCACGCCAGCCTTGGCGCTGTCGCGGTCCAGCCAGGCCTTGCCTTGCGGCGGCGTGACGCGCTCGCCCTTCACGAAGGGATTGCGCATGGGATTCACGTCCACCGCACGACCGTAGGCGTGTTCGCTCCAGGACTTCCCGCCGCTCTTGGGTCGGCAGTTGAACGCGCTGGTGTTGTCGGCGGCCATGGACTTGTCGTCGCTTCCGTCGAACTCGTGTACCGGACGCATTCGGGTCACGACGAAGCCCTGCTGCCAGAGCGCACCAAAGGCGGTGACCATCGCGTCCGCGGCGTCGTGGTGGACCACGAGCAGGCCCCGGGCGCTGCCGCCGTCGGGGGTGTGGTGGGGCAGCTCCACGACGCGGAGATCGTCGAGCGGGACCGGACAGCCCTCGTGCCAGCTGACCCCGGTCATGGCGGCGCGTTCCTCCGCGGACAGCGAGCGCACCGCGGCATCGTAGGGAGGAGCCGCGTCTTCGGCGAGGACCGGAGCGGCGGCGAGCACGCAGAGCAGGGCGAGGGAGACACAGTTGCGCATGCAGGCCACCTAACCGCTGCACGCCCGGCTATGAGGCGATCATGTCCGAGGATCCGCCGCCGCTCGAACTCTGGGTCCTGGTCGCCGAGGCCGCGCTGGTGCTCGTCGGCGCCTGGGCCTACGCCGGCGGCATGGTGCGCTGGGGGGAGTTCCTGGCGTCCTGGGCGCTGACCGCAGCCGTGCTCGCCTTCGTCGCCGGTGCATTCGTGCCCTGGACCCGCGGCATGGTCGGGGGGGCGCGCGCGTTCGTGCTGACCCTGCTCCTGGGCGCGTCCGGCGGCGTCCTCACCGCGGCGACCATGGCCGGCATCCTGGTGCTCTCGGTGATCCGGACCGGCCTGTGGACGTCCGAGGGTGACGTCGTGAAGGCGCTCGTCACGGGCGGCCCGTCCGGGGCCTGGCTCGGCGCTGCTGCGGGGCTCGCCTCGGGCCTGGTGCTCGCGGTGGCGGTGCTGGTCGTCGACGGGATCCGCGGGGTGCCCGAGAACCCCGACCGGCCGAAGAACAGCATGCTCGTCATCATCGGGGCGGCCTCCGGCGTGGCGCTCATGGCGGTGGCGGAGGTGCAGCACTGGGCGCCAGCCTCGCTGGTCGCCGGCTGTAGTGCGGGCTGTCAGGCGTGGACGATGCCGCTGTGGGTCCGCATGGTCTCGGCAGCGCTGGCAGCCATCGGGACCGCCGGAGGCATCGCCTTGCTGCTGGAGCGCCCGGGCCTGCACTGGCGGGCTCCCCTCGGGGTGGTGATCCTGGGCATCGGTGCAGTCAGTCTGGGGCTCGGCAACACGGTGTTCACCACGACCACGGGCCCCCGCTTCCGGCGCGCGACCCTGGGGCTGCCGCCGATGCCCTTGCCCCTGACTCGGGAGCTGGTGGACGCGACCGTCACCGAGCACCCCGGCTACCTGCTCGACACGGTGGAGGTGCGCTGGCCCGACGGGGACTCGGAGACGATCGTCATCGGCGTGGGTCCGTTCCGCCCCGACACCGGCGGCCTCGCCACGGCCATGCGCAGCACTGCCCAGCGCTGGCAGGCGGACGCGATGCCCGGCCGCCTGGACGAGTGACTACTCGCCGCCCTTGGCAAACTGTTGAGCTTGTTCCGGGATCATCGGTCGGGCAAGCTGCTTCAGTGGCTCGAGGGCGTCCCAGTCCATCGCCTCGTACTGGTCCTTCTCCTCGCGGCCGAGGTCGACCGAGCGCGGGTGCTCGCCGCGGACGCGATCGTTGAAGTACATCCGCAGCGGCTTGGGCTCGCCGTTCTTGAACGTCCGCCCCCAGCCCTCGGCGCGGCCAGCGACGAAGAAGCCCTGGTGCACGACCTCGCCCTTGTCGTCGAGCATCACGCCCAGCACGCGGCGCTCGTCGTACCAGCGGCCCACGAGGCGGCGGGTCGGACCGATGAAGCGCACCCCGGGACCCTGGATGTCGCCCTCGGCGAACTGCCCGTGGTGAACGACATCGTCGGCCCAGAACAGGGTGCCCTCGCCGTGGGCCTCGTTGTCGTCGAACGCGCCGACGTAGATGCGACCGTTGTCGGCCCAGCGCCGCATGCCCTGCCCCTGCAGCCGGCCCTTGTAGAAGCTGCCCTCGAGGTGGTCGCCGCGGGGGAGGTCGAGCACGCCGTTGCCGTGAGCGACGCCGTTCTGGAAGGCGCCGACGTAGTGCTCCCCGCCGGGGATCGTCAGGTCTCCCTGGCCGTGGAACAGGCCGTAGTCGAACTCGCCGACGTAGACGCGGCCGTCGGGCCACTTGCGGGTGCCGAAGCCGTGGGGGAGCAGCGCGCGGACGTGGCCCTCGTAGGTGCCGCGATCGGCGTAGCGCACGGTGAACGGACCGTCGGCCACGCCGAGCGCCCACTCGCCGGCGAAGCGGTTCTTGGCGACGTCCACGTAGGCGCCGGGACCCGAGCGCAGGCCGCCGTCGTAGCCGCCGTCGTAGCGGCTGCCATCCTTGCCCCGGAACAGGCCGAAGCCGGTGAGCAGGCCCTCCTCGAAGGGGCCCGCGAGCACGTCACCCACGGCATTCGTCGCCTTTCCGCTGCCATTCTCGCAGTCGCCCGCCTCGCACCACAGGCTGGACTCGGCGGTGCCGTCCTTGGTGACGATCACCGCATTGGCGGGATCGTAGGGGAGGATCGTGAGGTCGAGGTCCTGCTTTTGGCCGTCGGCCTCGACCATGACCTGCAGCACGGTGCCCTCGGCGGCGGTGAGGCGACCGCGCAGCTCGTCGAGGGACATGTCCCGGGTGCGGGCGCCCGCGACCCGCGCCAGCCGGGTGCCCGGACGGATCCCCGCCTTCCACGCGGCGGCGTCCTGAACGACCTCGGTGACGAGCCCGCCCTTGGCGAGTCCCACGATGCCCGCATCGAGCGCGCGCTCCTGGACGATGACGGCGTCCTCGGGAGCGTCCGCGGCGAGGGCGTGGGCGAGCAGCAGCAGGGTGAGCATTCGGCCTCCGGTCCCGCGGGAGGTAACGCCGTGCGGCGTGCACGGATTCCGCCCGGTGCGGCCGGGCGCATCGGATGAGGCACCTGGGACCCGGTTGTTCACCCGGGGAGTGAAAGCTCCGGCCGTCGGCCGCGTTGGAGCCCCGGAGAGACGCCCATGCTGCCCTGGTTCCTGTTCGTCGCGGCCGCGGTCGCGAGTCCGCTGTCGCCCCCCGACCCGATCGACGCCTGCACCGCGGTCCGCGAGCCGCTGGTCGACCACGTCGCCCGCCGGGTGATCCAGGCGCGCTACCCGTACGGTCGGGTGGAGATCGGCGATCCCCCGGAGTCGGCCCCCGTCCTCGACGATCCCGCGCCCCGGGGCGTGGTGCTGAAGGCGGACCTCCCGGACGCGATCCGAGGTCCGGTCCGTGGTCCCGGCGACCACGCGCTCGGACGGCTCGCCAGCGACGGCCGGCGGATCTTCGTGGCGGGCGGGGGTCGGATCCAGGTGTACAGCGCCGCCGCTCCTCACCGACGCCTCGGCGTGCTCCCCGGGGATGCCGTGCGACTGGTGGACGGCGTGCTGCTCACGGTCGACTCGGTGCGCGACCAGCAGGGTGAGCCGGTGCCGTGGAGCCGCCGCAACTTCATGGGCGATCCCCAGAGCCACCTGCTCCACGCGACGCGGATCGCCGCGTGGGACGTGTCCGGAGACCTCCCGGAGGCGCCGCGCTGGACGGTGGACGTCGAGGGTGGCCTCCTGGACCTGTCGGTCGCGGGCGGGCGGGTGCACGTCCTGACCGGCTGGCAGCCCACCCCGTCGAACACGGCCTGGAAAGCGGCGTTTGGCCTGGATGAGGGCATGCCCGAGCCCGTCCCCGGTCCCGGCGCCACCTACGATCCGGCCGAGCGCGCCCGCTACGCCGAGGTGGTCGCCGAGGCGGAGGACGTGCTGCGGAATCGGCTGGACGCCCTGCCCATCGACGCTCTGCTCGCCCCGCGGGGTCGCCACCGCCTGGGACGGGGCCCGTGGGAGCACGCGGCGGCGAGCTGTGCGGACCTGCCTCCCGGCGCGGGTGGGGCGGACGTGTTCGTGCAGCTGGTCAGCGTGGACCTGGAGCGGCCGGAGCAGGCCCACGCGGTCGTGCAGCCCATGGTCGGAGGATTCGCCAGGCAGATCCGCGTGGACAGCCAGGACGGCACCCTGTGGCTGGCGAGCTCGGAGCGGGGCGGAGGGCGCACGGTCGTGCACGCGGTGGATCTGGACGCCGCCGAGCCGACCTGGACCGCGGGGAGCCTGCGCGGCACCATGAGCCAGGCCCTGGTTGCGGCGGAGGACGGGCGGGCGCTCGCCCTGCAGCGCACCTGGAAGGACGGCGTCACCTCGGTGGTCGCCCTGGCGGTCGACGAGCGGGGGCTGGAGCGGACCGCCCCTCGGATCCGGGAGCCCGGCCTGGCGATCGCCCGGGACGGGTCGGGCTGGGCGGTTCCCGGCGCCCGCGGCGTGTACCTGCTGGATGGCGACGGGGTGGAGGACGCGCGGATCGCGGTGGACGGGTGGTCCCTGGGGGAGAGCGTGGCGCTCGGCGGCGCGCGGCTGGTCAGCGCGACCCGGCTCGTGGAGCGGACGGAGGCGTCGGAGGTGGGCCCGGCGAGGAGCACCTTCGAGCACGCCCTGCTCCTGGTGGGAACGGACGGGCACCGGGCGCTCTCGGCGACCGACCGGCGGTTCCACGACCGGGTGCCGGGCGTGCGGCTGTGGAAGGACCCCGCCGCCGAGCGCGTGCTGGTGCAGCTGGACGCCGAGCACCCCAGCTGGTGCACCCCGGACGGCTGCACCCCCTGGCCCCGGCCGAAGGGTGCCGACGGTCTGGGCACCGGGCCCTTCGAGGTGCTCCTCCTCGGGGATACCACCCTCGCCTACCACGGCGACCACGTGATCGCGCGGACCGGATCCCGCGAGGCGCGGCTTCCGATCCGTTGACCGGCCTCGAAACTCGGCCTCCCCGGGGGATTCACCCCCGGACCCCCGTGCAGA
>MDTC01255121.1_pt1 | contig 15328 bp, 14 predicted proteins | sample 811181 | NCBI WGS metagenome assembly MDTC01 (sample SAMN05326644, study PRJNA326480) | marine metagenome | isolation source: seawater | place: Pacific Ocean: North | collected 2011
AGTTTATAGATCAAAAAATATTAAAAACATCAAGATAACCACAAAACCCTACCCAGGTTTTCCAACTGATCTACAGGCACAAATCATGGTTATGATGACACAAGCAAAAGGTATTTCTACAATAAAAGAAAATATTTTTGAAAATCGTTTTATGCACGTACCAGAACTTAAAAGAATGGGAGCTAAAATTAAAATAGTAAACAATAAAGCAATAATAGAAGGCCCTTCAAAATTATCAGGAGCAGAAGTTATGGCAACGGATCTTAGAGCTTCAGTAAGCTTAGTAATCGCTGGATTAATTGCAGAAAATGAAACTATAATTAATAGAATTTATCACCTTGATAGAGGATACAACAACTTAGAAAAAAAATTGCAAAACTGTTTTGCAAGCATAAAAAGAATTTAAATGCCAAAATATAACTTAAAACTTATTGCAAAAACAAATGAGGATTTAAAAGTATTATCTGCTCATCTACAAGACGCAATTGTTTCTACTGCTGATATTGCGAATTTAAAAAATAATAGAATTTTCTTAATTCAATTAAATAGATTCATGTGGGAAGATGTAGAAAAAGGTGTTTTTAGAAAAAGCAAAAGAATAAGAACTATTTTAAAATTTGAAAATGTTTTAAACGTACATTCAAAAAATATAAACCAAGAAAAAAGAGATAGATTTTTAGACTTTTTAGCTATTGAAAGTAAAGAAATGCCTGATAAAAGTTTTGAAATGAAATTAATATTTTCAGGAGATTCTGTTATAAAGGTTGCTTCAGAAATAATAGAAGTAACACTAGACGACCAGGGCTCACCTTGGGAAACTAACACCAAGCCAAAACACAAGGTATTATAATGTTAAGATATTTAGATGGTGATAAAAAAAATTTTGAAAAAGAGTTAAATTTTATTTTAAATCGTAGAAAAGTGCAAAATTCAAAAAAATCTTCTCTAGTAAAAAAAATAGTTTTTGATGTAAAAAAAAATAAAGATATAGCTCTATTAAAATATGAAAAAAAATTTTCTAATTTAAAAAAAATAAAATTAAGTAATTTAAAGTTTTCAGAAAAGGAGATAAAAAATATCTTAAAAAAATTAGATAAAAAAACAAAAAAATCTATAGATCTTGCATTTGATCGGATTTATCTTTTTCACAAAAAACAGAAAATTAAGAACTATAAAATAAAAGATAAATACAAAAACTTCATGTCTTATACCTCAACTCCAATTGAGAAAGTCGGTATCTATGTTCCTGGTGGAACAGCTAGTTATCCCAGCTCAGTATTAATGAATTGCGTACCCGCAATAATAGCAGGTGTTCCAGAAATTTACATGACAACTCCATGTATTAATAAAGATTATAATCCAGCCGTTCTTTACGCTGCAAAAAAATGCAAAGTTAAAGAGATTTACAAAGTAGGAGGTGCTCAAGCTATAGCCTCATTAGCTTTCGGAACAAAAGTAATAAAAAAAGTTAATAAAATTGTTGGTCCTGGAAATGAGTATGTTGCCATTGCAAAAAAAGAAGTGTTTGGAACGGTTGGAATAGATATGATAGCAGGACCTTCAGAAGTCACCATAGTTGCAGACAAATCTTCTAGACCCGATTGGATTGCTTCTGATTTAATAGCACAAGCAGAACATGACAATTTTGCCCAATCAATTTTAATAGCCAATGATAAAAAGATAATATCTAACGTTAATTATTTTTTAAGAAAACAGTTAAAAGTACTAAAAAAAAAAAAAATTGCGTCCTTTAGTCTAAAAAACTTTGGTTTAGCAATTTTTGCTAAGAGTAAAAAAAATATAATAAAAATAGTTAATAATATTGCTCCTGAACATTTAGAGATAGTCACTTCTAAACCCGAAAAAATTTTACAAAGTGTAAAAAATGCTGGTTCAGTATTTATGGGAGAATACTCTCCTGAAGCAATGGGTGACTATATTGCTGGAACAAATCATGTTTTGCCCACATCAGGCTCAGCTAAATTTGCCTCAGGATTGTCTGTTTATGATTTTTTAAAGAGACATTCTATAATAAAAATATCAAAAACAGGTATTGAAAGATTGGGCCCATCAGTTATAAATTTAGCTGAGTATGAAAATTTAGATGGTCATGCTAATTCAGTAAAAATAAGGCTAACAGGAAAGAAGTAATTGACAAAACAAGAAACTTTAGAATTCAAAGGCAAAGTTACAGAACTGTTACCAAATGCTATGTTTAGAGTAAAGCTTGAGAATGATCATGAAATTTTAGCTCACACAGCTGGAAAATTAAGAAAAAATAGAATAAGAGTTCTGGCTGGCGATAACGTGATGGTTGAAATGACACCATACGATTTAACTAAAGGAAGAATTACCTTTAGATTTTAGGCCTTGTAGCTCAGTAGTAGAGCAGTACCCTGAAAAGGTATGTGTCGTTTGTGCGATTCAAACCAAGGCCACCAACAAAAATTTTACATATCGAAATTTAAAATTTTATCTGTTAACTGTATTATGCATATGGGTAAAAAAATTGGACTATTCTGGTTAAGAGATGATTTTAGGATAACAAGAAACCTTGGATTATATGAGGCAACAAAAAACCATGAAGAAGTAGTAGTTTTTTATCTTTACAAAGAGTCAATTTATCAGAACCAAGAAGCTCAAAAATGGTGGCTAAGTAAGTCTCTTTTCAATTTTAAAAAAGAACTAAGTAATTATAATATTTCTCTAGAAATAATTAAAACAGACTCTTTTAAAATTTTTTTTGATAAATTATTAACAAGAAAAGATATTTCAATTTATTGGAATAAAGTCTATGAACCGGATTACTTAAAATTTGACGATTACTTGTTAAACAACCTGAAAAATAAAAATATCCTCTTTAAAATTTGTAAAGGAAATGTACTTAGTGAAATTAATGAGGTGAAAAAAGGTGATGGCACTCCTTTTAAAGTATTTACTCCATTTTGGAGAAATGCAGAAAGACATTTTATTGAGAAGATTCCAACAAAGGAAACAAAAATTAAGAAATGCTTGAGAAAAAAATCTTTTTTTAAAAACTGCATAAATCATTCTGAAATTTTACCAAATAAAATATGGTTTCAAAACTTCGAAAAATTATGGAAACCTGATGAGGAAAATGCATTACAGGAATTAAAAAATTTTGTTAAAAATAAAATTAAAAATTATGCAGATGGACGTAATTTTCCGAATATCTTAGGAACATCAAAATTATCTCCTTTTATTAAGCATGGGCAAATTCACGTAGAAACAATTTGGAACGAGTGTATGAGCGCTAAAAACAAAACAAACGGAACTTCAAAATATTTAGCTGAAATTGGATGGAGAGAATTTAATCTTACTTTAATAAATTTTTTTCCACATATGACCAAAGGTAATTATTCCAAAAAATTTGATAAATTCCCTTGGGAAAAAAATGCTAAATTTTTATTAGCTTGGAAAAAAGGTTTAACCGGATATCCTATTGTTGACGCAGGAATGAGAGAACTTTATTCAACTGGATGGATGCATAATAGAGTGCGAATGATTGTTGGATCATTTTTGGTAAAGCATTTATTGATAAATTGGAAAGAAGGAGAAAAGTATTTTAGAAATTGTTTATTAGATTATAGCAAGGGGAGTAATATTGCTGGCTGGCAATGGGTTGCAGGGTGTGGCGCTGATGCAGCTCCATATTTTAGAATTTTCAATCCTATTCTTCAAGGAGAAAAATTTGATAAAGATGGTGAGTACGTAAAAAAATGGGTTCCAGAACTAAAAAATATTGGAAAAAAATTTATTCACAAACCTTGGGAGATAAAAGATGAAAAAAATTTTAAGCTAGGAAAAGATTACCCATTCCCACTCGTAAATCATGAAGAGGCACGAGCAAAAGCTCTTAATGCATTTAAAAAAATTTAAAAACTAAACACCCCCGTGACAGTGCTTAAACTTTTTACCTGAACCACAAGGGCATTTATCATTTCTTCCAACTTTTTTATTATCGGATATCAGATCCTTTTTTTCAGAATTTTCTTTTTTTTCCTCAGATATTACTACATTTAAATTTATTAAAAATTTTATTATTTCTAACTTTATCTTATCTAACAAAATTTCAAAAAGTGTAAACGCTTCTTTTTTAAATTCAGATAATGGATCTTTTTGACCATAACTTCTTAAACCTATCACTTGCCTTAACTCTTCTAGATATTGCAGGTGAGACCTCCAAGAAAAGTCAATAACTTGTAACAGTATTCTTTTTTCAATTTCATTATTCTGTTCTTCTCCTATAGTTTTTATTCTTTCATCCTGTCTAGATTTAAATAATTTTTTAAATTTTTCAATAAATTCATCTTTTTTAAGTTTTGTAGATTCTATTAGTTCATCGTCACTTAAAATATTTCCTATAAGATCTTTCGTAGAAGTTATATAGGCTTTTTTATCATTTGTTTTTTCGTAATTAGTTTTCGTATTTTCAAGTTTTATAATAGACTCATCAAAAAAATCAGCCAAAATTTCTTTTACATTTTTACTTTTTAAAATTTTAAGCCTTTGGCTAAAAATAACATTTCTTTGATCATTCATTACATCATCAAATTTAATTAAAGTTTTTCTAATATCAAAATTTCTACCTTCAACTCTTTTTTGAGCTCTTTCGATTGCTTTATTTATCCAGGGATGATCAATAGACTCATTTTCTTTTAACCCTAATTTTTTTAACATGCCTTCTATTTGATCTCCTCCAAATATTCTCATTAATTCATCTTTTAAACTTATATAAAAAATTGAACTTCCACTATCACCTTGTCTTCCAGACCTTCCTCTCAATTGATTGTCAATTCTTCTACTTTCATGTCTCTCTGTTCCAACTATAAATAATCCACCTAATGATTTAACTTTTTCTTCTTCTTCTTTAAATTTTTCTAAATTTACTGAGTCACCATCTTCAGAAAAATCTTTATTTCCACCCAATTTTATATCTGTACCTCTACCAGCCATATTAGTCGCAATTGTAATAGCATTAATTTTTCCTGCTTCAGCAATAATTTTTGCTTCCATCTCATGCTGCTTTGCATTTAACACATTGTGTTTAAGATTATTTTTTTTTAAAAATTCTGATATTTTTTCAGATTTTTCAATACTAGTCGTTCCTACTAAAACAGGTTGTCCTGAAGAATTACACTCCTTTATTTTATTTACTATTGCATTATACTTTTCATTTTCTGTTCTAAATATTTGGTCATTATAGTCTTTTCTCATCATTAATTTGTTAGTAGGAATTGAGATTACATTTAATTTATAAATGTCATAAAATTCTTCAGCTTCAGTTAGAGCTGTACCTGTCATTCCAGATAATTTTTTATAGAGTCTAAAATAATTTTGATATGTTATAGATGCTAGAGTTTGATTTTCTTCTTGTATTTCTGTGTTTTCTTTTGCTTCTATGGCCTGGTGAAGTCCATCAGAATATCTTCTTCCATCTAAAACTCTACCAGTAAACTCATCAATGATTTGTACTTTTCCGTCTCTCACAATATAGTCTGTATCTTTTTTAAAAAGCAGATTAGCTTTCAAAGATTGATTAATATGGTGAACTAGACTTAAGTTTTGTGGATCATAAAAATTATTATTTTTTAATACTCCTTTCTGTACAGAAAGCTTTTCTATCTTATCAATACCAACATCAGTCAAAATAGCATTTTTATTTTTTTCGTCTACCTCATAGTCTTTTTTTTGTAATTTATTTATAAATTCATTTGATAATAAATAATAATTGCTTTTATCTTCTAATCTGCCTGATATAATTAAAGGAGTTCGAGACTCATCAATTAATATACTGTCAACCTCATCTACTATACAATAGTCATGACCTCTTTGTACAATATCACTAATACTATATTTCATGTTATCTCTAAGATAATCGAAACCAAATTCATTATTTGTTCCGTAGGTTATATCGTGTTCATAATTTATTTTTCTTTCATTATCTTCTAAACCAGAAACAACACAACCAGTGGACACACCCAAATAATTAAAAACCTTTCCCATCCATTCAGAATCTCTTTTTGCCAAATAATCATTTACAGTTACAATGTGAACTCCATTACCGCTTAAAGAATTTAAGTAAGCAGGTAAAGTCGAAACCAAAGTTTTACCTTCACCTGTTTTCATTTCAGCAATCTTACCTTGATTTAAAATTATACCACCTGCTAATTGAACATCGTAATGTCTTTCACCCAAAACTCTTTTTGCTGCTTCTCTGACTAAAGCAAAACTTTCAGGCAATATATTTTTAGGGTCTTCACCATTTTTAATAGCTAACCTTAAAATTTCAGTTCTTTTTTTAAAATCATCTGCTTTTAGAATTGAAATACTAGTCTCTAATCCATTTACAGCATTAATTAGGTGTTTAATATTGTCTAATTGTTGTTGATTACCACTTTTAAATATTTTACTAAGTGCTTTTGTAAATAAATTCATTATAATTTTATATATGCATTTATAAGTGAAATTAAAGAGAATATGACAATAAATTTAAAAAACTTTCTAAAAGAAAAAACTCAACTTTCTAGAATGGGTGAATATCAAGAACTTAAGCCTATTGACGGGCTAGAGGTTTCCTCAATTTCTGCTGATTTATATAATAATGGAAGAGATGATTTGACTCTTTTCTATTTTAGAGATGGTGCAAATTATGCAACTTTAACCACAACTAACAGCATTGTTTCTGAGTCAATAGAATGGAACAAGAGCTCAAACAAGAAATCTATCAAAGCTATGATTGTAAACACAAAAAACGCTAACACCTTTACAGGTAAGCAAGGAATAGAAAGCTTAAACTTAATTGCAAAAAATTTATCAAGAATTTTAACTATAAGGGAGTCAAAAAGTGAGTTAGGAACAAATGAGACTGTCAAAATAAAAGATTTAATCTTTGCTTCAACTGGAGTGATAGGAGAGTCATTTCCAGTAGAATCAATAAATAATAGTTTACAAAATTTAGTTGATAAACTTAGAGAGGATCAAAATAAACTAATTTGGGTTAAAGTTGCATCTGCAATAATGACAACAGACACAAAGCCAAAATTGGCTTATGAAGAAATTACAATTGGAAATAAGTTAATAAGAATATCAGGAATTGCAAAAGGCTCAGGAATGATAGCACCAAATTTAGCAACAATGTTGGCATTTATTTTTACGGATGCTGATATTGGTTCAAATATCCTTAAGTCGTTGTTAAAAAAAGCAGTTACAAATAGTTTTAACGCTATAACAGTAGACAACGATACTTCAACCAACGATACAGTTTCAATATTTTCTACTAAAAAAATAAAGATTGGTCAGAATAGAAGTATATCAGATCCAATAATTCAAAAATTTGAAATAGCTTTAAAAAAGCTGTGTTTAAATTTAGCAAAACAAATAGTTGTAGATGGAGAAGGTGCAAAAAAATTTATTACAATTAAAATAATTAATGCAAAATCTTTAACAAGTGCAAAGAAAATTGCTTTTTCAATAGCAAATTCTCCATTAGTAAAAACTGCAGTTGCTGGATCAGATCCTAATTGGGGAAGAGTTTTAATGGGAATAGGAAAGTCAGGTGAACACGTAGATAAAGAAAAAATTGTATTAAAATTTGGTGAATTTATAGTAGCGGAAAATGGAAAAATATCAGACAGTTATGATGAAGAAAAAGTCGCTGAATACATGAAGTGGGATTCAGTTTTAATTGAAGTAAATTTGAATCAAGGAAATGATTTATTTGAATGTTATACATGTGATTTTACTCATGAGTATATAGATATTAATGCAGACTACAGGAATCCTAGCTAACGTTTTAAAATGATAAAATACAATTTAATATGTAAAAATAAACATGAATTTGAAAGTTGGTTTTCTGACTCTGAGGAATTTGAAAAACTCTTACAGAAAAAATTACTTGAATGTATTTTTTGCAATTCTAAAGAAGTTAAAAAAACTATAATGTCACCAAAAGTATTAAATTCTAAAAATATTTTTGAAGCAGAAAATATTAACAATAAAGAATTAGCGAAAGTTAAAAATGATCTTTCAAAATTAAGAAAATTTGTAGAAAAAAATTTTGAATATGTGGGCAATAATCTCGCTAAAAAAGTTAGAGAAGCTTATTATGATAGAAAAAACAAAAAAAATATTTACGGAACAACCACATCAAAAGAGAGAGACGAACTTTTGGAAGAGGGTATAGAAATAACAAGTATTCCTTGGGTAGAAAAAGATAACTAGTTTTTTTTGGAAGTAATAATATAATTTACTGATAAATTATCCGATCTACTCCAATTTTTGGTAATTGGGTTAAAATTTAGCCCCTTAACATCTTTTATAGAAAAATTATGGTTTATCATTTTTTCTTCCAACTCTTCAGGCTTAACAAATTTATTCCAATCATGTGTTCCAATCGGTAACCATCGCAAAACATATTCTGCCCCAATTATTGCTTTTACATACGATGTCAAAGTTCTGTTAAGTGTAGCCGTAAACATAAGAGAATTTTTTTTTAAAAGTTTTGAACAGCTTTCAATATAAAGCTCTAAATTTTCAACATGTTCAACTACCTCAAGATTTAAAACAATATCGTAGCTATTTTTTCTACTAATTTCTTCTGGAGATTTACTTAAATAATTGATCTTTAAATTATTTTTTTTAGCATGCACAGAAGCAACTTTTATATTTTTTTCTGAAGCATCTATCCCAGTTACTTGAGCACCCAGCCTACACATTGGTTCTGATATTAAACCTCCTCCACACCCGATATCTAAAATTTTCAAACCTTTTAAAGGCAACCTTTTTTTTCTGTCAATTTTGTAATGGGAGAATATTTTATCTCTAATATATTCTATTCTAATCGGATTAAACATATGCAAAGGTTTAAATTTACCGTCAACATCCCACCATTCCTCTGCTAACTTTGAAAACTTTTGAATTTCTTCCTTATTTACTGTAGTCATTTGTTCCTTATTATATTTAAATAGATTAGATTAATATTATATTAAAATTTAAAAATGGCAAAAAAAGTTTTAAAATTTGGAGGAACTTCAGTTGGTTCAATTGAAAGAATAAAACATGCGGCTAGTATCGTTAAAAAAGAGCATGATAACGGAAATCAAATTATTGTAGTTGTATCTGCTATGTCTGGTAAAACGAATGAACTTATTAGACAATCTAGTCTTATTTCAGAAAAATTTGACAAAAGAGAATTAGACGTTTTACTATCTTCGGGTGAACAAGTTACAAGTTCCTTAATAGCCGGAGCTTTAAATAATTTAGGTGTAAAATCAAAATCTTGGATGAACTGGCAAATACCAATTTTAACTGAAGGTGAGCATAGCAATTCTCGAATAATAAACATGAACACATCAGAGGTGAATAAATATTTAACAGAAAAAGGTGTCGCAGTAATACCTGGGTTTCAAGGTATTTCAGCCGAAGGGGAAGTGACCTCTATTGGTAGAGGAGGATCAGATGCGACCGCTGTAGCAATTGCTAAAATATTTAATACAGACAGTTGTGAGATTTATACTGATGTAGATGGAGTATATTCAACAGATCCAAATAAAATACCTGTTGCAAAAAAAATTGATAAAATTTCCTACGAAGAAATGCTTGAACTTTCATCTTTAGGAGCTAAAGTTATGCAATCTTCAGCAGTGCAGACTGCAATGATGTACAATATTCCTCTAGAAGTTAGGTCTACATTTACGAAAAGGGAAGGTACAAAAATTTTCAATCAAGAAAATCTAGACTACGGTAAAGTTGTTACAGGCGTTGCTTATTCAAAAGATGATGCAAAACTAACTTTGTTAGGAGTAGAAGATAAGCCAGGAGTAGCAGCAGATATATTTGAACCATTAGACAAGAGTCAAATAAATGTAGATATGGTTATACAAAATATCTCTTCAGATGGTAAAAAAACTGATTTAACATTTACAATTAAGAGAGAAGATTTAAAAAAAACTTTAGAAATACTTAAAAACAATAATAAGATTAAATTTAAAGAAATTAGCAAAAATGAAAAAGTTTCAAAAGTTTCAATTGTTGGTGCTGGAATGGTGACTACTCCAGGAGTAACATATAAAATGTTCAGAGCGTTGGCTGCAGTTAATATTAATATCTTAGCTATATCTACTTCTGAAATAAAATTATCAGTTATAATAAATGAGGAAGATACGTTAAAAGCTATAAAAAAACTTCATACAACTTTTGATTTAGATTAATAATGGAAGTTAGACCACATAGAATAATTAAAAGAAAAAAAACAAAACTTGTTAAAGTAGGAAACGTTTCTGTTGGCAACAACAATACTATTTCTGTTCAGTCGATGACGAATACTCTTACTACAGATGTAAAATCTACAATAAATCAAATAAATAGTTTAGAAGAAGTCGGTGCAGATATTGTTAGAGTTTCTTGTCCAGACCAAGAGTCTACCGCAGCTTTAAAAGAGATAGTTAAAAATATTAACGTTCCTTTAGTTGCAGATATACATTTTCATTATAAAAGAGCATTAGAAGCTGCAAAAAATGGTGCAGCTTGTCTAAGAATCAATCCTGGTAATATTGGTTCGAACAACAAAGTTTTAGAAGTTGTAAAGGCAGCTAAAGATTATAACTGTTCGATAAGAGTTGGTGTAAATGCTGGTTCTCTCGACAAAGAAATTTTAGATAAATATAAGGAGCCTTGCCCAGATGCTCTAGTTGAAAGCGCAATGTATAATGTAAAATTATTAGAAGATAATGAATTTTATAATTTTAAAATAAGCGTCAAATCATCTGATGTTTTTTTAGCTATAAAGTCCTATGAAAAATTATCTGAAAGGTGTGATTATCCTTTACACCTTGGAATCACTGAGGCAGGTGGTTTGATTACAGGCAGTATAAAATCATCTATTGGAATCGGTCAGTTACTAATGAATGGCATAGGCGATACTATAAGGGTATCTCTATCTGCCGACCCAATAGAAGAAGTTAAGGCAGGATATGAAATTTTAAAATCCTTAGGAATAAGATCAAGAGGAGTACAAATAATATCATGTCCATCTTGCGCAAGACAAGCTTTTCCAGTTATTGATACTGTTAAAGTTTTAGAAAAAGAACTTGCTCATATTAAAACACCACTAACTCTATCTATAATTGGTTGTGTGGTCAATGGACCAGGAGAGGCAGCTCAAACAGAAATTGGTTTAACCGGAGGGGGTCAAGACAACAATCTTTTGTATCTATCTGGGGTACCGCACACAAAAGTATTGAGCAAAGATATAGTTAAAAAAGTTATTAATCTTGTGGAAGAAAAAGTAAAAGAAAAAAATAATCAGTCATGATTCCAAAAGAAAAAATAGAGGCGATAGTTGTTAAGCATGACAGTATCGAAAAAGAATTATCTTCTGGAAGTATAGATTCAAAATTATACGCCTCAAAATCAAAAGAGTATTCAGAATTAGGCAATATCATAAAATTTGCTAGAGATTACTTAAAAATTGAAAAAGAAAAAAAAGAATTAGAACTAATGCTAAAAGGAAGTGACAAAGAAATGGTTGAATTAGCAGAAAAAGAATTAAATAACTTAAATGAAAAAAAAACACAACATGAAGCTAAATTAAAAGTTTTTTTACTGCCAAAAGATAGAGATGATAATAAAAACGCAATTGTAGAAATTAGGGCCGGTACAGGAGGGTTAGAGGCAACACTTTTTTGTGCTGATTTATTTAAGATGTACGAGAAGGTCTGTACTAAAAAAAACTGGAAATCCGATATTATTAACATCTCAAGAAGTGAAGCTGGTGGCTTTAAAGAAATTATATTTTCTGTCGTTGGTAACGATATTTATTCATATTTAAAATATGAGTCTGGAGTACATAGAGTACAAAGAGTTCCAGACACTGAAACACAGGGAAGAGTACACACATCTGCAGCAACTGTAGCAGTTCTTCCAGAAGCAGAGGATATTGATATTGAAATAAAAGAATCAGATTTAAGAATTGACGTATTTAGAGCCGGAGGTCCTGGAGGTCAATCAGTTAATACTACTGATAGCGCAGTTAGAATAACACATATCCCAACTGGAGTAGTAGTTAGTCAGCAAGATGAAAAATCTCAGCACAAAAATAAAGCTAAAGCGCTAAAAATTTTAAGAGCAAGAGTATATGAAGCTGAAAAAATTAAAAAAGATAAAGAGAGATCCGCAAACAGAAAAAATCAAATAGGAAGTGGCGACAGATCTGAAAGGATTAGAACATATAATTTTCCACAAGGGCGAGTAACAGATCATCGAATAAACCTAACATTACACAAATTAGAGGAATTTCTAAGTGGTGAAATTCATGAAGAAATGAATGAAGCTTTACGCCTTAAAGAACAAGATTTAAAATTAAAGGATCTAAATTAATGTATTCATCAAAATTAATCAGAAATGGTTCAAAAGTTTTAAAATTAAATAAAATAAAAACACATCTATTGGATACAGAAATTATTATTTCAAACATACTTAATAAAAAAAGAGAGATTTTTTTAGCTGGTGAGGATTGTAAAGTTTCTAATAATGATATTAAAAAATTTAACTCTTTAATTCAAAGAAGAAAAAATTATGAGCCTTTAGCTTACATACTTAATAGAAAAGAATTTTGGAGTGAAAGTTTTTTAGTTAACAGAAATACATTGATTCCTAGACCGGAAACAGAGCTAATGGTTGAAAAAATAGTGGAAGTTTTTAAAAATTCAGAACCATTTGTGCTAGATATTGGTACTGGCTCAGGATGCATTTTGATTTCTATTTTAAAGGAATTAAAGAAGGCAAAAGGATTAGGAATAGATATTTCTAAAAAAGCGTTATTAGTCGCAAATAAAAATGCATGTGACCCCAGTATTGAAGGTAGGGTAAAATTTTTACACCGATCAATAAACGACAAACTAAATAGAAAATTTGATTTAATCGTATCAAATCCACCTTATATATGTACTCATGCTTTAAAAAATTTAGATAAAGATATTAAATATTTTGAGCCTAAAGTTGCTCTAGATGGTGGAAAGGATGGGCTTGACGTTATTAAAAAAGTTATTTACAAAGCTAAGAAACTCTTAAGAAAAAAAGGCATACTAGCCATAGAAATTGGAAACAAACAATATACCAAGGTTTCAAAAATTTTAAGAATTAATAGATTTAGAAAAAAGCATTTAATTAGTGACTATCGTAGAAATATAAGATGTGTTGTATCTATTTTAGAAAATTAAATTAACAAAACAAACTATCAAAATGAACATTAATAATAGAAGAAGAAATTTTAGACCAAAACACACTAATAGTAGAGGTGGATTTAGAAGAAGAGGTCCAGGTACAGGGCAAAATCAGAATGGACATTACAAGAGCAATAATGGAAATGTTGGATTTAGTAGAAATGGATCAATGTCTAATCCTTTTAATTTAGAAAAAACTATTCAAAAGTTTCATCAATTAGCTAAAGATGCACAAAGTTCAGGAGATCCTGTTGTGGTTGAAAACTACTTACAACACGCTGACCACTACTCAAGAAGATTAGCAGAAATAAATTTAAAAAACACAAATAATGCCCAGATAAATAAAAGTGAAGAAAATTCCTTAGGCCGAGATAGTAATACTTCTAAAGAAAAAACAAATGTAGATGAAGGCGCCGCTGGGTCTAACGTAGAAACAAAAGATTAGTTTTTAGATCTTAGCTCATCTATTTTTAAATCTATTTTTATTCTTTCGATTTCAAAATTTTTTCTTTCTTCTCCTTTAAGTATTTTACCAGATGGAAGATTTAATTTTTGAGAATTTACTTTTTTTCCGTTAACCACTACTTCGTAGTGCAAGTGAGGACCGGTAGACATACCAGTCGAGCCAACATAACCAATAATTTGTCCTTGGCGAACTTTTTTTCCTTCTTTTATACCTCTAGCAAAATTTTTCATATGAGCATATATAGTTTGGTAAGTAGAGTTATGTTTTATTTTTACACAATTACCTCCACCTCCGCACCATCTAGCACGAGTTACAGTTCCAGAACCGGACGCCATGATTGGTGTTCCTGTCGGTGCCGCAAAATCTGTTCCTCTGTGCATTTTATTAAATCCAAGGATAGGGTGTTTTCTCATTCCAAAAGAAGAAGAGAGTCTAGCTCCATTAATAGGAGTTTTCATTAAAGACTTCACAATACTTTTTCCTTCAAGATCATAATAACCACTGTCATTTTTTATTTTAAAATTATAAAGATTTATTTCTTTTCCATTTACGTTCATTGAAGCATAAATAATTTTTCCTGTATCTCTCACAACCTCATTATCATCAACAAACTTTTCATATAAAATTTCGAATCGATCTCCTTTTCTTATGTCTCTTTGAAAATCAATTTCAAAACCATATATTCTCGCAAACTCAATAATTATATTAGGTTCTATATCTACACCGGTAGCTGATGCGTAAAGGTTATTATCTATAAAATTTTCTACTACAACTTCTTTCTTGTATAGCTGTAAAATATTTTCTTTAATTATAAAATTATCTTTATTTTTTTTTATTTCAATGCTTAAAGTATTAGATATTGGATAAAGCGCACTTATCAAACTGTTCTCTTCAGTATTTTCTTTTTGTTTAAGGACGATAGATAGTTCTCTTCCAGCATAAATGTTACTAAGTTTTTTTTCCTTAAGTTTCTTTACTATTTCTTTAATTTCTTCTGGTTTAACTAAATATTTTTTTAATATTGCCTCCACACTGTCATTGTTCTGAATTATATAACTTTGTTGAAGGTAAGGACTTTTTATTTTATTTGTAAAATAATTCTTTAAATTTGAAAATTCATTCGAAGAAGTTACTTCTTCGAGTGTAGTTTTATTGAATTGATAATTTGATTTAATCTTGTCTGAAAAATATGTGTAAAAAAAAAATAATAAAATTAATGAAAAAATGCAAAATGCATAATATTTAATTTTATCCAAAATTATTATGTCTTTTTTAATTTTTTTTATTTTAATCTTATGAAGAGTTTTTTGAAAAAGGTCTTTAATCGTCATGGTTGTTTTCTATAAAAAAAACTTTCTTTTTGCAATCATTAGCAGCAAATAAGGCTCTGTTTTATTAGCTTTTTTAGTCAATATACGCCTTGACTTATCCTGCAATTGTAATAAAAACGGCGCTCACCTCAAAGTAAAGATTTTTTATCATTGCTAGAGGTGTGCAAATTTTCTTCGGAAGATTTTAGCTTTTTTAAATTGTAAATTTTTTAAGAAGAGAAGTGTGGACGGCTAGGTTAATAAAGAAATTGTCGTACACACTTTAACGAAAGTAACTTTAGTTATAC
>MDTC01040963.1_pt1 | contig 15326 bp, 16 predicted proteins | sample 811181 | NCBI WGS metagenome assembly MDTC01 (sample SAMN05326644, study PRJNA326480) | marine metagenome | isolation source: seawater | place: Pacific Ocean: North | collected 2011
GATCCTCCCAATGCACATACATCAAGCATATTTTTCCCATTTTCATTAAAAAAATAGGCTTTTTCTTTCTTTCCTCGCTCCCAGTGAGGAACCATAATTTTTTGTAAATAAACGGTATCTAAATTGAGCTTTTTTAAAATTCTCTCTCCCCAAACTACAGCAGAATCTGCTTGTTGAGAACCACTTAGCCTTGGACCTATATCTTTGCAAAGTACCCGAAGATTTTCATATGCTTCACTTTCTGTAAGTGCAAGGTCGAAGATACTTCTTAAGGTTTTATCATCTTGTGCTTTAGTAAAAAATGAAGAAAAGCTAATCAGAAATAGAAAAAATTGTTTCATTGAAATATTTTTTCCAAATGTACACATTCACTTCATACATTGCAATGCTTGAATATTATGGTAGATTTATATTAATTAATCTTTCATGTGTGTATATTTACTTAAAATATAATTTTATGAAAGTAATATCTATAGAAACTGGAAATTTCAAACTAGATGGAGGAGCAATGTTTGGAGTTGTGCCTAAAGTTATCTGGCAGAAAACCAATCCAGCAGATGAATTTAATTTGTGTCCATGGGCTATGCGCAGTATGTTGATTGATTATGGTTCTCGAAAAGTATTAATAGATAACGGTATTGGCGATAAACAAAATAAAAATTTTTTCCGTCATTTTCATTTACATGGCGAAGATAGTTTGTTGAGTTCTTTGTCCAAAAATGGATACAGCCCAAATGATATTACTGATGTTTTTATGACTCATTTGCATTTTGATCACTGTGGTGGTGGTATCAGATACAATGAAAAAGGGGACTTAGTACCTGTTTTTAAAAATGCGACCTATTGGTCCAATGAAAAGCATTGGAACTTAGCTATACATCCAAATGACAGAGAAAAAGCTTCATTTTTAAAAGATAATTTAGTTCCCATAAAGGAAAGTGGACAATTAGATTTTTTGAAGACTGACGGAATATTTCTTCCTGGTTTTGATGTTTTGTTTGTTGACGGACATACTTGTGCTCAGATGATTCCTCATATTCAATTTCAAGGAAGGACCATAGTTTTTGCAGCAGATCTCTTACCATCTGTAGGCCATATTCCCCTTCCTTATGTGATGGGATTCGATACACAACCTTTAGTGACATTACATGAAAAAAAAATATTTCTAGAATCTGCAGCCAAAAATAATTTCTATATTTTTCTTCAACATGATTATTATCAGTCTTGCTGTACACTTTATGAGACAGAAAGGGGGGTTCGTTTGAAAGATACTTTTTTATTTGAGGAAAGATTTTCTACTTAGTCATACATCACATTAATCTGTTATCAGTCAAATATGTTAAAATATATTTTCTCTTATACTAATCCTCACCGCCACTATGTAGATATTGAATTTCATATTGATAATCACCACTTTTCCAGTATAGTTTTGCAATTACCCTCTTGGAGACCAGGCAGATATGAATTGGGTGATTTTGCAAAAAAAATACAATACTTTAGGGTTCATGATATTAACGGAAAACTCTTAAAATTCAAAAAGACGGGCAAAGATACCTGGTTAGTTTTTACTCCAGACGTTTCGAAACTAGTTGTTTTATATAATTATTATTCTAACGATCTAAATGCTGGTTCCACTTACTTGGATGAAAAACAATTGTATGTTAATCCTGTAAATTGTTGTTTGTATATCCCCAACAGAATAGATGAACATTGTGCGGTAGAGATAAAAACCCCTGATGACTATAAAATCGCTTGCGCACTTGGCAAGACATTCCAACTTTCAGCTAAAAATTTTCACCATCTTGCTGAAAGTCCTTGGATTGCCTCACCAAGCCTTCAGTATCAGAGCTATAATGTTCATGGAGTTGAATTTTATGTTTGGTTTCAGGGTGACTGTTTACCAGATTGGGATCGCTTGATCAAAGATTTTAAAGCATTTACAAAAGCACAAATGAATGATTTTGAGTCTTTTCCTGGAAATGAATATCATTTTATTAATCAAATCGTTCCATATAAAGCCTATCATGGTGTAGAACATTCAGCAAGTACAATAATTTATTTAGGGCCAGGAGCTGAGCTTATGAGTAAAAAATTATATGCTTCCTTTTTGGGAGTTTCTTCTCATGAATTATATCACACTTGGAACATAAAACAGATACGCCCTTCAGAACTTCTTCCCTACGACTATTCGAAAGAAAATTATTCTCGAATGGGCTATTTGTATGAGGGAGTAACTACATATTTAGGTGATTTGTATTTGATAAGATCCAAGGTGTTTTCTATTTCAGAATTTTACAAAACACAAGAAGAGAATTTAAATAGGCATTTTCATAATTCAGGTCGATTCAATATGTCTGTTGCAGAGTCAAGTTTTGACACTTGGTTGGACGGTTATCAGATGGGTGTTCCAAATCGAAAAGTCTCTATTTATAACGAAGGAGCTCTTTGTGCTTTTATGTTGGATATCGTTATACTGAATCAAAGTCATGGAAGATATTCTCTGAGAGACGTAATGGATCGGTTATATGTTGATTATGCTTTAGCTGGAAAAGGAATAAGTGAAGAAGATTATATCAAAGAACTAGTTAATATGGGTGGAAGAAAAGCACATGATATCGTGTCAAATTATATTTATGGCACCAAAGATTACTTACCAGGTCTTGAGACTGCATTTTCATTTTTGGGACTTCGAATGGATATTCAAGAAAACACTAATTTTTTTGCTTCAAAGCTCGGTCTGAAAGGGACACAGTTAAAGGAGGGATTATTGATTAATCATGTCTTCCCAAACTCAATATCAGATAAGAAAAAAATTACCGAGGGTGACTTGATTTTAAAGATAAATGGAGAAGCGCCTAACAACGAAGTTTTGAAGTCAATAAAACAAGATAGTTCTCTTAAAATTTGTTTGAAAAGAAGATTTGAAACCATAGATATTCAACTAGTGATTGAAGCAAAATCTTACTTTCAACTAAGAAAAATCTGTGATTTAGCACAAAAAAGTGAATCTCAAGCTTTATTGTACGAAAAATGGATTTCTTGAGATTTCTCTTTATTTCTGAGCAATCATCGAAATCTCAACGTTTACCTCTTTGGGAAGTCTTGCTACCTGTATGGTCTCACGAGCTGGAAATTTCGTTTGGAAATACTTTTCATAGACTGAATTTATTTTATTAAAATCCTTCATATTTGAAATGAATATACTTGTTTTTATTACGTGCTCAAAACCCATATCTGCCTCCTCTAATATAGATTGGAGATTTTTCATAACCTGCACTGTCTCAGATTTAATGTTTTCCAAAATCAATTTTCCGCTTTGTGGGTCCACAGCAATTTGTCCAGACGTATAGAGGGTATTTCCAGAAAGTACAGCTTGAGAATAAGGTCCTATGGGATTGGGTGCTTTTTTAGTTTCTATAATTTTCTTCATATTAATGATTAGATTTGTTTGATTGCAAAGCTAAGATATGAAAGTACTTATTATTGACAATTTTGATTCATTTACTTATAATCTAGTTCATCTTATAGACCCTTTATGTGATAATTATGAGGTTTGGCGTAACGATGAAATTAATTTCTCTAGGGTTTCCTATTTTGATAAAGTATTGATTTCACCCGGTCCAGGAATGCCCTCTGAATCAAATCAATTAATGGATTTTATTGGGCATTTTGCTCATGAAAAAGATATTTTAGGTGTTTGTTTAGGTTGTCAGGCTCTAGGTGAATTTTTTGGTGCTAAGCTTTATAATTTAAAGCAAGTGAAACATGGTATTCAAACGTCCATTTCCATTGTAGATCATTCTATTATTTTTAGGGGTTTGACTAGCACCATTGAAGTGGGAAGGTACCATTCATGGGCTTTGAACATAGAAACTACTGAATCTTTAATCACTACCTCTTCAGATTCTCAAGGTGTATTGATGTCATTTCGTCATAAGTATCTTCCCATTTTCGGGATTCAATTTCATCCAGAATCTATTATGACGAGAATGGGAGTTAGCCTTATAAAGAATTGGATTCGATATAAATAGAAAAATATTTATCACTTAGTAACACGAAAAAAATCGTTTTACTCATGGTCTTTACTATCTTTGAAATTAATTAAATATTTCTATGAAACGAGTTGTCTTTCATTTAAGTTTAGGTATGTCTTTTTTGTATACTTTTATTTACTTCTCACTTAAAAGTTTGGATTCTATTACACTCCATGGTCAGGATATCTTAGTTCCCGATTTAAAAAGCTTTTCACTATACGAAGTTGAGGATACCTTATCAAGTTTAATGTTGAGATTTTCTGTAGTTGATTCGGGAGCCTACAATGCAAATTATCATCGAGGTGCCGTGATTGAACAACTACCTAAAGCTGGTTCCAGAGTTAAAAATAATCGTGAACTTAAATTAACTGTAAACCCCCAAAATGTGAGTCTGATTTCTTTGCCCGACTATAAAGATAGATCTTCTAGACAATATATTTCTGAGTTAAAGGCCAAAGGATTCAGAATAGGAAAGTTTATTTACAAAAAAGACGAACATGCGAATGTAGTTCTTGGAGTTAGATATCAAGGTAACAAAATCAAAGTTGATGATAAATTAGAAAAATCAATGAAATTAGATTTGATACTTGGAAATGGTCAGGGAACGCAATTTAATATGCCTAAGCTTATCGGTTTCTCTAATGAGAAAATTGTAGATAGACTTCATAATTTAGCTTTAAACAAAGGAGAGTTTAGATATGATATAACCGTAATAGATACTTTAAAATCTTTTGTGTATAAACAGTTGCCAGTACAAGAAACAAAAGAAATAGATCTGGGAACTTTTGTTTCATTGTGGTTTACTCAAGATAGCACTAAAATATTTGTTGATAGCCTCGATTTATTTCAACTTGATAGCTTGAAAGCAAGATTAGATAGTATTTTAAATGATTGATATGGCTAAAGAAAATTCTTTTTTTTCCGACGGTATCGATGACTTTCCATTTGAGCATTACAAATTATTTGTTGATGAGAATCAGATTCCTATGCGAATTGATAAGTTTTTGACCAACCAAATGGCTAACATGACGAGAAATAAGGTTCAGAAACTGACTGAAAAAAATTATGTTAAGGTTAATAAAATTTCTGTAAAACCTAGTTATAAGATTAAGCCTAATGATATTATTCAAATCGTTAAAGATTTCCCTAAACGAGATACGAGATTGATTGCAGAAGACATACATGTCGATATTCTTTACCAAGACGATGATTTAATAATTGTTAACAAAGCACCTGGCATGGTTGTTCATCCAAGTTATGGACATTATACTGGAACCCTTCTAAATGCATTAAAATTTCATATTAAGAACTTTGCCCCATTCGAAAACGAAGTTCGTCCTGGTCTTGTTCATAGAATTGATAAAAATACTTCTGGTATTTTAGTAGTTGCTAAAACGGAAATTGCTCTAGTTCATCTTCAAAAACAATTTTTCGATCGCACAACATTTAGACGTTATAGAGCATTGGTTTGGGGTGATTTTGATGAGGAAGAAGGTATTATTACTGGAAATATTGGTCGCAATTTTAAAAACAGAAAAGTTATGGATGTATTTCCGGAAACTGAAGACTATGGAAAACATGCAGTCACTCATTACAAGGTTTTGGAGTGTTTTGGCTATGTTACTTTGGTAGAGTGTCGTCTAGAAACAGGAAGGACCCACCAAATCAGAGCTCATTTTAAACACATTGGACACCCTCTGTTTAACGATAATGAATACGGAGGAGATAAAGTTTTAAGAGGCACCACTTTTTCTAAATATAAACAGTTTGTTCAGAATTGTTTTAAAGTGATGCCAAGACAAGCACTCCACGCAAAATCGCTTGGTTTTAAACATCCCAAAAATGAAGAATGGGTGCAATTTGATTCCGACATGCCTCAAGATTTTTCTGATGTATTGGAACGGTGGCGAAATTACACCAAACAACGCCTCCAAAAAAATGAAAATTAGTATTAAAAACTCCTTAAGTAATTCTAAAATACTTTTTTAATTGATTGCTCTCCAGAATATAAAAGCATTTAATATCATGTAAAAAAAAGCTGGTAGGCAAACCAAAATACTATCTTTTAATCTAATTCTTACTAAAAGTCCAGAAAACATTAGTAATGAAAGACCAAGAGAGGCTAACATTAGAATGGAATTATATAAAAATCCTACCATTAATCCAGTTGCTCCCAAAAACTGAAGTATAATTGTAAATAATCCGAATTTTTCTAAATTAAATCTTTTAAACTCACTTTTCATATTCGGTAAGGTGAAGTAAGATATACAGTAAGCAAAAAAAGATAAACTAGATATTAAAATGCATATTTTTTCTAAATACATTTTTGTTTATTAAAAAGATGAATATGCGATAACAGAGCATAAAATTAAAAGTAGAAGAGAAGGTAAGTGCTTAATGAAGGGATTATTTACTTTAAAATGAAAGAATTGTGCACTTAACATAAAACCTCCCATTAGTAAAGAAGGAATTAGGGTCAATGATGGATACCATATACTGACAATAATCAATGTTGCTAAAGAAATTTTTGATACACCTACAAAATTTCTAATCAAATCGCTTAGTTGAAATAATTCAAATTCTTTAAGGACATTATGAAATCTAAAAATCCATACATAAGCTACAGAAGTCGCTACAGTGATTTGAAATAAGTGTATTATATTTTCCATGAATTTGTAATTTTTTCTTTGTTTATTATTAATTTACAGGGTAATAATTTGGATATTTTTAAAAGTTGAATAAAAGACTCCCTCATTTTAGTGGGAGTCTTTTTGTGGAGATGCAGGGAATCGAACCCTGGTCCAAACAAGGAATCTGAAAGCTTTCTACATGTTTATTAGTCAATTTATTTTCGAGTTCAACCGGGAAGACTAAATTCCCAAAGTCAAACCTTACCCTTATAATTTCGCCCTTAAGTCAAGGTGTACTTATTGGCTAGTTCATCCTTTTTATGATGCTCAGTGGAAAAGAAGCGATCAACCTTCTTCTATTCTCAGAGCAAAAGCTATACTAATCCTAGATTAGGCAGCTAAAGCGTAGTTAGACTCGCCGTTTAAAAAATGTGAATTTGATATTTACGAGCAATCTCACCATGCTCGACATGCTTACAGACTTATTCATCTTGCTGTCAAAGCCAGTCATCCCCGATAATTCAATGAACTTTTACAAAGATAGCATATCGTATGTCATATCCAATTTGATAAATGAATCATTTTGGTTTAATATTTCTTACAATAATTATTATTTAACAAATTTGTATTTTTGTTAATCAAACATATTTTAAATGAAAATAGGAATATTAAGAGAAGGAAAAATACCGCCAGACAAAAGAGTGGTCTTAAGTCCGCTTCAATGTGAATCTATTCAGAGTAATTATCCTCATGTGGAAATAGTTATTCAGCCTAGCAATGTTCGCAAATTTAGGGATCTTGAATATAGCAATTTGGGCTTAATAGTTCAAGAAGATCTTGGGGATTGCGATATTTTATGTGGAGTCAAAGAAGTAAAAAAAAATGATTTAATTCCCAATAAAACATATTTATTTTTTTCTCATACAATTAAAGAACAACCATACAACAGAGATCTACTCAAAGAGATGTTGGCGCTTAAAATTAGTATGGTTGATTTCGAAACCTTAACTAATAAAGAAGGTTATCGTCTAATCGGTTTTGGAAGATATGCTGGGGTGGTAGGATGTTATAATGCTTTTCTAGCGTATGGAAAACGAAGTCATAGATTTAATTTAAAACCTGCTCATCTTTGTGATGATAGAAAAGAGCTAGAACAAGAATTAAAAAAAATTGATCTACCTCCTATTAAAATTGTTGTGACTGGAAAAGGAAGAGTAGGTAGAGGAGTTATAGAAATTATACGTATTTTGGGTTTGAAGGAAGTTTCAAAAAATCAATTTTTAGAAAATAAATTCAATGAAGCAGTATTTGTTCAACTTGACACATTAGACTACAATAAGAGAATTAATGGTGAGGCCTCTAGTTTTTCTCATTTCTGTAAGTATCCTAAAGAATATCAATCGGATTTTATGAAGTATGCAAAAGTATCCGACTTATTTATCGCAGGGCATTTTTATGGATCAGATTCTCCTTATCTTTTTACTAGAAAAGACGCAAAATCTCCAGATTTTAGAATTAAAACAATAGCTGATATTTCTTGTGATATAAATGGTCCTGTTGCAAGTACTTTAAGAGCTTCCTCTATTTTAAAACCTTTATATGGCTATAATCCTCAAACAGAAGCCGAAGATATTTTTGATAAAAAAGATGTCATTACTGTGATGGCTGTAGATAATTTACCATGTGAACTTCCAAAAGATGCATCAATAGATTTTGGTCAGGAGTTCATTAAGAATATATTACCTTCTCTTGTTGGAAAAGATCGTGATGATATTATAAACAGAGCTACCATTTGTGCAAATGGAAAACTTACAGAAGGTTATAAGTATTTAAGCTCTTACGTTAACAAATCTATTTGATTTTGTTTTTTAGAATCTTAAAAATGATTCAAATTAATCTACTATACCTTAATTCTAGTTGTTTAGAATTAGACTCTAAAAATTATAATTTACTCCCTAGCTAAAGGGTTTTTTTAAAGATTTTTAAAAATTAGGCTTTAGAAGATAACTAGAATAAAACTCCTCAATAATCTTTATGACTTCACTCGGAGAATCCACAATAGATATTAATTCTAGGTCTTTTAGACTTACAGTTGCTTCACGAATAAGTGTTTTCTTAATCCAGTCAATTAGTCCCACCCAGAATTCGTTACCAACAAGAATAATTGGAAACTTATCTATTTTTTGTGTCTGAATTAGAGTAATTGCTTCAAACAATTCATCTAATGTTCCCATTCCTCCAGGCATAACTACAAAAGCTTGAGAGTATTTTACAAACATGACTTTTCGAATAAAAAAATAATCAAAGTTGATATTTTTATCAATATCTATATAAGTATTACTTGAGCTTTCAAATGGAAGGTCAATATTTAGTCCAACTGATGGCGCCCCCCCATTCTTCGCACCTTTGTTTCCAGCCTCCATAATCCCTGGACCACCTCCAGTAATAACTCCGTAGCCATTAAGTGATAATGCTTCACCAATATCCGTAGCCAGTTGATAGTATTTGTTTTCTTGGGTCATTCTTGCAGATCCAAAAATAGTTACACATGGACCAATTTGGCTCATTTTTTCATATCCATTAACAAATTCCGATATTATTTTGAATAACTGCCAAGAGTCTTTTGTTTTTATTTCATTCCATGTTTTATTTTTAAAGTTTTTTTCTAGATCATCTTTTTTCATTCGATTCTTTTTTAAAAAGTTAATATTTATAGATATTATTCCAACATTAGAAATGATAAAATCTATAATTATTATTTTTTGTTCAAAATTTTAGTAATTCCTTGGTCTTCTGACATTAGAAATATATTTAGCTAGGCGCATTACTTGTCTTGAATAACCATATTCATTGTCATACCAAACATATAAAACAATATTTTTCCCATCTTTAGATACAATCGTAGCTGGACTATCAAAAATTGCAGCAGCATTGTTTCCAACAATATCTGTAGAAACTAACTCGTGAGAAATTGAATAATTAATTTGCTCAACCAAAGGACCATTTAACGCAGCATTTCTTATAATATTATTAAATTTAACAATGTTAGTTTTTGAATTTATACTAAGGTTGAGTATAGCTAGAGATCCATTAGGTATTGGAACTCGAACTGCGTTGGCCGTTAGTTTTCCTGCTAGGTCGGGGATAACTTTAACAACTGCATTACCTGCTCCTGTATTAGTGATAACCATATTCAGTGCTGCAGCTCGACCCCTTCTTTCATTTTTATGCATATTATCAACTAAGTTTTGGTCGTTTGTATATGCATGAACAGTTTCTATGTGCCCCTTATCTATACCTAATTTATCATTCACAATTTTTAGGATGGGCGTAATTGCATTTGTGGTACACGAAGCAGCAGAAAAAACATCATGTGAGTCCAGCTTGTACTCCATATGATTTGCTCCAAATACAATATTGGGTATTCCCTTTCCCGGAGCGGTTAGAAGAACTTTTGAAGTTCCTTTTGATTTAAGGTGTCTGGTTAAAGATTCCTTATCTCTATAAATCCCAGTATTGTCAATCACCAAAGCATCTTTAATTCCATGTAAAGTGTAGTCTATCTCATCAGGATACGAGGTTTTAATTAGTTGAACAGATTGACCATTGATAATAAGGGCTTTATTTTTAGGGTCTTCTACCACTGTACCAGGAAACTTACCATGAATAGAATCTGTACGAAGTAAGGAAGCTCTTTTTATGATATTTTGATGATCATTTTTTCTTACTACAATAGCTCTTAATCTTAATTGCTCGCCTTTTCCTTCTTGAGCCATCAACTCACGAGCCAATAATCTACCTATTCTTCCAAAACCGAAAAGAACGACATCCTTAGGTTGAAAATTTATACTTTCTTCCCTTACAAAGTTTAGTTTATCACTTATAAAGGAATTGATGTTATTATTATTTTTTTCGTTTATCCACTCAAAAGTTAATTTCCCAACATCTATTTTTGATGGAGGAAGCTTAGATAATTTAATCTCTTTTGCAATTGATAAAGTTTCAAATATATTTATTGGTTTGTGAACAAAGTTTGTTGCATATTCATGAAGGTACAGTATTTCACTCGACCTTTTATCAATCAATTGATGTCGAAATATTGTGAGCTCAATAGATTTAGTAAATGATAGATCACTAGTAATTTTTATTAGTTCAACTGCGGCTCTTTCTTCTGCAATTCTTAGAGACAATTCAGCTTGATATGATTTCATAAATATAATTACCAAAAATTTAGTATTTCATAAAAATACTTTTTTTTAGGTAAAACTAACTCTTTTTCAATTGTATTATTCAATACTAATGTTAAAGAACGTTATTTGATATATTAATATTAATTTAGTAGAATAAATTTGCTTAATGGATTTAATTTTTTCGAAATATCATGGATCAGGGAATGATTTTGTCCTAGTTGATAATCTTTCTGGCATGTTTGCCTTTAACTCCAATCAAATAGCTGATTTTTGTCATCGAAATATTGGAATCGGTGCAGATGGGTTTATTATGATAGAAAAATCTGAACTAGCTGATTTTAAAATGAATTATTTTAATTCAAATGGATTAAAAGGTAGCTTTTGTGGAAATGGTGCACGTTGTGCTGTGTCTTATGCAAAATATTTGAAACTTTTTACAAAAGATTGTTTTTTTGAGGCATTTGATGGTCTTCATTCATCGCTAATATATAACTCTGGTCTTGTGAAATTAGAAATGAGAGAGTTGAGTTTAATTTCCAAAAAAGACGCTTTCTGGAAATTAAATACAGGGTCACCTCATTTAGTAACTTTCTGTGATGACATTAATATTATAGATGTGAAAATGGAAGGATTTATGATTAGAAATTCTGCTGAATATTTTTCTGAAGGTATAAATGTAAATTTTGCTTGTAAGCAAGGAGACGATTTATATATACGCACTTTTGAACGGGGTGTTGAAGATGAAACTATGGCTTGTGGAACTGGAGCAGTTGCTTCTGCAATAGCTTCATTTGAATCAGGTCTTATTTCTACTAATGAAATTGTTGTTCATACATCAGGAGGTGCATTAAAAGTAGAGTTTGATAAGATAAACAACACATATCGTAATATAACATTAACTGGAGAAGCAAAGTTTGTTTATGAAGGAAAAATCATTTTGTAAAATATCATATAGAGCATTAGAACCTGATGATATTTCCCAAATTTATCTTTGGGAAAATGACCTTGAAATTTGCCAAGTCAGTTTATCTAAGTTGCCTTTTTCAAAGTACTTTTTGGAATCTTATATCTCTCAAGCTCATTTATCTATTCAAGAATCAGGACAATTTAGATTTATGCTTTTGGATAAAGATAAACATACGATAGGTTGTGTTGATTTATTCGATTATGAAGCTGTGCACCGAAGAGCTGGAATTGGAATATTAATTGATTCTAATTTCCGTTCTCTCGGTTATGCGAGTGAAGCTATTCAATTAATGAAAAATTTCGCATTTGATCAATTGGGTCTAAAACAAATTTATTGTACTGTTGGCTCGAAAAATATTCCTAGTTTAAGATTATTTACTTCTCAGGGATTTCTGAAGATTGGTTTGAGAAAAGATTGGATGTTTAATAATGGAATATTCACAGATGTAATCGATTTTCAGTGTATTAATTCCTGTGGTTTATGAATTTTACTTATGCTAATAAATCTAAATTTCCACTTTTTATCAATAGACGAAATGTGAGACTTTGTTTAATTTTATTTTTTGGTTTAACTACAGTAAATTCATGTTATCAAAATGATTATTTAAGTAAAATTTTCATTCGTAAAAGTGATAAAGTGATAATTTTTATAAGCCCAGAATGTCCTTTATGTCAAAGCTATACAAAACAAATAAAAAAGTTACAAGATAAATATAAGGATAAACTTAAATTTTATGGAGTCCTACCAGGTACATCTTACTCTCATCAAGAAATGGATTCTTTTTTAAATCTATATGATTTAACAATTGACATTATCTACGATAATAATTATGCTCTTGTTAATAGATTAAATGCAAGTATAACTCCTGAAGTTTATTTGATAGATAAAAATAATACTGTGAAATACCATGGTTTGATTGACAACTGGTTAGGAGAATTAGGTCGCAAAAGGCAAACTGTATCAAAGCATTATCTTAATGATGCAATCGAGTCTTTTCTGAGTGGCAAAGAAATTAAAATTAAAAAAACTAAGGCTATTGGATGCTTCATTGAATAAATTAATATTTATATCATTTTTTTTGGTCATTATTTCGTCTTGTACCGAAAATCAAATTGTTTATAATTTTTCTGATCATGTTGCACCTATTATTTTTAACAATTGTTCTTCATGTCATTATAAGAAAGGACCTGCTCCTTTCTCTATGACAAGTTACTCTGATGTAGTTAAGCGAGCAAAAATGGTTGCTTACGTAACAAATTCCGGATATATGCCTCCATGGCCTGCTGATCCAAATTATAGTCATTTTATTGGTGAAAAGATTCTTACAAAAGATGAAAAGATGATTTTACAAGAGTGGTATAATCAAGGAAGTATAGCAGGTGACACTAATAATCTATTAGCACCACAATTTCCATCAGAAATTAAAAAAGGTAAAGGAATTCCTGATTTAATTCTTAAAATGAAAGATGCTTTTATTATTCCTGGTGATAATAAAGATCGTTTTATGCTTACTAAGTTACCTTTTGAATTAGATACAGACACTAATATTCGTTTAATTGAATTTGTTCCAGACAACAAGCAGTTGGTTCATCATTTGAATGCTCATTTGATTTCTTATGACAAAGAAAAAAGAAATCATTTGTTGGATGTAAAACCAATTATTAATGGTGATATACACAACGATTCAACTGCTTTTTATCAACTCAATATACCACATGAAGATGGAACATTTCCTAGATTACAGCCTTCAGTATCAAATTATCTTCCTGGTGTTGAAGTAGTTTTATATCCTGAAGGAATCGGTGGATATAGAGTTAATAAGCAATCAGCATTACTGATTAAAGATATTCATTACGGCCCAACACCTATAATTCAAACAGATAATTCATATTTTAATATATATTTTAGTGAAAATCCACCTCAAAGGCAGCTCGGAGAGTTCATTCTTGGAACTCAGGGGATTTCTCCGGTTATACCTCCGCTAGTAATACCTCCAAATCAAGTCAAGAAATTTGAAACAGAAACAATTATTCCTGAGGATATTTCTATAATTACAATAAATCCGCATATGCATTTAATTGGAAGAAAATTTAAAGCTTATGCTATTAGTCCAATTGGTGACTCAATTCCTTTAATAAAAATAGATAATTGGAATTTTAGATGGCAGTATTTTTATACATTCCCAAAGATGTTATTTATACCAGCAGGATCAATGATAAAAGTTGAAGCAATATTTGACAATACTCTAAATAATCTAGATAATCCCTATAATCCACCCCAATTTATTTCGGGCCAATATGGTAGTATGAAAACTACAGATGAAATGTTACAATTAGTAGTCACTTTTTTACCATATCAAGAAGGTGATGAAAAGATAAGTTTAGAATGAAAATTTAATCCAATCGAAACATTAAATTAGTTTAAATGAGAAAAAAATTATTAACATCTACTTTTTTTTTAATTTTTATCATCGCAGTAGGAATATTTTTATCCTATCAATATATTTTTTCACCTATTTCGGAAACAAAAAAAACAATACTTTTGCCACGAAAAACAACTTTTCAAGGACTAAAAGATAGTTTAAAGTCACATAGTCTAATTCAATATGATTGGGCTTTTGATTTTTTTTGTAAAAAGAAAAATTTTTATAAAGTCTATCCAGGAAGATACGTAATTGATTCTTGCATGAATATAAATTCTATGGTGAATATGTTTCGCTCAGGAAACCAAAGTCCACTTTCTATTATCTTAAATAATTCCTCCAATCTCTTCGATCTTGCGTATAAATTATCAGTCAATTTAGAGGCTGATTCTGCAGAATTTGTTGCGGCTTTTACAGACCCAAATTTTCTCAAAGTTCAGAATCTAAATTTTGCTTCTGTTCGAAAACTATTTATTCCAAATACATATGAGGTGTATTGGACTATTACACCAAGAGAGTTTTTATATCGAATGCAAAAAGAATATAATTTTTTTTGGTCTCAAGAGAGATTATCAAAAGCGAACAAAATTGGGTTATCTGCACATGAAGTTTCTGTTTTAGCATCCATAGTTCAGAAAGAAACTTCTAAATTAGATGAGCAATCTATTGTAGCGGGATTATATCTAAATAGATTAGATATAGGAATGAAGTTACAATCTGATCCTACTATTATTTATGCAATTAAAGAGATGCACGGAAATAATTTTCAAGTCAATAGGGTTCTTAAAAATGATTTAAATATTAAATCAGCATATAATACTTATTTGAATAAAGGACTTCCTCCAAATCCCATTTGCATTCCTGAAATGTCTGCTATACTAGCTGTATTAAATCCAAAAAAACACTCACATATTTATATGTGTGCTAAAGAAGATTTTTCTGGTTATCATAATTTTACAAATAATTGGGCTATCCATAAACAAAATGCAATAAAATTTCAAAATGCATTGTCATCTAAAGGAGTTCTGAGATGAAATATTTTAATAGTGGAGATAAAATATCTTTTTTAAATGAATCACTTTA
>MDTC01114281.1_pt1 | contig 15326 bp, 11 predicted proteins | sample 811181 | NCBI WGS metagenome assembly MDTC01 (sample SAMN05326644, study PRJNA326480) | marine metagenome | isolation source: seawater | place: Pacific Ocean: North | collected 2011
GAATGGCGAATCTTACCTTGATTGTAGGAAATATTTGTCACACCACCATCCTTAGTAACGATGTTGAGTACACCCTCCTCATTCCCTAGCAGATAGTATGTTTCGGTAACTGTGACTCCATTTCTCCAGCCTAGTTGTGGTAGATCAACACGAAGCTGTTCACTCCCATCACTCAAACAAAATACAGACAGGCCTCTCCTTGTAGGGACTACTATTTCGTCACCATCTAGTGCCATTGAACCAGTTATACCCCAGGTAATAACCTCGGTTTTCGAGCTCCATATTAAACCTCCAGAATTGTAATCTAGTGCGGTCACTAATCCATCTGTCCAACCAACAATTAGCATGTCTGACCAATTGCCACAATCTCCCTGTCCGCTTGGGACAAAGATTAGCGGACTCATGTCATGATGTGTTGAATTTTGACTCGTATATCTCCAGTTTTCTTGTCCCGTATGGAGATTGAAACTGTAAACAGAGGGTCTGTCTTCTCCAGTCCAGAAGCCTGATGTTCTCACGATTACGTTCTCTTCAACAACTAGTGGCTTAGTAGAGATATATCCATTTTCTAAGTCGAGTTCCCACTTGCTCATACTTGCATCTGCTTCGTAAGCAGGTAAGAACGAAACAAATATCCCGACTACGACAAGCGAGAATAATAATCTCATCACAAATGCCTCATAATCACTTCTTTCAATAATGCACTAACCTGTTTTCCATCTGCTGCGCCAGCACATTCTTTCATCACTATACCCATCAATGGACCCATTGCGCCCATTCCTCTTTCTTTGACAAAATCAATACGATTATCAACAACCTTCTCAACTATTGTCAATAAATCACTTGAGTCAGCAGGTTTTAGTCCCATCTCTTGTGCTTTTGCAGAAATCTGGTCCATGCTTGGATTCATTCCCGCAAACTCTTCAAGAATTGGTGCGATTCCATCTCGAGTGATTAGTCCGTTTTCTTTTGCTGCAAGTACCAGCGCCATCAAACCATAGTCCCCCTCATTCTCTAGAAGCATAGTAGCCCATGCCTTTGCTGGAAGACCGTTTTGATGAGCAATAAAATGATCATCTAATTCTCTAGACAAAAGCTGGTTAGCCTGATCATTACTGATTGAGAATGATTCCAGTCTCTGCGCTCTTTCCTCTTGGGTCATAGGTAAATTTTCAATAATCTTACTCCAATGTTCAGAGGTAATCACCAACGGTGGAATATCGGTTTCAGGATACATTCGAGCGCCGCCAGGTAATGGTCGCATTGGTGAAGTTGTGCCATCTTCTGGGGAACCTTTCTTGACAATAACGTTCCTTACTTCTTGCGGTATTCTTTCGAATGCTAACCTCGCTCTATTTAGCACGCTTTCTAATGCTAATTCAGCTTGCCATCTTGGAGCAAGGCATAGAACAAACGCATCCACTCCTGATAATAGTGTACGTGTTTTATCTACAAATTCTTGATCTATCCCGTACGCAGGGAGCTCATCAGAGTGATACACTCCCGCTACTCCGGCAAGTTTTGCTGCACCTGCTAATTCCCTTCCCAATCTAGGTAGCTGTGCGCCATCAACATCTAACTCCTTTGTACCGATATAACCATTAAAACCAGGCAATGGAAGAGCCATCATAACAAAACCTTCTTCCATTCCCTTTTCTACTCTTCTTGATTTACAACTTGTAAACGCTTCACTAACATCGATAATTTCATGCGGGAGAATTTGTTTGACTAATTTCTCTACTGAAGCTGATTCTTTCCTCCTATCTGATGATAATAGTGGTAGATTGTGATTTGTTCTAAGTGTGTTTGCTAACCGATAGAAATGTAATTGTCTTGCCATTTCGCATCTAATTATTTTAGGAATCCATTCCAAATCCTGACAACCCTTAATTTCAACCCGGTCACCGCACATAATTGAGACATTCAGATCCTGTCGAATACTACCTAGGCCTCTTCTTACTTTGCGAGTGTCTCTAAGAGTTCTGCCGAGTGCAATTGAGGTTTGCTTTGCGTGGTCTGGAGATTTGACATCAGGTGCTGTAGCGATTTCAATTAATGGAATGCCCAACCTATCTAAATTCCAAGTAACTATCTCACCATCTGGTGTAAGTTTGCTGTCCAGCTTTCTTGCACTATCCTCTTCCAGACACAAAACATCAATTCCAACTGGGCCACCTTCGGTCTGTAAAACCCCATCAGTAGCAATGAGTGTTGTTCTCTGAAAGCCACTTGTGTTTGAACCATCGACGACGGTTTTGCGCATGGTTTGTAATAGTGGTACTGGATGAGCATTGATCATACCAGAAACTGTTAGAGAAATATCGAGTGCATCTAAATCATGAGGTAGAGGAGGTTGCTCATCTAACTCGATCAGCCCCGAGTTTGGGGATTGGCAATAGATGAATGACCGATTCCTTTTCGCTTCGAATCTAGCAGCGACATCGACTTTTCCGCCTTCTCCTGATGAAGTGCGAAGTTTTCTAGCATAGCGGGGCCAACTTTCAGGAAGTGTCTCGATTGTTATGTCATGCATCTCTCCGACTTGCCGAGAATGTAACTTGCCTGTAGCAAGTTGTTGATGTACCTCAATACCACACATGAAACCAAGACTTTCAGGATCCAGAGATGCCGGATTTGTCACATCCCCTTCCGGTTCCATGGTAACACCTGTAATGCCACATCAATATGAGAGCATCGAATCAGACTGGTTGCAAGGTATCATACCCACCCGGCCTCATCAGGCGGCCATCTCTACACAATGCTTCGATAATATCTTCAGCTGCATCTCTACTAATATCTAGGCGACCGGCTTCAGTTAGTACATCTGTAAGAGCAACCACAGCACCTGTTTCTGAGTAAATCCTTCTTACAACTTCCAAAATTGAACGCTCGCGATTTCTTGCTGTCGCTTTTTTGCCGGACTGGAGAGTTGTTTCATCATAGTTCTCTCCCATGAGCTCGTGTCTCCAAAATCTTGTCAACCGAATAGAACGTTCTGCGTCATCTATTGTAGCTTCCTGAGAGAGTCTTACTCTTGCTGAGGCTTGAGCTAAACGATACAATCCTTCAATCGCTCTGGCTGAGATTGAAATTGAATCATGAGACTCTCCGCCTTGCCTTCTAGTTTCAACATAAAATTCTCTGAGGGCTTTTCTCGCTTCGTCAGTTAGTTGTGGATGTATAGTTCGCTTCGCATATGCAACGTATTTACGTATTAGTTCGCGATTAACAACTCCTTTCTTTTTGTCAACTCCAGAGTCTGATGCTAATTTTGAAGGGTCCGATGCACTTCCCTGTTCAATCAATATTTCAGGGGTCGATTCAGCTCTATTACTCATAATATGGTTGGCAATCATAGTGTCATGATCTGCAGCCGGTTGATCTGTTAACAGCCATATGACATCAAATCGAGAAATTAATGCTGGCTTTAGATTGATTTGCTGGGTAAAGGGCACTTCTGAAACTGATTGGAATCTGCCTGCCTTTGGGTTCGCTGCCGCCAAGATTGCACATCTAGTAGACAGTGTTGCGTTTATTCCAGCCTTGGATATCGATATTCTCTGCTGCTCCATTGCTTCGTGCATAGAAGACCTATCATTCTCGTTCATTTTGTCGAACTCGTCTATTGCTGCTAATCCCAAATCAGCAAGTGCAAGTGCACCCGCTTCTAATGTCCACCGACCGTCGGCGGCAGCATCTTGTACAGCAGCGGCAGTTAGACCTGCAGCAGACGCTGACATTCCCGAAGTAAATCTTCCACGGGGGGAAATTTGCGACATGTAGGATAGGAGTTGTGATTTCGCAACACCAGGGTCGCCCATCAACAAGATGTGAATGTCGCCACGTAGCCTTGTTCCATCTTTTGCTTTGGATGCAACTCCGCCAAATAATTGTAGCATCAGTGACTCTTTTTGTCTAGTCATTCCGAAAATTGATGGTGCAATTGAGTTAGTTAAGAGATCGTGAATATCATCTCTTCTGGCTAAATCTTTAATCTCTCTTTCTTCTTCTTCAGAGATTTGGATTTCTTCTAGTGGTATGTTCTCTCTTTGAATGCTATGAATTCGCATAAAAATATCAAAAATAGGCGTCTCTTTACCAGACTTCCTTTGTGACCTCACAAATAACATACCGTTAGCTGTTACCCTATCCCCTGGATTCAAGTTTCCTGCTAAATCATGCTCAGCAATACATAGTATTCTCTCAGGTTGTACTCCGCCGCGAAGATTCTCTGGAGGCTCTTGTAATTCTATGAACTGAGTATCTATCAAGATCGATTCTTCGACTCTTTGGATAAATCTCGTTTGGCCCTTCTTCCTTCCACAACCGCCATCTATCTCGAAGCACTCTATCGGCTCAATTAATTCTTGCTCATTTGGTTGGCTTACCCTAGTTTGGTGACCACATGCGACGCATACGAAGCAGCCCTCATAGGTTCTTGGAAGAACCTTGCCAATTTTTGTCGCAATAGCTTCTACTGAAATCATAGAACCTAAATCCTCACTCCTTAGTTGCCTTACGGTTCTTGTAGAGTCGGGAGGTAAATCTATGATTCTAACAAAAGCAACAATCCTCGGTGATCCTAACTCTGACAATAGTTGGCTGAGTGCTTGGTTTGCAGCCTGTGTATTATTTTCTGGCTCCTCAATAATTGACAAAGCAAAATCTGGGTCAAAGGATTCTATTTCTCGATATGATACCTCAAGGGACTGTAAATCTGGCCATGATACCTCGAGGTTGTGAATGGCCTCGCTGTAATTGTCAAGAAGTAATGTTCTCCATCTCGCTGGCAGGTCAAATTCCTGTATCGTCATGTCAAATCCCCCTGCCGGACATGGCCAGCCGTTGTCGATACCATATAATGATTGATATTGTCAATTTCTTCCCCTTGATTTCCATTGGAACTTATTCGCATCATTCAACCTCCAAAGGCTTCCATTGGAATACCGCCAAGCACATTTCCTTGAAGCCCATCCCCTTACCATGCCCGCGCACTCTTTTGAACCTATCAGAGGAAAAATCGAGAGGTTTTCATTTTCGTCTAATAATCTTGAAAACGGGCTAGGAGACCCATTAGAAAGAGAGATTGTGGTCCATATTCCACCAAATCAGTCTACAGAAATGCCCTGTATAATATACCTCGCACCATTTACCGGGACTGGGTTTGCTAGAGCAAATTGGCGAGCGTTTTCTGAGACCCTTCCACAAAGGCATGAAAGACTGGTCAAGGAAGGTAAGATGCCTCCGTCTATTCTAGTCATGCCAGATACATTCACATCAATGGGTGGAAATCAGTATATCGACTCTCAAATAATGGGTAACTGGGGAACGTGGCTGAAAGAAGACTTGATTAGAGAACTTAATGCAAGATACGATATTTCAGGATTTGGTTTGGTTGGAAAATCATCAGGAGGATACGGTTCGCTTGTAAGGGGAATGTTGGATGATTGTTGGAGTGCTATTGCTTGCCATTCTGGAGATTGTGGTTTTGAATTACTATTCGGAATAGAGATGGCAGCTACACTGACCCAGATTTCAATTGCTGGGGGAGAAAGTTCCTTTCTTGAGAATATCAGGACCTCGAAATCCATCAAGGGTGATGATTTTCACAGTCTGATGATTCTAGCAATGGCCGCTACGTACAGCGATGGTAGTCTACCCGTTGATGAGCGCGGAGTTTTTGACGATGAAAAGTGGGCTGACTGGAAATCATGGGACCCTCTAGTTATGATAGAGACTCACCAAAAGCTCCCCCCATGTTGGATAGACGTTGGTAACGCTGATCAGTATAACATCCAATATGGGTTAAGACAATTACATCAGAGAATGACCGAATTAGGTATTAAGCACGAGTGGGAGGAATTCGAAGGCACCCACAGCGGTATTGACCACAGATTGGACCTTTCTCTGCCCTGGGTTGCAAAACAGATTCAACCGTCATTATCATGAAATGAGAGTATTTGGGTAGTTACATGGCAGAAGGTCTAGATTACGCTGGAAGCGGGGTTGATATTGACCTTGAAGGAAGCGCAGTGGGTGCTCTAGTCGGTGCGCTGACTAAGTCTGTGAGAAAACCAGGAACTCCTGGTGCACCTGTAGATCTCCCTGGTGGATTTGGTGGATTAGTCGAGTTTGGAGATAGCTATCTCGCATTAGCTACGGATGGAGTTGGCTCGAAATTGTCTATTGCAACAAAACTAAACCACTGGGCTGGCGTTGGGATAGATTGCATGGCGATGAATGTTAATGACTTGCTATGCGTTGGTGCTGAACCAATCGCCTTCGTAGATTACATCGCAGTGCCTAAGCCAAGCGAAGAAGTTCACTCTGCAATTGGTGCAAGTCTAGCCGAGGCATGCAAGCGGGCTCGTGTAACATTGGCTGGTGGTGAGACAGCAAGCCTTCCAGGAATTGTCAATGAGTTAGACCTATCTGGAACCGCATTGGGTTGGTTGAAGAAAGGCACTGAAATTACCGGGGCTAATCTATCTGAGGGCGATCTACTGATTGGAATCCCTTCATCCGGTGTTCACTCTAACGGTTATTCATTGGTTCGTAATGTAATGTCTCATAGCGGTTCATCGTGGGAAGATGAAGCACCGTTCAATGTTGAGGATGGTAGGATTGAAAGGTTCAGAGATGGCCCATTAACGCTCGGAGAAATTTTCCTAAACCCTACCAAAATTTACTGTGACCCTATTGTTGACCTCATAACAAATGGCCCATGTGATAGAAGCATGATTCACGGAATTTGTCATGTTACAGGAGGGGGATTGTCGAACCTATTGAGATTACATGATAGTCTTGGATGGAATATATCCAATCCACTGCCAATTCTTCCGGAGTTTGATTGGATACAAAAAAATGGAAATGTTTCAGACAAAGAAATGCACAGGACATTTAACATGGGCTGTGGGATGATAATAGCTGTAGATTCGTCAGTAGCAAAGTCTGTTTGTGATTGGCTCGATGAGAGGCTACCGGGCTGCTCAGTGATTGGTGAAGTTGTTAACAATGGAAGAAAGGTTAGTCACGTGAATCCTGAAGTATTATTCGAGCACTATTGAGGTTTTTTCGATGGATTTAGATGGGTGGCCTGGCCATATTTGGCTAGAAGGAAGGACCGCTGTCCACCTTAGAGACCACCAAGAAAGACCATCTCATATGCCAAGAGGTCCAGCTGCCAAGACAGGTGAGGGTTTTCTAAATCCTGCAATGGCTCCTGCAAGGACCAGATCTGTCCTACTATTGGCGGATGCATTAGAACATGATTGGTTAGTTCCACATACAAAGCCAATTAGAGCCCTTGATGCCCTTTGTGCTACAGGGGTTAGATGTCGAAGATGGAGAAAAGAAATCCCAAACCAGGAGAGGCTTAGAGTTACTGCAAATGACTTGGATAGAGATGCACTTGATTGGGGAATCAGATCTCACCAAGAACATCCTGTTGGTGATGAAAAAGAATGGGTTTCAGAAGCAAACAGGTTCGAAACTGACCAGGAAGGAAAAGTTGTTGATGGTATTCAATGGGTCAATGGAGATGCTAGAAAAATTATGGTGAATGCTCCGTTTCAATGGATAGATGTCGACCCGTTTGGCTCACCAGTGTCATTCCTTGATTCTGCAATACAATCAATCTCAAGGGTAGGTGTACTCGAGGTTACAGCAACAGATACTGCAGCTTTGTGCGGTTCTGCAAAAACGAGTGCTGCCAGAAGGTATGGCTCTAGAGGAATTGTTGACTCTTACATGTATGATGATGCAACAAGAATTTTACTTGCTACAATAGCAAGGATTGCTGCAATGCATGACAAATCAATTCACCCAATTCTATCGTTGTTTGATGGACACCATGTAAGAGTCAGTGTTTTATTGAAAAAATCAAAGGAAATTGCTTCAGAATGGCGAAACAATATCGGTTACAGAATTAGGTCACAACCGTATCACTTTTCTGACCAGCCGTCGGGTAAATTCTCTGGACCTATGTGGACTGGGCCTATTTTTAATGCTGAAATAATTCAAAGAATGACTGTAGAGAGGGCACTGAAAATTTGTGCAGGGCAAAAATCTGATTATCCTGCCGACTGGAGTGAAAAGGATATCGAACACTCAAGAAGGGAAATCGAGCGTACGGTTAGGCACCTGTCAGAGTCTGCGAGTTTACTTTCACAAGACCATTTGCTCGTTGCGATTGATGACCTAGGTGCTGCTGCGGGAATCGGTCAACTTCCATCAATGAAAGCAATGAAACAGGGTCTTGCAGAGAGGGGCTTTGAGATGGCCCATTGCCAGATGCCAGAGCCTATGTTTGCCACAGATGCTGATTGGGATACCGTCTTAGATGTTGCAAAATCATCCAAATGAAGGATCGATTTCATCTTCTGGAGCAGGTAGCATTGTTTGTGAATTTTCGAATACTTCTCTCACACTATCCTCAATCTTTCTGGCATCCTCAAGTAAGGATGAAAGAGGTATGTCTATGCCTGTTAAATCGCTAACTGCTTCAATTGCTAATGCTGCAGCTCTAGCGTCTGGATACATAGGATTGCAATCAGCAAGTATCGCAGTCACGTCAAGTCCAAGCCTATCCCCTTCTGCGATTAAGTATCCGGCAATGCCTGCAACAATACCTTGGCGAACTGGTTCTATTCCTGCCTTTTTCAAACGATCTCTTTCAGCTTTCGAAGAGCCCACTCCATACAGAGAATCTTCTCTATCATCCATGTTTTCTCGAGCGACCCCGTCGATGACAATCAAACGATCAAATCCACCCTTTGTGAACCAATCTAGCACTGTATTTGCGAACAAAATATCTCTCTCTGGCCCAAATCTTACCTCGGCAGTAAAGACGCCAACGCCGTCTCCTTGATACACCCTTACTGGATGTTTTGGAACCTCATGATGAACAAGTGCCATTGCTGGGAACTCAGGATTTAACACAGTTCCCAATTGATTCAATTTTAATTGACTAATTACATGCGAAGCGGCAATCACACCTACCATTCCCACTGTGGAGAATCCACAGATTGCGACCCCACTAGTTGTTGGATCTGCATCCTTGTGCAGTACAAGGTCGTAGGATGCTTGGCCGGTCATGGAAGTCCCTCTCCAGATTTATTCAAATGATTTACGAAATTACTCCACAAATTCTGACCAGTCCTCTTCGCCTGGATCACGATACCACCAGACTCCAACCTCGTCCTCATACCATTCAGTACCATGCTCATCAACAGTGATTCCAGAGTCTTCATTGGTTGACTCCTGATATTCTTCTTCATACTCTTCTTCATATTCCTGAACATTTTCTTCATAGTATGAATCTTCTTCAAAATCAGAGATTACGTCTGGCCTATCGGGAGATTCGTCAACTATCGATTTGTCTTGGAATTCATCTAGCGCCACCCCGACTGGTAGGGGTTTAGACACGCGATCTACCTCAACATCTGGTTCCATATCTAAGTCATCCTCGTTCCAATCTTCCAAGTCGCTATTCCTGACTCGCAGGATAATGAATACAACCATTCCAATTACTGCAATACCAACTATAGTACCAATGATCAACACGGTGCTATTTGATGATTCTTGAGTTGATGTCGAGGTTTGGTTTTCTGTATTATTATCCTCAGGAATCACAGGATCTACGACAACATCCTCTCCTTTCAGTGTCCATTGAATATCAAATGTCAATGGTTTGTCATTTGGGAAGGTATACTCGACTGGCCCTTGTCTCAAATCCAGTTCAATCATACCAGATGTCAAACCGCTCTGAGATAAATTCTCTACAATTACGACTCTGATTTCGAAAGAGGTCTGTGAATCGGCCTCTAGCATGAATGAAGTCTGCCCAGATACTGGTTCAAACAGAATGTAGTCTGGCCACTGTGACCATCCATCAGCTTCAAGAGAGACTTCGATTGAGTAGTTATTTGGATTTGCAAGCATGCAATCCAGCCTTTGGTTTATGTTTGGATCTATCTCCACTTCACCACAGTCAACTGTAACGTCCAACATGATACTTGGACTCCACTCTTCTTCTATGGTTTCATTCTCATCTGAATTATTTTGATCGACTGTTTCCCCATAGCCAATCAGATTAATGACAAGCGGAACATCTCCAACGTTTATCCAGGTTGGTTGTGTGATATTTACATACAGTAATCCTCCATATGGCGAATTCACAACAAACTGTGAAATTCCGTTAGATATTGTTTCTGTTCCAGAAACAGAGGTGTTCATAGATTCATTATATGCAGTCCAAAGTATGATTGTTCCATCAAGCAGAGATTGCTGTGTGCTTAATGATGCTTCGAGATTAATTCTGATGTTCGTTTCATTTTCCCAATCTAATTGATATGATGATTCGCTTGCATACAGGTTTGCATTGACCATCACAACTGTGGAAGCAAATTCTGATGCTGGAGCAGTTGACCTTGTTTGCTCATCGCCGTCATGCCCAGAATAGTTTACCCAGAAAATTACCTCGCCACTTATTTCATCAGCGGATGAAATTAATTCCGCAAAGTCATTTACGCTTATGTTGCCCCATGTAGATGAAATGGGGTATACTCCCTGCGAGGTCTGCATAGAAACTTGAACCGTTCCATGTGGAATTGTGTACACTCCATCGATGTGTGGATGTATCGATAGGCTGAATGGTGATCCAATGCTAGTCTCTTGAGTAATTGTCAACTCAATATCAAGAGTTTGCGGAATATCATTTCGTGGGTATGTTGGTCCGACAGAATTAACCTCATCTGTACTGTTTCCATACTGATCAACTGCGACTACGGCCGCCCAATATTGCTGACCATCTACCAGACCAGTGAATGTAGTAGAATTCTCGCTTGAACTGATATTTGATTGGGGTATCTTGTCTGCAACATTAGTGAATTGAGTTGTTTCCAAATAAATCCTGTAAAAATCAAAATCATCTGTAGAATGGTTCCACGTCAGATGTAAATTTCCTCCTTCGTCAGAAGGAGTATCTGTCAGTGATAGACCTTCGATTGGTAATGGAGGAGAAGGGTATGGTATTGTTACTTCCAAGATATTGGACAGGTTGGATGTAATTCCAAATGTATGTACGGACCTTACTTGGTACCAATATGTAGAGCCGACAGTTACATTGGAGTCAGTTGTGACGTTATCCCTGGTTGTGTTGTATGTGTCAAGCAAATCAACAACCTGATTTGCTGAACTTAGTCTGAATATTTCAAATTCAACAAAATCCTCACCGAATTCAAAACGATCGTCCCAAGCCAGCATCACCTCTTCTGGATTTGCGCTAACAAGGGTTAATGTTGGCGTTATTGGAAGCGACAAATTTGGCGCTCCTGGGATGTGGATTGCGATCAAATTAGTCAAAGATATCTTGCCTTCATTAGTCGAATTTACTGGAATTTCAACAGTGTAATTGCCGACTCCTCCCGTCATACCTTGATTCAATACATTTGTCAAATTTGAAGTGGAGTGAGGGTTAGATTCTACATAGAATACACAATCATAGCCAATGTCCATATCTGTAAAATTAAATTCACCAGATCCAGAGCTTGTGACATCCATAGAGCGATTAACCATAGAAATGCCAAAGGCATCAGTGACTGAGGGTTCTACCAGAAGAAGTGGAGATAGATCGTCTCTTATTCCGTCCATATCATCAAACATCACTAACGGGTCAAGTCCATTCGCAGAGTTTCCTGCATATCCACTGCGGCTCATCTCTAATGTACCATCTCCGTCGGCATCTAATGTGATTGTGTGGTAACCTCCTATGAACACGCCTAGAGTTCCCTCCCCTGCTGCTACAACTTGCTCAAGTACCCCATCGCCATCCATGTCCATTGCGATCAATGATGTTGGGATAGACCATGGAGATAAGTCAATGACGGAAACTCCGCTGACATTTGTTGCATTGATATTTCGAACAGAAATATTACCTTCTACAGTTTGAGAATTACCATCTGAAAATCCCGGTACAGGGGTCATCAAGTCTAGAACTCCATCGTTGTCGAAATCTGCTATTGTTGAATTGTACAAGTCAATTTGGCTCATGAAACTGGTCAAATCCCATTCCATACCATCATTGATTCTCAGAGCATATCCCATATCATTGGTTCCAATCAAATCGATATCTCCGTCACCATCTAAATCTGTCAATATTTCATTTTGTGCAATATCATCAAACTTTGTGATTGGGCCCCCCCACATGCCAGAATAATCCTGCCATAATGTCCAGTGGCCGGTTTGGTCTTTCACTAGGACAGATTCTGTACCGTTGCCATAGAAATCTCCAACATGTAAGGAAACCAAATTAGCAGGCATTCCGGCTGATCCGTTTGGGCTTATCTGCTGAGTAATTGGTGTTCCAAAACTACTAGATGCATTGTCCCAAGTTTTGTATGCCAAAGTACCCATCGAGTCAATTGTTATCAACTCAGAGTAACCATCTGAATTGAGATCCCCCATTTCGCCATGGACCAAGCCATTAGCTGCTGTTAAATTCCTCACAGGGTCAAAGGACGACCCGTTGGCGATGTGCACACAGGCAGAGCCCGTTTGTGTTGAAAAGACAACGATATCTTGCTGGCTATCATTGTTCAAATCGCCTACAGAAACTGAACTCGCATTATTGCATGTGTAAATCGGAGCAGAGGTCGTGATTCCGCTCCCTTGCGACCAATCTGCAAATGTCACCTTACTGGAAAAATTTGATCCAAGAGTTGACAGGAATATTGGTTCTGGATTGCCGTCGGAATCGATATCTGATTCTGCAACATCAACATAGGCTCCAATCGCAAAAAATCCTCCCCCTGCGCTTGGGGAAAAGCTTGCGTTGAGTTGTGAGGATTGGAGGTTGGCCGAAGATGGCAGCATAATTCCAGGCGTACTTGATGTTCCAGGTGCGACCGATTTTACGTACCAATCATTTCCGTTGTAGAAATCATTTTGATGGCCCAAATCACCGTATCCTGCGCCACTGAAATCCCATTCGTATGTTCCGTCTTCGTCAATATCAACCCAAACTGAGCCCGGGGATTGCTCAGAACTATCGATTTCTAAGTCAAAACTAACTTGTGTGAATGTTACATTTCTCGGAACATCAATCGAACTCGAATTATCCATAACCCCTCCATCTAGGTCAACATCTACAGTGGCAAAACCCCCACTAAATGTCGATATGGTGGTTGATTCAGTATTTGCTGACACAAAAACTACCGGGAAGCAAGAGAATATCAAAATTAATGATATCAAGAATGGTAATGTTCGATTCATAGTCGTACCCCGGCGTTTAGGTGATGAGCCATTCATTCATGTGCCTTGTCCCAAATATATCTAATGTTGATGATTTTGTTGGTATTAAACTCAAAAATCAGGCCGATAAATTTTCGGGTTTTAAAATATCAAAATCTATTGGGCTAAACAGGTCTTTAATACCGCGTTTGGCTTCCCACAGTTTGATACACTGATTAGTTTCGAACTGATATTGCGTAAATTGAATGGAACTATGAATACTAAGAAGGTGGAATAAATGGAAGACGGAGCCAAAGTTCTCATCCGCGCAGGGGATGTAGAAATTGATATCTCAGGAGCGCAAACAAGCGTACACGAAAGATTGATCAGAATTAAAGAAGATGACACATGGTCTATAGCGTTGTCGAGAATTCGAAATGCAAGAGAAAACGCAATAGAAGCAGCAGTGGAAGCAGCAAGAGACGCAGGACTACCAGAGCGTGGTTCTTCATTCAAGGCGCTAATCGACAACTGCAGTTTAATCAGAAAACCAGACCAAGTGCTGGGAGCCATTCAATATCTAAGAGACGTCGAAGGCGTAAATGACAGTCCTCCAAGAGTGATTGATCAACTGTTTGAGGATGCTGGCTTGGAGCCTCCAGGTAACCTTTCGCTTTACCTTAACAGACTCAGAGAAAGAGGTTTCCTAGTTACCCCTCCATCTGCGAAAGAGAAGAACCGATACGCTATTCTAACGCCTGAAGGAAGAGCTCATCTCGACAAGCGAAGCAGATACTGAGTTGGTTCAATGGTAATGTCGGGCAGTAGTACCGACAAGGAAGAAAAGCCAATTGATTGGTCATATCAAAATCACGCCAAAGAAATTCTGAGAAGAGGTAATCACCCTCGCTCAAACTTCAAGAGATCCATATTAGATGGTGCAGACTTGACTGAAGGAAACTTTTCAAATTCCAATTTCACAAGAGCATCGATGGTGGAAGTCGACCTGATGAAATCGGCTTTCGATAATTGTGACTTTACAGGTGCAGACCTAAGAAAAGCTCGATTGAATTTGTCGAATTTTAGAAATTGCTGCTTCAAAGATGCTGATATTAGAGGAATTCGAGGAAGATATGCTATTTGGCAAGGCAGCGATTGGTGGAACGCCAAACTAGACGATGACCTTGCCAAGGTATTACAGAAAAAATGGCCCAAGCCTGAGGATGCTTGAAGAACCTAACTCCTTACGCAAAACCATGAGTATTAGTCTAACAAGAAAAGTCGATTTCCCAATGTTAGACCTTGCGGGCATCGCTTATTTCCCAAGAATATACGATCTAGCACATCGATTCTTTGAGGATGCTTGGCTAGAGATTTGCGGAGTTTCATACCCCCACATCATTAACGAAATGAAAATCGGCTTCCCTGTTGTTGATATACAAACTAAATTCATACAGCCGTTAAAATACGGGGACGAAATTACCGCAAGAATATGGATTTCAAATGTAGGAAACAAATCCTGCACCTGGGAATACAAATTTTACAACCAGAATCACGATTTACTATGGTCAAGTCAAATGGTCAATGTTTGTGTTTCAATGTCTAACATGGAATCAAAGGCGATACCTGTGGAGCTTCGCAGGGGTTTGGAGGAATGTAATAGTGAGTGATAATCCTGAAACACAATTTGTACCGTTCAGTAATAGACCTGATAAAAAGGGGCCAAAAACAATAGCAATCGTTCTGTTTTTTGGTGCCATTTCAATGATTTTAATGGGCTTTGGTGATTTACAAAATTCCTCTAGAGACGACTACTTAAACGCTGAAACTCAGATAAAACCTCACCAAGATCAGGATGTGAATGTGACTGTTGAAGAATACCAAATCTACCATGATGAATTGAAAAAAGATGGTGCTTATACAGTTAGAGGTATCTCTTTCTCAGTCGGTGGATTACTAGTTTTAGTTGGTAGCATTCTGCTTTACAAATTAAAATCCATTGGCGCCAAATTATCTGTTTCTGGGGCTGTTATCGGCTTAGGAGGAGGTTATTTTGGGACGAGGATGATGAGTAAAGTGGCTGAAGATTTCCTGCC
>MDTC01116814.1_pt1 | contig 15326 bp, 13 predicted proteins | sample 811181 | NCBI WGS metagenome assembly MDTC01 (sample SAMN05326644, study PRJNA326480) | marine metagenome | isolation source: seawater | place: Pacific Ocean: North | collected 2011
CATTCATTCATCCATTCAGTGACTACAAAGAACCTGTGTTCCGGTTTAGGATCAAGTGATCCAAATACATGAAATGGTGTTTCTACATTCATCATATCTTGTTCGTTATATTGAGAAATGAATCCACATATAGGTACTCGTGAACCTTCATTTAATAGAGGTGCTACAGCTCTTGAGACTGGCCCTCCAACATTTTCGAAATAAACATCTATACCATTTGGACAAGCATTTTTAAGATCATCATTTAAATTTCCTGCTTTGTAATCTATACAATCATCGAAATTAAGGATGTCTTTTACAAATGCACATTTCTCAGGCCCACCTGCAATACCTATAACATTACATCCATATATTTTTCCTAGTTGTCCTACCACAGCTCCAACTGCGCCAGATGCAGCTGATACGACTAAAGTCTCACCAGATTGTGGTTTACCAACTCTGTTAAGACCAAAATATGCAGTCCTGCCAGGCATACCTAATGTTCCAAGAAATGACGATAATCCTATTTTAGACTCAGGCACTTTGAGTAAAGCTGGATCAGTATCTTTTGCCTTTATATAAGTTTGCCAACCTTTATGGGCACAAACCATATCACCAACATTAAATAATTCAGAATTACTTTCAACAACAATACCTGCTGTTTCTCCAGTCATCGGTTCACCAATTTTTGCAGGAGCTGCATAAGATTTTGAATCATTCATTCTACCTCTCATATATGGATCAATAGATAAAAATTTAACTTCAATTATGATTTCATTTTTATTAAGCGAATTTATTGTTTCGTCACTAAGTTTCCAACAATCATCTTGAGGCATACCAATTGGCCTTTTATCAAGTAGATATCGCTTATTTATATATTCCATATTCTCTCCATAGTTAGATTAATTTAGTAAGCTCTCTGAAATGCTTCCTGCAAAGAGTTTTATATATTTCATTTCCACCAATAACTATTTTTTCTCCCTCAAGTAAGATTTTGCCATCTGTATCTAATCTTACAACCATAGTTGCTTTTTTGTCACACTCACTACATATAGTTTTAAGTTCTTTTAAATTATCAGCTAGCGCCAGCAATTCTTTACTTCCTTCGAATAATTCACCTTGAAAATCTGTTCTAATGCCATAACACATAACAGGTATATTTAATTCGTCAGCAACTTTGCCAAGACTATGTATCTGTTTTTTTGTTAAAAATTGAGCCTCATCTACAAATATACAGCTTATATCTTCTGATTGTTTCGAAAAGATTTCATCATAAAAGTTATATTCAGCATCAACAATAATTGCATCAGCCTCTAAACCAATCCTTGATATTATTTTCCCATTTGACTTATCTGCTATGTGTTGTGGAATAAATAATAATGTATGCAAACCACTTTCTTTATAATTATGATTTGACTGAAGTAGGGCAGTTGATTTGCCTGCATTCATTGTCGAGTAAAAGAAATGAAGTTTTGCCATATAATCATTATATAACTTTAATTTAGTTTAATGATTATGAATGTATTTAATGAAAACGGAATAACACATTTAGACTTGCATGGTATAAGGCATTCAGATGCTTCAGACGAAGTAATTGATTTCATCTTTCAATACCAAAACTTCCTCCCGTTAATGATTATTTGCGGAAACTCAAATAAAATGATTGAAATAGTTGAATCATCATTAAATTCAAATTTTATAATGTTCTCCATGCCAAGATTTGGTATTATTAGAGTCGAAAAACTATGAGCAGCAAAGACATACTCCTTTTTGATAACCAGTTAACAGACGAAGAATTAATTATTCAGAAATCTGCGAGAGATTATTGTCAATCTCAATTAATGCCACGTATATTAGATGCTAATCGTAACGAGATTTTTGACAAATCAATTTATAAGGAAATGGGTGAAATGGGTTTTTTGGGAGCCCCAATAGAGGGTTATGGTTGCGCTGGCACAAACTACGTTTCTTATGGATTAATCGCTCGGGAAATAGAAAAAGTTGATTCAAGTTTTCGCTCTGCATATAGTGTCCAGACTTCATTGTCCATGCATGCAATTTATGAATTTGGTTCTGAAGAACAAAAAAACTTTTATCTTCCGGTGATGTCTAAAGGTGAAAAGATTGGTTGCTTTGGTTTGACAGAAGCCGATGCTGGTTCTGATCCTGGATCTATGAAAACAAATGCAAAAGAAAAAAACGGTGGGTATGTACTCAATGGTTCAAAAAACTGGATTACAAACTCACCAATTGCAGATGTAATTATAATTTGGGCAAAAGATGAACAAGGTATTTTAAGAGGCTTCATTTTAGATCGAGAATTAAAAGGTATATCAACTCCTAAGATTGAGGGTAAGTTCGCGCTTAGAGCATCTGAAACAGGTCAAATCTTTCTTGATGATGTTTTTGTACCCAAGGATAAAGTCTTACCAAATGTTCAAAGTTTTAAAGGACCATTTTCTTGTTTAAACATGGCGAGATATGGAATTGCATGGGGAGCCATTGGAGCAGCGGAATTTTGTTGGAATGCAAGTTTAGATTATTCACTTGATAGGAAACAATTTGGCGAGCCTTTGGCTGCTAAACAACTCGTCCAAAAAAAATTAGCAGATATGCAAACTGAAATAACTCTTGGACTTCAGTCAGTTTTGAGACTTGGAAGACTTATCGATGAAAAAAAGATGGAGCCTGAAATGATTTCAATGCTTAAGAGAAATAATTGTCAAAAAGCTCTTGATATTGCAAGAGTAGCTAGAGATATTCATGGAGGCAACGGAATATCTGACGAATATCATATAATTAGACATTGCATGAATCTAGAGGCAGTAAATACTTATGAGGGTACTAGTGATATACACGGTCTGATATTGGGTAAATACCAGACCGATATAGCTTCTTTTTAATTTTCTAGATACTTTTCAAGAAATTCTTCTTGAACTTTATAATGTTCCAATCTTGCAAGTTCACCATAAAAACCATGTCCTTCATACGCTTGCATATGCCAAACATAAGTTTTATTGTACTTTTCCATTTCACTTCTCAAAGATCTTGCATGTTCAACTGGAACAATATTGTCATTAGCTCCATGTGATATTAGGACAGGAGCTTGGATATTTTTTACATGAAGAAGTGGAGATATCTCATCTATGTACTCTTTAGACCCTTCTTCTTTGTCATCTCCCCATTCAAGCCTTCCTTCATCTTCCCAAGTATTAAACCTGCTTGATTTTGAACCGAAATTCTTTAAGAGATCTCTCATGTCAGCTACACCAACAAAATTAATAACACATCTGTATAATTCAGGAGTAAAAACTGCCCCTGCCATTGCAGCATAACCTCCATAGCTTCCACCTGCGATACAAACTCTATCTTTATCAGCATATCCATTTTCAACTGCCCACAGAACTCCATCTGTCAAATCATCTTGCATAGTCTTGCCCCATTGTCGATTTCCTAAAACATAATGATTTCTTCCGTAGCCAGTTGATCCTCTATAATCAGGCTGAAGGACGTTATAACCTCTGTTTGTAAGAAACTGAACCCATCCATCATATCCAAATGACTCTTTCACATTGGGACCACCATGAGGAAGAATAATAAGATAATTTTTATCTGTTTTCTTTTTTGTCTTTGAAAGGTATGCAGTTATAGGAAGACCATCCCTCGCATTGTATTTAATGACTTCTTTTTTTGAGAGATTATCTCTATCAAGCCAAGGATTGTTTTGGTACAACATAAAAACTTGACCTTTTAGTAGATCAAAATAATAGTAATCACCAGGATTATTTGAGTTATATACTAAAAATACACCTTTAGTATTGTCTCCATCAGTAGTTGTTACTCTTACCCAATCATTTGGAAAAAGCGATTGTAAAGAATCTCTTAGTTGTCTTGATGAAAAACCTTTTGTATCACCATCAATTTCATCATTCACTGAATTAGATTCATCATCAAAAAATAATGTGACAGGTTTGTCAGCAGAATACGTCAGTGATCTAAGCTTGTTAGTTTCTTTATTTACATTTGCAATTATAGAACCACCTGGTCTGCATCCACCTGTAAAGCCTCCAACATCGTATGTCTCATCTTCATATATTTTATCTAAAAATTCTTTTGTTGTTGGGTCATACAAGTACAATGCATTTGTATCATTATCCTCTATTAGGACTCCATTTTTATCGAATTTAGAACCCGAGACTAACCACTTACCGTCACCTGCAAGAGCAACAGGAACATAGCTTGGATCTTGACATGTATACCTATAATGTTCACTCCATTTTTTTGTCTTCTTATCGTATGTATACAAAACTCTTTCAATACCTACGTCAGTAAGGACGCCAACTGGATATCCTTCATCATCCTCAATAGAACCATAAATAACTTCGTAGGAATCAATGTCAGGACCTCTAGCAAGTAGTCTTGGAACTCCAGTATTAATATTTAATTTGTAATAATCAGATACCCTAGATCTTCTATCATTCCAGTAGACAAAAACTTCATCTTCATTTTCAAGGTTCATATTGTATACTTCAAAACCTCTCAATCCCTCAGCGCCAAAATTATATTCCAGTAGCGATCTTTTCTTTGATCCATCAGCATTCATCGCAAATACTTGAAGAGCATTCATATTTCTTCCAACTTGCTCAAAAGCTTGAGGCATGAAAACAAATCTTTCATCACTAACCCAATCAAACATTGATATTCCGTCACCAGGCTTGCCAGTGAACAAAACTCTTCTACTCATATCTGATAAATTAATTATGGTTAAACCTCTATATCTAGATTCTTTTTCAACATATTCACTCTTAATGTCGTGAATATCACAGATATTTTCTTTTGGAGATGTAAGTATCGCTAAATAGGTCCCTTTTGGTGACATATTAAAACCATATGTATTAGACCAACAAGCTAAATGCTCCAGAGGAATCTCCTCATATTCAGCATTAATAATGTTTGAATTTAATCCAATAATTAAAAATATTGGTAGGAAAAAAGTTTTTTTAATAGTTTTCATAATTTGTAAATAGATTTTTAAATATTTTATGCTTTTTAAAGCGCTTTACGATGAATCCATGATACAAAATTTTAATAAATATTAATAGATTATGCTTGTGTTTATTGCATTTTTTATTCAAAATAGTGAAATTATTGTCAATTGGACAACATTATTAGATGGGGATTCTATGAAAATTAAAAATTTGTACATTTTTTTAACATTAATTATATTTACTTTCTCAGCTTATGCAGATAATCCTGGTGAAGTAGTATCTGAAGAAGTAGCAACTCAAGAAGAAGCAGTCGAACAGGTTGTAAGTGAAGAAATTTCTTCTACTGAAACTGATACTGCAGTTGAAAATGAAGATGGTGCAGTCGTGCTTGAAAAAGTAGTTGTAACTGGTTCAAAAATTAAAAAATCACAGGTCGAAGGACCATTGCCACTTCTTGTGATCACAAAAGAGGATATAGACAACTCTGGTTTTAGAAATATTACAGAGGCACTTCAATCAATACCTTCTGCTAACCAGTACACACAAAATGAGTCACTAAATAATAACTTTACTCCAAATGCTAATGAGTTAGATTTAAGAAATTTAGGACCAGGACGTGTTTTATATCTAATTAATGGTAGAAGAACTGCTGATTATCCTTTGCCATACAACAATGCTGGTAACATAAATAATATTGGTGTAGTGCCAGCTGGTTTAATAGATAGAATTGAGGTCTTATCTCAAGGAGCTTCCGCCATCTATGGTTCTGACGCTGTGACCGGTGTTGTGAATGTTATTACAGTAAAAGGTAAAGATTTCCAAGAATTAGATGTTGATCTAGTCCAAACAAAGTATGAAAGCAAAAATCAATACTCTATATCATATACAGCTGGTGGTTTCTTTGGAAACTCTAGTTGGACAGTTGGTCTTGACTTCACTCATGTAGATCCTATGACCTATGCCGATAGACCAGGTCACGATTCTTTCGTTAACGATCCTGATTATGGCGTTGATTATACAGCTCCAAGATATGGTCTTTACTGGTACACACTAGGTTCATATGGTGGTAAAAGAGGTTGGTACGGCTCAGAAGAATTTCCAAGCACGCCAACTTGTGCAGAGTTAAGTGGCGGTGAATATTTTGACTTTGATAAGCAAGATCCTGAATGGCTATATGCTGGTTCTTTGCCAGGACGTGGTTGTGGATGGGACTATGGTAGTGAAAGATTTGGTGGAAGTTCACAAACTATCGTTAATGAAAGAGATGACGCAACAGCCTTGCTTACATTCACTCATAACTTTGATAATGGTGTTGAAATGAATGCTAGGGCTTACAGATATTATGATGAAGCTTTTTACAGAGGCTACCCTAGATTCTATCAAGATTTTAATTTCCTTGATCCTGGCAGGATTGGCGCTCTTCAAAGGGAGTCAACTGATCCTTATAATAATCTTTCAGGAGATAATGGTGGGAGTACAAGGGGTTCTTTGGTATCACAATATTTCTTAAGGTTTTTTGCTCCTAGTCAAGGTGAAAATTTTGATAGACGAAATGATATCACTGAAGAAGTAAATGATCTTTTTGTTGGGTTTAATGGGTTTTTTGATAATGGAATGGAGTGGGACATAGGTATTAATACAACTACATATGATTATGAAAACTCAAAATTGGATTTCACCACTGGTTTAGATGATTACTTTAGAGGTATCGGGGCAACTAATCCTGATGGAAGTTTAGTGACTGGTACATATTTAGGTGTTCCATGTCAATCAGGTTTATTTGGAAGCTTTAATAATTGTTTCTTACCTGACAGGCTGTTTGGTGTAATGTCAAATGAGCAAATTGGTGAATTTCTTGCAGATGACACCCTTTATGGCGAATCCAATCAAACTACTGTTGACTTTCTTGTCACTGGAGAATTTGAAGCACTCAATAGATTTATTGGTTTTGCTGCGACTCTTGAGTATCAAGATCAAGATTATAAACTCACTCCTAGCGATAATAGGCTTGGCATAGGTGATGCTACGTTCAGATCAGGTTCAACAATCGCTGGTGGCGGTGATAGAAATAGAACTTCTCTAGGTGTTGAGTTTGCCTTGCCAGTTTCAGATAAACTAGAAATGACGCTCGCAACAAGATTTGACAAATATGATGATGATTCATCAAATGTTGGCTCTAGAAGATCAACAATGATTAACTTCGCATACAGACCAAATGAATCTTTACTAATTAGAGGTTCAGCTTCTGAGACTTTTAGAGCTCCAGATATGAACTATCTCTTCCAAAATGAATCATCGGGTTATTACAATAGTTTAACCGACTATACAAAATGTTATGCATTTTATTTATCCGGAGATCCTGATTACGCAGATTATCAAACATACAGAGATTGTGAGATTTCGACCCCACCAGTTCAAGGTTTCTTTTCTGGAAACACTGAGCTTGAAGAAGAAGAGGGTGAAAATTTTCAACTTGGTTTAGTTTGGTCTATTAATGATAATACAACTTTTAATGTTGACCTCTATCAAGTAGTTCTTGATAGAAGTGTTAGCAGAGAGAGCCCATCAGGCTTAAACTTAAATGAAGGAAAATGCTTATTTGGTGAGGATTTTGTTACTTTTATGGAAAATTCTAACATTCCAGATAGAGATTGCACTAAAGTACTATCTAAAATCACTAGAGAAGCAGTACAAATTGATCCTATATCTGGTGTCCCTACATTATTTGGAGATTGGTTAACTGTTAGACCTGACTATGTAAATCAAAGTTACTTAGAGTATCAGGGTGCAGATTGGAGTTACAACTATCAGCTCCAAACTGAAAATGCTGGTGATTTTTATTTTGGTGTTCTTTCGTCTCATATCATAGCTGTTTATTCAAAGTTTGATGCTTCCTCAGAAGAAATCGAATTCTTAAGCTACTACACATATGAGCCTAGATCACAACAAAACGCTTCTATATCTTGGGTGTATCAAGATTGGAGCACAACCTTGTTTATGGATAGACTTGGTCACATGGAATGGGGCTCAAGAGGAAAATCAGATCCTCACATTATTTCTAATATAACAACAAGATATAATTACAGTCCTGACTTAGATATCTATTTTAGTATCAGAAACTTAGATGACAAAATGCCACAAAGAGATCCTGGATATGGTTATCCTTACTATAACCGAAATTATTTCAGTGCTTTCGGTCAATACTACTCTGCAGGTTTTAATTTTAGATTCTAATATACACATTGTTAAAAAAAACGCCTTATTGTAAAGGCGTTTTTTTTATACATTAGATTTATTCGAAATATAGATATAAATTAAATATAATAATGAATGTAAACAAATCTTAAATTATGAAAATAAAATTCTCTATTCTAATATTATTTTCAATTTCTATTTCATCTCAGGAAATAGTTGATGATGCTATTGATTTCCAAGTTGATGCATCAAATTTGTCTGTTCAAGCTCAAAAACAGGTGGAGGAGTTAGATGAAATTACTAAAAAATTATACTTTGAGTATAAAGATACTATAAATGAGTATACTGCTTTAAAAAATTATGATGATCAGCTTTCTAAGATTATTGACTCACAAGTTGAAGAGATCAAAAGCATCAAAGAGCAATTAGATTCGATTGATGTTATCAATATTGATATTTTGCCACTTTTAAACAGAATGATTGATTCTTTAAGAAAATTTGTTGAACTCGATCTTCCATTTTTGTTTGATGAAAGAATGCAAAAAGTGAATAATCTTGATGATCTGATGTTGAGATCTGATGTAACAACTGCAGAAAAATTTAGGAATGTTTTTGAAGCATATCAACAAGAATCTGAATTTGGTAAAACCATCGAAAATTATTCGGGTTATTTGATCATTGATGATCAGGAACTTGCTGTTGATTTCTTTAGACTTGGAAGATTAGGTCTATTTTATCGAACTCCTGATGGAGCTGACACTGGATATTGGGATCAAAGACAAGAACTTTGGCAACATTTGGGTAACGATTTAGATCAACCTATTAAAGATGCTTTAAATATTTCAAATAGACAAGCTCCACCTAATTTTATAAATTTACCTCTTAAACCAATTAGCAAAGATGAGAAATGATATGAAATTCTTTTTAATAACCTTAATGATTTCTACAGCATTGCTAGCTCAAGAAAAAGAAGAAATTCCAATTGAAGAAATTAGAGATAATAAGATTAAATCTTTGTTAGAAATAGTTAGAGAGAATAGAGATATTTATGTATCCGAAGATAAAGTAAGATTAGATAAATTTGTAAAACTTGTTAGTGAAAGGGAAAAATTGCTACAAGAAGCAAAAAACCAACTTGCTGCTGAGCAAAGAAGAAATAAAAGATTAGAAGAAACATTCGAAACAAATGAGAAGACTTTAGCTGAGCTTGAGGATAGTCTTCAAATTAAGGTTGGTGTTCTTGGTGAATTATTTGGTGTTACCAGACAATTTGCTGGTGAGTTATTGGCGAGTTCTGAAAATGATGTTAGTTTTTATGAATTCAGTGAAAGGCCTGAGATTTTAAGAAGAGTTGGAGCAAAAAAAATTCATAATTTACAAGATTTTGAGTCATTATGGCTAAGTTATTTTGACCAAATGGTTGCTGGAAGTGAAATTAAAACTTTCAAATCATCTATAACTCTCCCTAATGGTGAAAATACATCAGGAGAAGTGACAAGATACGGATTATTTAATGCAGTTTACAATAATAAATATCTTGAACCAGAACAATCATTAAACTCATTTCAATTACTCACAAATCAACCAGAGTCTAAAATTACAAGATCTTTAAGACGTCATGCAAAAGCATCCGACTATAGAACGGTCTCTATTGATCCAACCAGAGGTTTTTTATTATCTCTATATCTTGATAAACCAGGTTGGTTTGAAAGAATTGCTCAAGGTAAATCTATCGGTTTTATAATAGTGCTTATTGGTCTTTCGGGACTAATATTTGCTTCATACAAGCTTTATCTTTTATCTATATATACAAAAGAAATTGCTGATGAGAATAATAGTGAATCTATTATTTACAGGATGAATTCAGTTTCTTCAAAAGATTTAAGCCCTGAATCTAAAGAAAATGTTATGGACGAATTGATTATAAATTATTCTTCTAAGGTTGACTGGGGTAATAATTGGATTAAATTCTTCGCAGCAGTTGCTCCGTTGCTTGGATTACTTGGGACTGTTATTGGTATGATTGAAACTTTCCAAGCTATTACATTATTTGGAACCGGTGATCCAAAACAAATGGCAGGTGGTATTTCTCAGGCTTTGGTTACTACAATGCTTGGACTAATAGTTGCAGCACCCTTGCTTGGTTTTTATACATATTTATCTGAGAAATCTTCTTCTATTGTTCAATTTTTAGAGGAAAAAGCATCATATATTTTATCGAGAAGTTAGATGATTTTAGATGAATTATTTTCAAGAGGTGGACCAGTCTTATATTTATTATTTTTATTAACTTTTTTAATATTCTTAGTTTTGATAAATAAATATTTTTTTTTACTATATGATAAAAAATTCTGGCTAGAAAAAAATCTTAATAATTTTGTTGAAAAACATCCACCTTCAGATACCTCGCTTAAAATTGTAGAGACTACTTATATCGCAGAACTTAGAAGGATATCAAATTCTAATATTAAAATTCTTGACGGACTAATTGGTATGTGTCCATTAATTGGATTACTAGGAACTGTTTATGGGATGATTGAGGTTTTTGAAGTATTATCTTTTCTAGGCACTGGTAATCCTAGAGCAATGTCGTCCGGAGTGGCAAAAGCAACAATTCCAACAATGGCTAGCATGGTTATAAGTCTATTTGGCTTATACTTTAGACAAGATTTGACATATAGAATTTCAAAATACATTGATGAAGCTAATAATCTCTTCAAAGAGAAAGGATACTCACATTGAGAAGAAAAAATAGAATAAAAAATGAGGAAAATAGCTTAGATTTAACTCCTATGATGGATATCGTTTTCATCATGTTAATTTTTTTCATTGTTACAACCTCTTTTGTTAAAGAGACCGGAGTAGATATCAATAGACCAAATGCTGAGACTGCTGAAAGAGACGAGAGAGGAAATATTCTTGTTGCCATTACCGCTACAAATGAAATATGGATTGATAAAAGACGAGTAGATCTTAAAGCAGTAAGAGCAAATATTGAACGATTAAAAATAGAATACCCAGAGGGATCAGTAATTATTCAAGCTGACAAAGAGTCTAGATCTGGATTGCTTGTTGAAGCGATGGATCAGATAAGATTAGCAGGAGTTCAAAATATTTCAATTGCTGCAAAAAATGATTCGTGATTATAGGAAATATTTAACTTTTTTAGTGCCATTAATTGCAACGTTTTCTATATTTTTAATAATACAACAATTAATTACTAGATCTGGAGATGGTATTGATAAAAACAGAAATCCCAATCTTGTAGAATTTATTAGAATTAAACAAAATGATAACCTACAAGAAAGATCTAGAGTTCTCCCTGAAAAACCTCCACAACCAAAAAGACCTCCTCAACCAAAACTTGAATTAGATGATTCAAAACCACCTCCTATGAATAATTTTGATTTTGATGTTCCAGATTTTTCTCTGCCAACCGATTTTTCTGGTGCTTTTTTAGGCTCCTTAGAGGGATTAACTTCAGGTACTAGTCAATTAATACCAATAGTAAAAGTTGCACCAAGGTGTCCAAGAGAGGCTGCAATGTCAGGAATTAACGGTTCCGTTTTAATGTTGCTAAATGTTAATGCTTTAGGTAAAGTTGATAACATTAAAATTAAGCAAGCAAAGCCTCCAAGTGTTTTTAACTCGGAAGCAGCAAGAGCCGTAAGAAGATGGCAGTTTAAGCCAAAAACAGTTGATGGCGTAGCGGTTGATCAAATAGGTGAATTATTAGTTGAGTTTGTGTGTAATGTTTAAAAATTGTTTCTCCTACATCCTAACACTAATGCTATCGTTTTCGGTAATCGCATCCGAAGATTCTATCAGTCAATTCACTTATGGATATCTTAAAAGAGTGAACGACTTTTTAAGTGAAGGTGATTATGAAAATGCTGAAAAAGAATTATCAATTATTTCAAAAAGATATTTTGTAAATGAGCAGAGCTACGAACGATCATTAATTAATCAGCTATGGGGTAACTTGTATGCAACTACTGGAGATTATCAAAAAGCAGTAGATGCCTATGAGGCTTCATTAAGATTTAGAAAAATACCATTAATTACTAATTTGCAAGTTAGAACAAATCTAGCTCAATGCTATTTCCAAATTAAAGATTTTAATAAGGTAATTGAAATACTTTTAACTTATAAAAATATTGCAGAACCTAGGGGTCAAGAATTTTCGCCACAAAACATGATATTGCTTGGCATAGCATATTATTATATTGAAAATTTTGATGAAGCTTATTTCTATATTTCTGCTGCAAATGATAATTCTGTTAAGTTTAAAGAGGACTGGCTTAAGTATGAGCTTGCTCTTGCAGTAAAGCTTAACAAAATAAATGATGCAATCGATGTTGGTCAAATTCTTGTATATATAAATCCTGATAAAAAAGAATATTGGAAACAGCTTAGTGGTTTGTATTACACTCAAGCTAAAGATAGCGAATCCTTAGCTGGCCTTGAATTGGCATTTGATAATGAATTACTTGCAGAAAATAAAGAGTATCAAGATCTAGCAAGATACTACTTATACAAAGGCTTGCCTCAGAAAGCTGTTAAGGTTCTTCAAGATGGCTTTAACAAACAAAAACTAGACATTAACAAAGAAAATTTTGAATTACTTGCAGATTCTTATTTTATTGCTAGAGACAGAAAAAATGGAATAACTTATTTAGAAAAATCTTTAAACCTCGAACCAGACCCTGATGTTGCATTTAAAATTGCTCGCTTTGGATTTGAAGATGAAAATTGGACTTTAGCTGATAAATTTTTTAATAAAGCACTAGATATGGGTTGGGATAAAACACCTGGCAGAATTGAATTACTTCTAGGTATTACTCAATATGAATTAGGCAACTTTGAAAAATCATTGAGCTTTTTTAACATTGCTTTAGAAGAAGATGATACAAAAACTGCGGCTGAGGGATGGATTTCATACATTGATGAGATTGTAAAAAACTCATAGCTCTATGATTAAAACAAAAAATCTTACTAAAGAATATAAAGCTGGTTTGCAAGTTGTAAGTGCTTTGAAAGGAATAAATTTACATGTTGAAAAAGGCGAATTTATTTCAATTATGGGCCCATCTGGTTCAGGTAAATCGACCTTAATGAACATAATAGGATGTTTAGATTCTCCTACGAATGGCGATTTTTTTCTAAATGGCATGTTAGTTAGTCAGTTAGATGATGATGAATTAGCTAAGATAAGAAATAAAGAAATTGGTTTTGTATTTCAATCATTTCATTTACTTCCAAGGAATACTGCTTTTGAAAATGTAATGTTGCCCTTGAAATATGCTGGTATGAATAAGGTCGAGGCAAAAAAAAAGACATCTAAAGTTTTAGATCAAGTTGGCCTTAGTGGGAGATCAAGCCATAAACCTTCAGAGTTATCTGGAGGACAACAACAAAGAGTAGCAATTGCAAGGGCTCTAGTGAATGAACCAAGTATTTTATTTGCAGATGAACCTACTGGAAACTTAGATTCAGAAACTGGACAAGATGTAATGAATATTTTTAAAGGACTAAATGAAGAAGGCCAAACAATTATATTAATAACTCATGAAGATAGTATTGCAAAACAATCTAACAGAGTTATAACTATTATGGATGGTCTGATAAGATCAGATATAAGTGAATGACATGAAAAATTTTAAGTACATATTTTCTATACTACTATTTATTTCTGCCTGTGGTGGAGGTAATAACGAAAAAAATACTCAGTTTTATAAAAAAGAACAGACTACTCCTCAAAAACTTGAAGTATCAATTGATGCATCCGGCGTAATTGAAGCTATTTCATCTGTTGAAATAAAATCAAAGGCATCAGGAGAGGTTCTTTTTCTTGGTGCCGAAGTTGGAGACTTTATTGATAAAGGCTTCATGTTAGCTCAGATTGATCAAAGGACAGCCAATAACATAGTAGGTCAAACTGAGTCAGATCTTGAGGCTGCAAAAGTTCGTCTTTCAAATGCAGAGTCTCAATATGAAAGAGGAATCGAACTCCACAAAAATTCAAGTATATCTGATAAAGATTTTGAGGATATAAAAGAAAACTTTGCCCAAGCTAAATCAACATTGGTGAGAAATCAAGTCTCATATGAAAATGCAAAAATTGCCCTAGATGACACAGTAGTAAAATCACCAATTGATGGAACAGTTATATCAAGGCCTGTTGAGGTAGGACAGGTAATTTCTTCTCCTACTTCTGCTTTTGGGGAAGGCAGCATAATCATGACTATGGCCGACTTGTCTAAAGTTAGAGTAAGAGCTTTGGTTGATGAAATAGATGTGGGAAAGGTAGCTATTGGTCAAAAAGTATCAATTAAAGTCGCAGCCTATAGAGATAAAGAATTTATAGGGACCGTATCAAAAATTGAGCCAAGGGCTTATGTACAACAAAATGTTACAACTTTTCCGGTATTAATAGATATCGATAATAAGGATAATCTTTTATTGATAGGCATGAATACTGATGTTGTAATCCAAATCTTAAAAAAAGATGTAAGTTTAAGTGTTCCAACTATGTCATTAAGAACTAGAAAGGATATTTATACCGCTGCAGCCGTTTTGAATATTGATAAAGAGGATATTGATAGATTCTTGGACGAAAAAGTCGATGGTGAAAATTTTAATAGATTTATTGTTATTAAAGATACAAAAAGTGGTCCTCATCTATCATGGGTAAAAGTTGGTGTATCAGATTTATATAATGTTGAAATTGTTGAAGGGCTAATTAAGGGCGATGTTATTTATATTCTTCCAAGTAAAAGTCTTTTTGATTATCAAGAGCGCTTCAAAGAAAGAGTTAGCGGTTCATTTAGTTTTGGATAATGTTAGTCGAAGAATCAATTAAATCAGCTATATCTTCAATAAGAACAAATGGTGTAAGGTCTTTTTTAACAGCATTAGCAATAATAATTGGGACAGCTGCTGTGATCACAGTAATAGGCATTGGATCTAGTGCTGAGAAAGCCTTGGAAGCTAGCATAGATGATTTAGGTCCAAGAACTTTATCAATATTTCCTAGTCAACGAAAAAGGGGTGGAATATCATCTGGATTTAATCCATTGGTAATAAAAGATGCCGAGGCTTTATCTGACAACAAAGAACATAACTGGATGATAGCTCCCGCGATGTCTGGCAGTAGACAAGTTA
>MDTC01017374.1_pt1 | contig 15323 bp, 31 predicted proteins | sample 811181 | NCBI WGS metagenome assembly MDTC01 (sample SAMN05326644, study PRJNA326480) | marine metagenome | isolation source: seawater | place: Pacific Ocean: North | collected 2011
CCCCCAAACTTTAACGCTCATATAGAGTGGAGATACCCCTATGTCTGAAGAAATGCAGTTTAAGATAAGATACTTTGACAAGAATGTCGTGAGCCTCAATGGTGATCGTGTCTGGTTCGAGTGGTCAGAAGAGCCTCTGAATGGGTCTGAGGCGTTCTCCATTGTCTCCCTGCTAGAGGACAAGAACTGCGTAGTAGAGTTGACTCGACTGGTCGATTAAAAACAGTCCAGGCGCAGCCCCACCCCCTAATATTACGGGCTTAAGGCACCGAGGTATTACAACAGAGAGGAGCAAAAAATTTTTTCGGATATTTTTTATGACGGAATTTGAAAAACATATGGCCTATACAAAACTACTAGGCATTCCCCTTACATGCCCTTGTTGTGGAGAAGATTTAACAGAATGGAAAGAAGAAACAGATGAGTCCGAGAAGCAGACAGAGACATAAAGAGACATTTACTACAGTAGGAACAGGTCTCTTAATCAATTATCCTTTGAATCTAGTAGGGTTATATGTCACTATTACTCTTTTAGGCATGACTGATCCCTTCTGGATAGGTACTACTATCACTGCCTTTATGACATTCGTAGCCTATGTGAGGGTTTATTTAATTAGGAGATACTATGATCGGTAAATTTTTTTGGGGTATTCTGACACTTCCCTACTATTCGGTAGTATGGTCTTTGAAAATAGTTTACTATGTTTTGAAGTGGACTCTATACATAATAGTAGCCATATTACTATTATTTCTTGGTATAGATATTCTCACAGATGGATTATAATCTCTCACATATAGCAGGTACGCCTTACATACACATAGGAACTTCTCCCTTTAGTGTGGACGAACTGAATATCTTTGATCTTATGATCGCCTCGGAAGAGGCAGTGTATGTACCACGAGTCAAGGAATCGTCTCGGTCAATTACTATATCTAAACATTTAGACTTTACTACGGAGTTCGGTAAGAGTCTCTACGATAATTATTATAATATTGTACGGCAGCTTGATGATGGTTCTGATATCTTTGATAATTATCCTTACGAAAAAATGGTGGTAGGTCGACAGGAAAAAAGGCATAAAATGGCCAATGTCGGATATATTCATGAGTCTCTTCGTTGTTCCCCACCTGGTGAAGACTATGAAATCCATAAAGACTCTACAAGCAAACTCTTAACTTGTTTAATATATTTGGAACCCGAAGTTTCTAACGGAACATTTTTTCACGAAAGTAAAGATGATCTTCTTGGTATCGAACATCAATGGAAAAGAGGCACAGGTTATATTTTTAAATCAGGTCGAGGATCATTTCACTCATATAAAAATACTACAGACGAATTAAGGTGGGTGTACATGGCTAATTTATACCAAAAAAACCCCTTTACGAAAGACTAAGTCTGTAGTATAGTGGATACTATATTCGATGCATCAGGTAATATACCGAAAACGATGTAGGACGGATACAATTATAAATTGAAGAGGTAAGCATGGCTTATATTAAAAAGTTTTTGGCCAATATTTTCGCACCAGAAAAAGTGGCAACGCTAGAACCTTTCTTCGAATCAGAAGGAGGTGAATCATGAAAATGAAATTTACTCGAAAAGAAGTCTCTATCGGAGAGTTCTTAGAGGATTATATTCCGTATCTTGACCGTCAACCGATTGGTCAAAGATTACCCGTACCTAATAATGTCGAGAAGGCTCAAGGCATTATTCAAACTATACTCGATGGTTATGATATCGGTGATCTCACGATTGCTGAAGTGAATGATAACCCTATGGGGTTCGATAAAGAATCTATCGATGGTGGCCACAGAAAGCGTGGCATATATGACTTCAAACTACCAAAATCAGAAGAAGGTGCCTTTGCAACTGCTGATGGTTTATATTGGTCTGATCTCACAAAGCAACAACAAAAAGATTTTCTGAATTACATGCTTGTCATTGTTGAGTATTCAGAGATCGATAATGAAACTAAAGGTCATATCTTTAGAAACAAGAATAAAACTACCGATGTCAACTTCATGGAAATGTTGAACTCGTATGGTAATATTCCAATCGCCAATCTTGTAAGAGGTCTTGTTCGAAAAGTACAAGGCATACCTGGTGTACCACACCAATTATTCGAACAAACTCTACAAAAGAACTTTAGATTTCTAGAGTTCGATAACAAGAGATTGAAGATCGAAGACTATGTAGCAAGAATAGCATATCGTTACACTCAACAGGAGCGTCTTGGAGAATCGTCTGACACCCAAGTTGAAGATATGTATGTCTCAGATGAAACAGACGCTCAGGCGTTAAAATCTTTGATGAATGCTCATTGTGATTATTTGCTAGAATGTTCTCAAGCTAAGTTCGATGAATATGATCGTTACTTAACACAACAGGACTTTAAGATTCTTTCCTTTATCTACTACTGGTTACTAGATAACTACAAAGTCTTTTCGATCCTTGATTACGATGTTTTCATGAAAGATTACATGAAAGCAAGAAACAACATTCTCAATGACGATAAGTACAAAGCATTGAATGACACAGGTGTCGATACAGTAGAACGAACTATTGCAGAAGCATATCAAGGTTACTTACAAGTGCCTAACAATGGCGCCAAGATCAGACAGGCAACAGATTGGATTATTTCTGAAATGGATATTCTGAATGTTGTTCAGATCAAAGATGCAAAGCGTACATATACCTACGAAGAAAAGATTCGTAAGTTAATCGAACAGAATGGCATATGTGCTATTAGTGGTGACAAAGTAAAGTATAAAGATTGCGAAGCAGCTCACATAGTTGCACACTCAAATGGTGGTGAATCAACATACGATAACTTTGTTATGTGCAAAAGAAAATATAATCGTGACATGGGTTCAACAAATCTGAACGATTACAAAAAACTACTTGTCGAAAACGGAGAGATATAGTAGAATAGAGTTATGAGGTCGAAAGACTTCTATGTGGGATAACAGGTCAAGTATCACAAAATCCACAATTTTATAACACGATTGATGTGTGCGACCTGCCCCACATTCTTTTTTTAGGAGAGAATATGTTTGATTTTATTTGGAACGCCCCTTTCTTTATTTTACAATTATTATTTGTAATATTATTTTGGTGCTCACTCTTCATCGGTGGTTATTATCTAGCCAAAGATTTTCTAGATAAGAGAGTCGAAGAGAAGATGAGAAAGCGTAGAGAACATCGTAGTAAATACGGTGACGATGATGACGATGATTATGACGACTATATAGGAGTCTAAGGAGAAAATCATGACAATAGATTTAATAATCGTACATATACTCTTTATTAGTGCCTGTGTTTACTTTTCATATCAGAATGGTGCAAAAGCAGGACGAAGCGAAATGGTCGAAGACTTAATAGACCGTAAACTCATAACAGAAACACAATTGAGGAAAGAATACTTTTTAGAATGAAAATATTAGGCGTAAATACATCCCATGACACCACTGTAGCATGGGTCGAAGACGGTGAAGTTAAAAATGTCTTTGAAGAAGAAAGGTGTCGAAGATCAAAATACTGGTCACCAGGTTCAGATGTTTCACATGATCAAGTTAAACTCTTAGCAATAGATCACTATCAGTTACATCAACCAGATGCAGTAGCATTTGCAACATATGATCGTAGACAGGTCAATGTTCACTTTGCGGACTTTGTTCACGAAGATCGATTACTACAGAAAGATTTAATTCAAGAGTTCACAAAAGAACAACTCTCACTAGAACGCCTAAAAGAAATACAGAAAAACTTTCCTAAAGCAATTCTAGATATCTCAGAAGATTTTCTAGATGCTGATAAAATGATCAATGAAAGTATTCTAGAACAAATCAATACAGAAGATGTAGTAGTTGATTTTGATATCAATGGTCACCATTTCTTCCATGCCGTTTGTGCTAGTCACTTAAGTCCATATGACGAAGCAATTTGTATTACATGGGACGGTGGCGGTTCAAACTGTTATCATGAAGATGGTTGGCCTGGTTATCAAGAAGGCGAATGTATCTTCCATTATAAGAACGAACAAGTCAAACCTTTGTTTAGAAGAATGACTAATCATAGATTCATTGATGATCTACAGGGCTCTGCATTTACTGGATGGCAAGATGGTGAATTACATTGTCTTGAACCACATACAGAAACAATTCGTGATTGCGAAGTTGAATTCGTTTCAGTACCAACAAACGGTATGAACTTTTCTAATATGTCATATGCATTAGGTTGTGATGATCTTGGAAGAGCTGCAGGTAAGGTCATGGGTATGGCATCATACGGCAGATTGATACCAAATGTTTACAACAAACATACAGTTGCTAACATGTTAGAACACGATGCACTCGATCATTCAATTGCATTTATTAAAAAGGCAATCGACATGGTGCCTGATTGCAAAAACATTGTATTGTCTGGTGGATTCTCATTGAATTGTACAAACAATTACAAATATCTACAGGCATTTCCTGATCATCAATTCTTTGTTGATCCAATACCACATGACGGTGGTACAGCAGTTGGGGCTGCCATAAATTTACATAGAGCATTACAGGAGGGTGAAGATGTTAGTAACGGAGATTCATAGAGATTTAGATTCTACTCTTGATGCTTTGATTGATGATCAACAGATTGTTGGTATATTTCAAAACGCTTCAGAATGGGGACCTCGAGCATTGGGCAACCGATCTATTATGTTTGACCCAAGGCATGTTAATGCAAAGAACATTGTTAACTCAGTAAAGAAAAGAGAGTTCTATAGACCATTCGCTTGTACAGTAATGCTAGAACATGTTCACGATTACTTTGAAATGTTACAACTTCCTGAATCGCCTTGGATGTCCTTTGCTATTCAAGCAAAAGAAAAGGCACTTCAAGATATTCCTACATTAGTTCATTCAGACAACACATGTAGGATTCAAACTGTTACAGAAGAACAGAACCCGAACTATTATAATTTAATCAAAGGGTTCTATGAGAGAACTGGTGTACCAATTATATTCAATACATCATTCAATCTTGGTGGTGAAGCAATCGTAGAAAACATTTATGATGCAATCGATACATGCAATCGATCTATGATCAATCACTTGTACATACCAGAAGATCAAAACTTCTATATCCCTTACGAAATAATTCGAGATAAAACATCTATTATACCAGAAGAATAAAATAAATACCATTGAATGGATAATATTTTAGAGATAACAGATGAAGCGATTAAGAAACTTCTTGAGAAAAAAGCCCAAGAACAATTTAATTATATACGGCTTGGGATCACAGGTGGAGGTTGCGCTGGTTTTGAGTATATTTTTGATCATGCTAGCGACAAAAATCCTGATGACATCTTAGTTGACTTCGGACAAATTCAATTCTTAATAGACAAATTATCTTTACCATATCTTGTTGGTATGACCCTAGACTTTCGCAAAGAAGGTCTCAATGAAGTTTTTAAATTTATAAATCCAAAAGAAGAGTCATCATGTGGTTGTGGCGTGAGCATCAACTTTGATCTAAATAAGGTCGAACATGACGAGAGTTTAATTACAGCAATTAATTTATAATATGAAAACATCATCAGCAAAGGCCAAAGGCCGAAACCTCCAGAAATGGGTTGTCGACAAACTTGTAGAACATCTAGACGCCGACAGAGAAGACATTGAATCAAGACCAATGGGTTCTCAAGGTGAAGATGTTATTATGGGTAAACTCACTAGACAAATCTTTCCTTATTCAGTAGAATGTAAGAATGTAGAAAAGTTAAATGTATGGGACGCTTACGATCAAGCAACAGAGAACTGCAAAGGTTATGAACCAATAGTTGTTATGAAAAAGAATCGTAAGAAACCATTGGTCGTAATTGACGCCGAGGCTTTTCTCCGACTACATAAAGAATATGAACAAGATACAACAAGCGATACATAACAAAGTCAATAGTGCTATGGGTGAGGTAGAATACCAAACCGATTGTTTTATTGATGGTGGTTATAAGAGCAAGTTTTCTATGTTCAAGTATCTTGAACAAATCAAGTTCAAAAGAAAACTCATTGAACTTATGAAAGAAGATATTCAACACCAAATCGATGAGATCACTTCAGATGATCCACAACTGATAGAGGGCTACGACTTCATGACCAAAGGTCAGAAGACCAAGTATCAAAATTATTTACAAAAATTATTTGACGATTGTGATAAGTATATCGCTAAACACGAATCAGAATGGAAAGCAGATTCACAATTAAAAAGAATTAGAAGAAAATCTAAAAAGAAATTAGCAGAACGCCTTGAAGAAATAGAACAGAACAAAGGCAGAAGATTTAGAAAGTAAAACCCACTAGACAATACTGTACATTTTATTGTACCATTATATTATGATTTTAATTGACTTTACACAAACTATCATCGCAGGTCTTATGGCACAGCTCAAGAGCAACGATGGTGAAATCAACGAGAACATGTTAAGACACATGATTCTAAATTCTCTTCGCAACTATCAAAAAAGATATCAAGGTGAATACGGCGAGATTGTACTATGTACAGATGCAGGTGATCCATGGCGTAGAGATTTTTTCCCTCTCTATAAGGCTAATCGTAAGAAGTCTAGAGAACAATCTGATATGGATTGGAAGATGATCTTTGATACATTGCAAATAGTTAAAGATGAGATTCGAGATAACTTTCCATATCGTTACATGTATGTTGAACGATGCGAGGCAGATGACATCATTGCTGTCTTGGTCAAACATGCAACAGAACCAGTCCTAATTGTCTCAGGTGACAAGGACTTTCAACAGTTACACAATGAGTCAGTAACACAATGGTCGCCAAACCTGAATCGAATGGTGCATTGTGAAGACCCACAAACATTTTTAAAAGAACACATATTGAAAGGTGACAAGTCAGATGGTATACCAAACATCTTGTCTAACGATGATTGTCTTGATCAAGGCATTCGTCAAACACCATTAAGAAAAAATGTGTTAGAAAAGTATCTGAGGATTAGTATAGAATCCGATGATAAATACTATCGTAACTATTTAAGAAATCAAACGCTGATTGATTTAAGTTTCATACCAGATGATGTTGAACAACAGATTTTGGATGAGTATAAACAAACTGCACCTGTATTAGGTAATGTTTTACCTTACTTACAGAAACATAGACTCAATCAGTTATTAGATCATGCAGGAGATTTTGCAATATTATGAGTGAAAAGAAAAGAGGAAGAGGCCGACCAAAAGGTGCTCCCAATAAACCGAAAATGGAATTAGTCACTGAAAGAAAGAGACTAACCAATAATGCTGATGTCTTTGAGATATTGTGTCAGGCAAACATTGTCGCTGAAGATGATGTAGATAAAGCAGTACACGGTATTCAAGTCTATGCACAAAGAAATGGTGCTGTAGAAAAAACTCTACAGTGGTTGTTCAACGATAACATTAAGTCAACTTTACCAGAAGGTAAAACACCATACAATGTTAATGATGCACCTGAGTCAGATTTATCTGAGACTCAGTTGAGAATGGAATATAATAAGTTTAAATACTTTGTTACAGAACAAATCCCAGCACTCAGAAGAGAGACAATGTGGATTCAATTACTCGAAGGCATTCCAGCCAAAGAGGCAGAAATGATTGACCTTGTAAAAGACAAAGTAAATCCTTTTAAAAACATCACTAAGGAAATTGCTGAGAAAGCTTTTCCAGATGCTAATTTTGGATAAATATAATTGTCCTCAGAGACTATACATATTTGAAGGGAAAGTAATATACATTTCCCAGTGTGTAAACTTTCTAGTCGAGTAGGACTCCATGGAGTTAAATAATATTATGGCAGACGAAACAACATTCGCAAGTGAATCAACTCAACCTGTAGAGAAATCGGAGTTACAACAACTTCAAGAAAGACTACAGAACTATAAAGCAAGTCTAGACCCTAGACTGCTTCAGATCATACAGCAACTCGCTGTTTCTCAATTACAAAACGGTCACATCAAGATGGATGATCTTGACGCTTTTGTTTTACTTAGAGACGAAGTAAACAAATCATCAATCGATTATCAGACCATGTTGCAGAGAACACAAAAGCGTATGCAAGAACTCATGGTCGAACAAGAGGCAAACAAGGCTCAAGAGATCGAAGAATTGATTGCAGAACAAAAGACTGTTACTGCAAAAGAAAGAGTTCGTAGAAAAGAGGCAGAGGCAGAAGTAATCAGTCTACAAGAACAAGTAGATAAACTCAAAGAAGAGTTAGATGCCAAGGCTGCCATGACAACAAAGGCGCCAAGCAAAGCATTTGCTCAAGCGAGAGCATTAAATCCAGCACCTGATCCAATGGAATCTTGGACACCGCCTGAAATCAAAGAGTTCAATCCTTCAGGCACTACTACTGAATCATTTATGGATGAAGTAGAGAGAGTACAAGAAGTTGCTAATGCAGATCAGATGGAACTTGATCTCGATCCAGTTGATAATATATCAGATCAGATGGCAAAAGCCCATGAGATAACAGACGAAGATTATAATCCAATAACAGAAGATTCAGACCTATCAGAAAAGATAGAAGACACAAAGAAAGCTTTTAAAGACTTCATGGAAGAATCACCTGTAGTTCAAGACGAAGAAGTCAAAACAGAATATGGTAACTTTACAAAGCCAGTAATCTCTAATTCAAAACTTCCTGAAATTAAAACATATGAAAGTGAAGAAGAATTATTAGCGGCTGCTCAGGCAAAGATCGATGCTCAAAAAGAAGAAGTCGAAGAAGAGTATGAAGAAGTAACCATTCCTGAAAGATCAGAATTACAAAGAATGACCAAAGCAACTATCTTTGGCGAAGCACAAAACTTAGGTTTCAAAGCAGTCACTATGACTCAAACTAAAGATCAAATGATCGAAACATTTGTACAAGAAACAGAAGCTTTTATCGCCGATCTCCAAGAATCAGGAGATTTCGTATCAGCAGACATCGAAGGTGAAGATGAAGATAACGAAGATAGACAGGATGGTGGGTACTTCTAAAGAAGGTACTGTTTCGTCATTAGACATAAACAAAGTTAGTAAGTCATACGAACATGAACTATCGAACATCGAGGGTGTTGTTCGTGTTGACTTGCCTAACACTTACTCATCAATCATAGGTTCAAGAGAACCAAAATACATTCTACTGAATCATTATGAAGGTGAATATCGACTATCGATGTTGCCTTTATGTGATACCTTTATAAAGTTGCCTTTATACTTTTTTTCTAAGAGCAAAAACCCTAAATATGTTGACTTCGATATTGATGCTGACAGTCAGTTCTTTATTACAGATCAACTGCCTTTTAGTGTTGATGATAAGATAACATTTTCAATGGTCGAACAGACCGAGACAACAGAAAGATATATTCTAATGGAGAAAAATGACAACTAAAACAGACCCCAAGTTTTTCACTGGCAACTCAATGTGGTCAGTTCAACAGGCCTATGATCCGAGTCTCTATGTAGAATCGGACACACCACCTTCTCAACAGAAGAATAAGGGATGGTATTGGCACCCACCTACAAGAAAGTATTATCGGTGGGATAACATGCCTAAAGGTGACTAAATACCAACTATGGCAGACATAGAATACAACGATTTCGGATTTACAGCGATGGACGCTGATGAACTGGCGTCTATTGATACTAAGATTGTCGAAAAGACCACCAGTGCTACTGAAGTTATCGAAGCAATGGACAACTTCATTAGACCACTTCTTGAAAACCTCATGAAAGATTCTGATAAGGATTACATCTACTGGCCTAATAGGTCAGAAATGATCCAGAAACAGATTGAGCGACTGAATAAAATCCAAAAAAACATTTGACAACAGGGCTGATTTTTTGATACCATAGATTCATTAATAATCTAAGGAGTAAAAAAATGAGTATATCGTATTACGATCCGAATCCACAAGAAAAGAAACTTATAGAATATGGGCGAGATATGATCACACTCGCAGAGGCGAACACACTTTATCCAGATGATGATGAAATGTGGAATGCAGCTGTGACATGTGGTAATAAACTCGTCACTGTAGGTACCACTTGGACTAACTTCAAGTCCATCGATGATCTATCTCAGAATGAGAAGAAAGCACTATTACATTATCTCGACTCAAGGGGTTGACAATGCACCCTATTTTTTGATAGGATGGCCACATGATGAGAAAGGAGATAAACATGAAATTGAATGATCTAATTAATGAAGTGAATACTGAACAAGAACTTTTACAGGCTTGTGATAAGTTATGTAATGATCTAACTGAAGCTCAACATGCACAATGGGAACATTGTAAAGAGCGTGGTTCTTATTACGGTGTTACAAAAGGTTCTAAGTATCTCAAGATCGTATCTTATGATGATGCGAACGGTGAAGGTGCTAGTGTTTGGGGTTTTATTAACAAAGGTAATCCTAAGTTCAAAGTTGGTGACATATTGAAATCAGCAGGATGGAAAACACCTGCCTTGAATAAGGCAAGGGGTAACATCTTAGAAGGTTACAATGTACTCGCAAGACCAATGAGAATTTATGGTCCTGATTATTTAATATAAGGGGTGTTTATGATTAGACGATTTAAAGATACAGTAGAGTCCGCAGGTAGGACTTATCATCGGTGGAAAAATAGTGGAACTTTCAGTACCACTGAAGATGCAGTTAACAAATACAAAAACGATTTCTATGTAGACGGTGACATCATTCGATGGAAGTCTAACAATAGAGTTCCTTTTGGTGACATGTTACTAGATTTTTGTGAGGCATTATTGATCACACCAAAACAATTATTAAAATCAAATGAACTTCGTGAGGCTGAAACAGATAAGTTCTGGAAAGATTTCGGCAACGGAGGATCATGGCTAAGGGAGGCAAACTAATGGCAAATTTATTAGACAAATACTTTACTGATGCAACACCACAAGAGTTGGAGAATATCAGTATTTACGGTGTAAAACATCCAATCGAGTTCGCACCTGACCCAGCAGATGAACCTGCACCAGGTTATTGTGTATGTGGTACAAAAGATTGTGCTACAGAATATTCGTGTGTAACTAGCGGTTATTAAAATGAGTATTACAAAATATTTACTAGCAATAGTAATTGCTATCGTACCCATTCCAAATGTTGAAGCATTTGATGAGAATGGTGAAATCTTTTGTTTGGCTAAGAACATTTATTTTGAAGCAGGTAATCAACCTGTAGCAGGCAAAGTTGCAGTATCACTTGTTGTTCTCAATCGTGTAGAACATCATGCATATCCAGATAATGTATGCGATGTAATCTATCAAGCACAAATGCGAGAGAACTGGAAAGGCAATCTTGTACCTGTTCGTAACAGGTGTCAGTTCAGTTGGTTTTGTGATGGTAAATCAGATGAACCTGTAGACAGTGCAACATGGATGTTTTCACTTGCAACGGCAGCTCGAGTATGGGAAGGAGACTTTCCAGATTTTACAGATGGTGCAACTCACTATCATGCTACAAGAGTTACCCCATATTGGGCAGAATCACTTAATGAAACTGTAACGATTAACGATCACATATTTTATAAATGAATATATTTGTTTTACATGAAAATCCTGTAATTGCAGCTGAAATGCTGTGCGACAAACATGTACCTAAAATGATTGTCGAATCAGGCCAAATGTTATCAACTGCTCATCGTTTACTTGATGGTACACCAGAGAAACGACCATCAAAATCAGGCAAGACAATTCAAACTTATTATTCATTCGGAGATAATCGTGACAACTTATACTACCTTGCTGTCCACAAGTTTCACCCATGTACAACATGGACAATGGAATCTAAATCAAACTATCAATGGCACTATGAACATTTCATGGCAATGGGGCGAGAGTACGAATATCGTAGAGGTAAAGAACATGCCACTATCAAGTTACTCGGTGAACTACTTAAAAACCCACCCCTAAATATACCAAATATCGGTCTAACTGAATTCGCACAGGCGATGAATCATTACCCACAATGTAAAGTAGACGGTGATGCTGTCAAAGCATATCGTAACTACTATCATGAAGCGAAACCATTTGCAAAGTGGGAATGGAAAAGACAAGCACCAGATTGGTGGGAGGGTTATAAAGGAGCATGAGAGTTTTAGTAGAATCATACGGTGATGTTAGAATCTTTTATGATAGACCATTCGGTTACAAACGATACATTGTAGAATGGCCAGATCATACACAAATGTATAGTGGTCTATGGTACAAAGAAAAGAAAGTAAAAGAACTAGTAGAAAAACAATTAAAAAATGCCTAGATATGATTTTTTAAACACTGAGACAGGTGAAGTGAAAGAGTACACCATGTCTTGGAAAGAACTCGATCAATTCAAAGAGGATAATCCTCATCTTAAACAACAAGTCACAACAGCTGGCTTCATATCAAGCCACGGTATGCAAGGCAAAATGGCAAAGTCTGGATTCAACGAAGTCCTATCTAAAGTAGCAGAGGCACATCCAGGTTCAAACCTTGCAGACACACACGGCAACAAAACAATCAAAGACATTAAGACCAAACAAGTTATCAAGAAGCACATTGACAAAGGCACAATCAAGATATAAAATAGACCCTATGACTAAATTGAAAACTCAGTTACTTGAGTTGCACGAACTCGAACATATCCATTTAGATACTGTACAAGAAGATGGCAAAAGATATTATGTTGATAAGAAAGGTGAGAGATATCCTTCAGTTACAACTGTAACATCTTTACTAACTAGAGATCAGATTAAATTATGGCGTGAACGAGTAGGTGAAGAGAAAGCAAACAAAGTATCTTCACGAGCTGCAAGACGAGGCACAAAGTTTCATTCACTTGTTGAAGATTATCTTCGCAAAGAAAAAGACTACATTGAGTTTGAAGATGTCATGCAGGAGGCACAGTTCAAAGGTATTCAACCTGTGCTAGATGAAATTGTACCTATCGCTCTCGAAGCACCAATGTATTCTGAGAACTTAAAGATGGCAGGTCGAGTCGATTGTATTGGAATGTTTGACGGCATTTTATCAATCATTGACTTCAAGACATCAAGTAAGTTTAAAGAAGACTACATGGCAATACCTTGGTATTATCAGATGACAGCATATGCTGTTATGGTCGAAGAGCTGACAGGTCACCCTATCGAAGAAGTTACAGCTTTAGTCGCAATGGAAGATGGACATTTCCAACTCTTTACTGCTGACCCACAGGATTATGTGGAGAAGTTGTATGATCTTCGACAACAATATAGAAATTTATATAAAATATGATCAGTAAAAAAGAGTTTACAGAACAAGTGGAAAGATTGTGTATGTCTGGTAAAGCAGATGTGATTAGTGCGATCTTAAAGATTTGTGAAAATAATGGAATCGAACCTGAGGGTGCTAAACGATTGTTAAGTACACCTCTCAAAGAGAAACTCGAAGCAGAAGCAGAATCGTTGAAGATGATCAATAGAGAAGATTCATCGAGAGCAAGTCTATCAAGTTTCTTTGCTAAAACGGAGTAAGTATGGAAAAAGGTGATATCGTAACCGTAATCGCTATGTCAGGCGAGTATGTCGGTAAGTTCGTAGATGACCGTCATGGTCTAGTATTAGAAAACCCTAGAATGATTCTACAGAATCATGAAACAGGAGAAATGGGATTTGCTCAAGGGGTTGCAGTAACAGGTGATCAAAATCCAAAAGAGATTACATTCGATCAATATATCTTTGTTACACCAACAAACGATAAAGTTGCAACTGCATGGCAAGATGCAACATCAAGTATCATTACGACTAAACCAAAGTTAGTCAAGTAATGTCAAGTCGAGAAGGATTTGATGCATATCTTTTGTATCTTGGAATCAAGTTACACTTTCATACAGAGAGTTATGACTTCTTCAAGTACAATGGCAAAGTAGATGCTACGCTACAGGCGTACATGAAACGGAAAGATAAGTTTCACTTTGCAAAACTTTCTCGTAAATATAAAGATGAGTTAAGAGACTTCTTTGTTGCTAACCTTGTAGATAAAGATTATTGGGTTGGTGATCTTCTAGAGAATGAAGCACATAAACGCTACACTGAATGGAAGAAACGCCAACAGAAATTGAGCTATCAATTCAGACAAGATGTTAATCATCTACTTAAAAAGAAAGGTATCAAAGAAGTAATCTCACCACAGAATGGTCAGTATCCTCATCTTTTAAAAGAGTATATGGGTAAGAGAATATCTGTAGAGACACTTGTTATGATCTTGGAGATCACCAATGTCACTGATAGATGGAATGATCAGATACAAGATACATTAATCTATCCTGAACTCATGAACAAAATAACAAAGTATAAAGGCTTCATGTCATACGATATGAAACAATATGCTAAACAATTAAAAGAATTATGCTTACAATAGTTGGTAACGGCCCGAGTAGATTGAAATATGATCTGAATGAGATCGGTGAATGGTGGGGTTGTAATAGAATTTATACAGATGCAACACCTGATTTATTATTTGCAGGTGATATAGATATGCAGGCTGAGATCATTCATGAACAGAAGTATTACTATAATAACAAATTGTTTATGGGTGGTTTCGAATGGTTAGATATGAGTATGTGGGATATGATTAAGTTTGGATTTGCCGAGTCGCATGACCAAATCAGAGAGTTTCGACATCCAGAAGATACATTATTTTGTGTACAAGGCAATCAATCCTATGCCGATCTCCTAGGATATAATCCAGCTCACAGCGGCAACATAATTATGTATAATAATTTGCTGCTCAGGAATCTCTTTACTGGAATGGTAGCATTAGGATATGCTTGTGAGTCTGGTAGAAAAGAAGTAGAACTTGCAGGATTTGATGCATTAGACCCAAGTCAAGACAGTGTTGGTAATGTATATGAGGGTTCAAAGAACTATGAACCTTATTACACTAAGCAAATGAGAGTGTACGATGCACAAAGAAGTCAGTTCATAGCTCTGTTAAAACACTTTCCAGATGTTAAGATATATTGGAAAAAGTCACTAGACGAGAGAGAACTAATAGATTATAATGAACTTCCCTATTATATAAATAATAGAGAATGGTTGTTAGGGATAGGTTTCGCTGACGACCAAGTGAATCAAGAAAGGCCCTTTTTTGATAACTAAAGATAAAATGCGATACAATGTTAATACAATAGGAGAATACAATGTCGACATTAGATAAACTAAGACAGGCTATGGAGTCTGCATCACCTTCTCAAGGCTCTGAGAAGAAATCCTACGATGATAATTACTGGAAACCAGAACTCGATAAGAGTGGTA
>MDTC01243417.1_pt1 | contig 15323 bp, 14 predicted proteins | sample 811181 | NCBI WGS metagenome assembly MDTC01 (sample SAMN05326644, study PRJNA326480) | marine metagenome | isolation source: seawater | place: Pacific Ocean: North | collected 2011
GGTCAAGAGGTAGTTTGGCCTAAGACAAATGAACAAGCATCCTTATAATTTATAAATTTGTTTAAATAAGAGATTATGGCACACGCAGCACATCACCACCATAAGGAAAGTTTTATTACTAAATATATCTTTTCCCAGGATCATAAAATGATTGCTCGCCAGTATTTACTTACTGCGATGTTCATGGGCGCAATAGGTATAATATTATCAGCTTTATTCAGACTTAAGTTGGGGTGGCCTGACCAACAGTTTCCAATTTTAGAAACAATTCTTGGCTCAGATGCGGCACCTGATGGAATGTTAGATAGTAACTGGTACCTCGGATTAGTTACCCTTCATGGAACAATTATGGTATTCTTTGTTTTAACGGGTGGTCTTTCGGGGACATTCTCAAATCTATTAATTCCACTGCAAGTTGGTGCTAGAGATATGGCTTCAGGCCTTATGAATATGATAAGTTACTGGTTATTTTTCCTTTCAAGCGTTCTTATGGCGGCTTCCCTTTTTATAGAAACAGGTCCCGCAATGGCAGGCTGGACAGTCTATCCTCCTTTAAGCGTACTGGAAGAACTTCAACCAGGATCAGGTTTGGGTATGACACTATGGTTATTGTCCATGACAGTCTTCATTGCATCTTCTTTATTAGGTGGTATTAATTATATCGTTACTATACTAAATTTGCGTACTAAGGGACTTAGTATGACAAAATTACCCTTAACAATTTGGGCTTTTTTCATAACAGCAATTCTTGGTGTTCTATCTTTTCCTGTGTTACTTTCTTGTGCGGTATTATTGCTTATGGACAGAAGTTTTGGAACAAGCTTTTACATGAGTGATATTGTAACATCTTCTGGAGCTTTAGATGCTACCGGTGGGAGTCCAATATTATACGAGCATTTATTCTGGTTTCTTGGACATCCAGAAGTATATATAATTTTGCTACCAGCCCTTGGTATGACTTCAGAGATCATCTCTACTTGTTCAAGGAAACCAATTTTTGGTTACAGAGCCATGATAGGCTCAATGCTTGCTATAGGATTTTTATCTTTTATTGTTTGGGGACACCATATGTTTTTAACCGGAATGAATCCATTTTTAGGTGGTGTTTTCACATTTACAACACTTCTTATAGCAATACCCTCGGCTGTAAAAGCTTTTAATTATATTACTACAATTTGGCGTGGTAATGTTATAATGTCCCCACAGATGTTATTTTGTATAGGTTCAGTTTCTACTTTTATTTCGGGTGGTGTTACTGGTATTATTCTGGCGGATTCAGCTTTAGACATATCTCAGCATGATACTTACTTTGTTGTTGGCCATTTTCATATTGTAATGGGTATGACAGCTATTTTAGGCATGTTTGCAGGAGTTTATCACTGGTTTCCTAAACTATATGGTAAAGTAATGAACAAGCGGATGGGTATGATACATTTTTGGGTTACTATAGTTTGTGGATATGGCGTGTTTTTACCCATGCATTTTCTGGGAGAAGGTGGACTTCCTAGAAGATATTATGAAAACACGAATTTTCCAATGTTTGATCATTTTTTAGATTTAAATATTCTCATCTCCGTATTTGCATCAATAGGTGTTGTCGCACAATTAATATTTTTCTTTAATTTTTTCTACTCGGTTTTTAGTGGTCAAAAAGCATCACAAAACCCATGGCAAGCAAACACATTAGAATGGACTACCCCTGTAGAACATGTACACGGAAATTGGTATGGAAAAATTCCTACAGTTTACAGATGGCCCTATGATTTTAGTAAGCCTGGTAAAGAAATGGATTTTGTTCCTCAAAACGTCCCACTTGATGATGACGAAGAGGAGCATTAGTAATTACTACATAAATTTTTTTGAGTCCGGTTTAAAAAAAACACGGACTTTTTTGTTCCTTTTAATATCCCCATTTCTTTTAACTAGTCAGTTTAATAATCTTACTACAAGTTTAAACTCAATACCAACTTTGGGATTTAAGCTCGAAACTAAATATTTTATTTTAGAGGATGATTTTTCTCAGATTAGAGAATTCAAACCATACCTTGAATTTAATAAATCGTTAAGATTCGGTGTTGGATATTGCAGGTTAAAAAAAAGTAGAGGTAGAATTTTAAAATTTAGCGCTTTAACTTTTTTTGGAGAATATCTATTAAATTTTAACAGGTTTTGGGCTGCTGAAATACCCTTTGATTTTGGTTTAGGAAGAATAAAAAATATCAGTAAAGGATTTTATTCTTTCTTCGAACCTTCGTTTATTATTGAATATAGCGGCTTTAGGTTTTTCAACTTAGGTTTTGGTACTGGACTAAGATTGTCATTACATGACAGAAATGTTTACAACAATGATTTGACAGTCCAAACATTAATTTTACGATTTAACCTGAAATTCATAGAAATATTTAAGTACGTCAGAGAACTCAAGAATACATGATTATATTTACAATATGATTGAAGAGTTCGATATAAGATCAGATGATCAAACAAATAGTGATAAGGCTTATGAAATTGCTTTAAGACCTAAGAATTTTAGTGATTTTTCAGGTCAGGACCAAGTTGTTGAAAATTTAAAAATTTTTGTTAGTGCTGCCAAAATGCGTGATGAATCATTAGATCATGTTTTACTTCACGGTCCACCAGGTCTTGGTAAAACCACATTAGCTCAAATCATTTCTAATGAAATGAGTGTTGGTATTAAAATTACATCTGGTCCGGTATTGGACAAGCCAGGGGATTTGGCAGGTCTTTTAACAAATTTAGAAGAAGGTGACGTACTTTTTATAGATGAAATTCATCGTCTTACGCCTGTTATCGAAGAATACTTATATTCTGCAATGGAAGATTATAAAATTGATATTGTTCTAGATACTGGGCCCAATGCTAGAACTGTTCAAATTGATTTAAATCCTTTTACTCTTATTGGTGCAACAACTAGAAGTGGTTTATTAACTGCACCACTAAGAGCAAGATTTGGGATTAACTGTAGATTAGAATATTATAATCAAGAGATATTAAATACAATAATTAGAAGATCTTCAGGGATTTTAGATATTCCAATTGAAGATGATGCGTCATTAGAAATTTCTAGAAGATGTAGAGGAACACCAAGAATAGCAAATGCATTATTAAGAAGAGTTCGAGATTATGCTCAGGTTAAGGGAGATGGTGTTATAAATAATAAAATCACTCAAGTAGCTCTTTCAGCTCTAAATGTTGATAAATACGGACTCGACAACATGGATAATAAAATTTTAACAGCAATAATTGAAAAGTATAAAGGAGGCCCAGTTGGAGTTAATACTTTAGCAACTGTTGTTGGAGAGGAATCAGGAACTATCGAAGAGGTTTATGAGCCTTTTTTAGTTCAACAAGGCTACCTAATTATAACCTCTAGAGGGAGAATTGCTACAGATCTAGCTTATAACCATTTACAAAAACCAAGAGGTAATGCTGGTCAAAAGGAAATATTTTGATTAATAAGACAAATAGAACAAAGATTATTAAAGAAAAGGCTTTTGAACTTGGTTTTTCTCATGTTGGTATTTCTAAGGCAAGTTTTCTTGAAGATGAGGCAAGGAATCTAGAAAAGTGGCTTTTAAATGACTACAATGGTAAGATGCAATACATGGAAAACCATTTCGATTTACGAACTGATCCAAGAAAATTAGTTCATGGAGCTAAATCTGTCATTACTATTTTATTTAATTACTACACAGATAAGAAGCAAATTGATCCCGAAGCTCCAAAAATTTCAAAATATGCTTATGGTAAAGATTATCACTATGTAATTAAGAGTAAATTAAAGGAGTTTCAAGCATTTATTTCAGCAAAATTTGGAGACGTGAATATGCGCGGTTTTGTTGATTCAGCACCTGTAATGGATAAGGCCTGGGCTAAAAAAAGTGGCTTAGGTTGGATAGGGAAGCACAGTAATTTAGTAAATAAAAAAAAAGGTTCATATTTTTTTATAGCTGAAATCATTTTAGACTTGGAACTTGATTCTGATTTACCAATTAGAGATTATTGTGGGTCTTGCACCAGATGCATCGATTCTTGTCCAACAGAAGCAATTGTTAAACCCTATGTTGTTGATGGGTCAAAATGTATTTCTTATCTTACTATTGAACTTAAGGATGAAATCATTCCCAAGGAATTTAGTGGTAAAATGGATAACTGGATGTTTGGTTGTGATGTATGTCAACAAGTATGTCCGTGGAATAGAAATGCTACTCCACACCAAGAACCATTATTTGACCCTCCAAATGATTTATTAAGTTTGACAAAAAAGGAGTGGAAGGAATTAGATGAAGAGATGTATCGAGAATTATTTAAAAAATCACCTGTAAAAAGAACAAAGTTTTCGGGATTAAAAAGAAATATTTCCTTTTTAAGTCAATAAATTGGAATTGAACAAAACAAATTTAATTGGTTAATGCACTGAAATTTGCACTTTATGAATTTATTAAGATTTCATTGGATTACCCTAATTGCAATTTACCTTGTAGTAATTGCTGGATCTGTCGTAAGGATGACGGGATCTGGAATGGGTTGCCCAGATTGGCCAAAGTGCTTTGATCAGTATATACCTCCAACTAGTGTAGAGAGCTTACCGGAAAATTATCAAAGTTATTATTCATCTGTGAGAGAGAAGAAAATAAAAAAATTTTCAAATTTTTTACTAAATATAGGTCTTAAAGAAAAATCGAATGAAATCTTAGCTGATAAATCCCTATTGTATGAACAACCATTTAATGTTTGGAATACTTGGTTTGAATATGTAAATAGGTTAATTGGTGCAATAGCAGGGTTACTTATTTTTATTGGGTTTTTAGTTTCTATTTTTTCGAAGGAAAATAAAATAAGAAACTCTTTATTATCTTTTGGATTAATTGTATTAACTGCTTTTCAAGCTTGGTGGGGTTCAATGGTTGTTGCGACTAATATTGTTCCCTGGGTGTTAACTGTACATATGGTAATTGCCGCAATCATGATAGCTTGGCAAATTTTTATCATCTCTTATTGCTTTAAAACAGATTTAGTTATCCCATTTTGGTTTAAAATAATTATTTTTTTAGGTGGCATATTCTTTTTATTTCAAATTATAATAGGAACACAGGTAAGACAAATTGTTGATTATTGGATAAAATCTAATAATAGCTCACCATTGGACTTTGGTACAATAAGTATATTTATTTCTCATAGGACAACAGCATTAATTTTAACAATTTATTCTTTATTATTGATTATTATTAATTATAGAAATAAATTGAAACTTAAGGAAGTGTATTTATTTTTTGCATTAATACTTTTAGAAGGTTTTATTGGCAAAATACTTTCTGCTTTTAATATACCTATTGCTCTTCAGCCTTTACACCTATTGTTGGCGATGCTTAGTTTTGGATGCCTAGTAAGCTTAATATTTAATTATAGAACAAGCTAGTAATGAAATGGTATAAATTATTTTTTATTATAAGCTTATTAGGTTGTCAAAATGAAAATGAAATACTCTACTCTAATTTAGATGGTATTAATCACGAAGATATAATGAATGGGCCTTTAAATTCTGAGAAGCATATTTTGTCCTTGCTTTATGAAGTAAATACAGAACCTGATAGTATTTTTCTTGATGAAATTCTTCTAAAACTAGAGCTAAATAGTGAACAGTGGAGATTATTAGCTTTTCAGGCAATAGGCTCTTATTGTATTAACGCAGATAATTCAATGGCCTTAAGACTACAAACTTCAATTTTTAATTATTTCCTTTATTTCCCGAAGGAATACATTTCATTAGTAAGTAAATTTGAATATGAAAAGAGCGATTGTATTTTAGAGCTATTTTCGAAATATGTTCAGAAATATATTCAAACTAATCAAATTACAATTGTAAGCATGAAAAATGTTGCCTATAAATATTGTAAAGGTTGTACAGATTCAGAAATTTCTAAGATATACCAATATTTAGATCTGGCATCTAAATATGCTTCTGATTAATTATTTTGGAGTTAAGAATGCGTATGGGATGAGCATTTCCTCCATTGAAATCCCACCATGTTGAAAAGTATCATTATATAAGTTAGCGAAATGATGATAATTATTAGGGTAAACAAAAAAGTTATTTTCTTTAGCAAAAATAAAAGAGCTGCTTAAGTTATTTCTAGGTAGACCGATTTGCTCTGGGTTAAATGCTTCGTAAACATCTTTTTTATTGTAAGATAAGTTTTTACTTACCTTATACCTCATATTGCTATTTGTAGATTTTGGTCCTACAACTTTGACAGGTGATTTTACTCTGATTGTTCCATGATCAGTAGTTATCATCATTTTTGAATTACTAGCACTTATCTTTTTAATAATTTCAAATAAAGGAGAATGTTTGAACCAGCTTAAAGTGATTGATCTATATGATGCTTCGTTTTCGGCTAATTCTTTAATGACTTCCATATCTGTCCTAGAATGAGAAAGCGTATCTACAAAGTTATATATAATTGTATTTAGTTGATTCTGAAGTAAGTTGTTAAAATTTGAGACCAGTTTTTTTCCAGAACTTAGGTTGGTGATTTTATTATATGATAATTTAGTAGAGATATGATTACGCTTCAAATTTTCATTTAAAAAATATTCTTCATGTAAGTTTTTTCCTTCTTTTGTCTCCTCATCGATCCATTTATTTGAAAAATTCCGTTTTATGTCATAAGGCATTATTCCTGCTAGCAAGGAATTTCTAGCATATTGTGTTGTAGATGGAACTATGCTAGTATATATTTCTTCTTTATCAATTATGAATAGTTCTTCAATTATTGGTTTGATAGCTAACCATTGATCATACCTTAAATTATCAATTACAATAAGAAAATAATTATCATTTTTAAGCTTTGGAAATAATTCGGTTTTCAAAAGGTTGTAACTAAATAAATTATGTTCATCATTTAATAATTCAATGTAATTCTTGTCAATATACTTGGAAAAAAGCTGATTAGCTTCCTCCTTTTGCATGTTTAATATTTCAATCATATTTTGATCAGCTAACTCTAATTGCATTTCCCAAAATGTCAATTTTTTAAATAATTCTTTCCAGTCATTTAGTTCTAGATTTTGATTTAGTTCGAATCCAATTTCTTGGAATTTCTGTTGATAAGTACTAGTGTTGGTCTCACTAACTAACCTTTTTCCATCAAAAAGCTTTTTAATGGCCATAAGTATTTGATTTGGGTTGACAGGTTTTATTAAATAATCTGAAATTTGTTTACCGATTGCCTCTTCCATGATCATTTCTTCCTCACTTTTTGTAATCATAACAACAGGAACATTTGGATTTATTCTTTTTATTTCTTCAAGTGCAATCAAGCCATTCATCCCAGGCATATTTTCATCTAAAAAAACTAAATCAAATGGTTTTTGAATAAATTTATTGACCGCTTCGTTTCCTGAATTAACAGCTTCAATATTGTATCCTTTTTCTTCTAAAAAAATAAGATGAGGTTTTAAACTCTCTATTTCATCGTCTGCCCAAAGTATTCTTACCATTTAATATTTGAATTAATTAGATTTGTTTAACTTAATGAATTAATATGAACATTCAAGTTAATAAAATAATTAACGATCCTATATATGGATTTATTACTTTTAACGAAGGAATATTTCTTCAAGTTATAGATCATCCTTTTTTTCAAAGGTTATCTAGAATAAAGCAGTTAGGATTAACTTATTTGGTCTATCCTGGGGCTCATCACACACGATTCCAACATGCTATTGGGTCTGCATATTTAATGAAGCAAGCTTTACAAACTTTAAAAGCTAAAGGTAAGGAGATATCTAAAGAGGAAGAAATTGGAGTAATTCTCGCAATTTTATTGCATGACATTGGCCATGGTCCGTTTTCACATGCTTTAGAAAACTCTTTTATTAAAAAGATTAATCACGAAGAAGTATCCTTAATTTTCATGGAACATTTAAATAATTATTTTAAGGGTTCTCTTGAAACTGCCATTGAAATTTTTACAAATAAATATCCTAAAGGTTATTTACATAAGTTAGTTTCGTCTCAGTTGGATATGGACAGATTGGATTATTTAAAAAGAGATTCTTTTTTTACAGGAGTTTCTGAAGGTGTTGTTAGTAATCAGCGAATCATCAAGATGTTTGACGTGTATAATGATGATATTGTTATTAGAGAAAAAGGTATTTATTCAATCGAGAAATTTATTATAGCGAGGAGATTAATGTATTGGCAAGTATATTTACATAAAACAGTTTTAAGTGCAGAATTTTTAGTAGAACAGATAATTTCCAGAGCAAGAGAATTAATTATTTCTGGAGAGAAGTTATTTACAACTGATGAGCTGAAATTTTTTCTTTCACGTAATATTACTGGAACGGAATTATATAATTTTGATTACCTAGATGTATTTTCTAAAATAGACGATTATGATATTTTTTCGTGTATAAAATCATGGTGTAAATGTGATGACCGTGTATTGTCGCTGTTATCACAGATGTTAATAAACAGAAATCTTCCAAAGGTTAAGATAAGTTCAGAGCCTTTTAGTAGAGAATATATTGAGGAACTAAGATCCTTCCAAAAGGAAAAGCTTAAATTTTCAGAAAATGATTTATCTTACATTGTTTTTCAAAAAGAGATGGAAAATAACGCATATGATCCAAAAAAAAATGAAATTAAAATTTTATATAAAAACGGATCTCTAAAAGACATAACCGATGCATCAGATAATCTAAATATTAGAGCTCTTTCTAAAGTCGTTAAAAAATATTATTTATTTTCCCCTTCATTTTGATTAATTAATGTTTTATAATAAGAATTATTATTTTTATCGGTAAATGAAAATTACAGCTAACCAAATTGCAGAAATTGTTAATGGAACTATAGAGGGTGACAACAGTTGCACTGTTAGTGATTTTTCTAAGATTGAAGAGGCGGTACCTGGTACATTAACATTTTTAGCAAATCCAAAGTATGAACCTTTTATTTACAGTACGAAAGCATCGGTAGCTTTAATTAGTTCTAGTTTTCAACCAACAAATAAATTACCCAGAAATTTAACCCTAATAAGAGTTGATAATCCTTATGAAAGTTTAGCAAAGTTATTAAGGATGTATGAAGATATAAATGAAAAAAATACAGGAATTGAAGACCCTGTGTATATCCATCCAACCGCAAAAATTGGTAAATCTGTTTACATAGGGGCATTTTCATATATAGGAAAAAATGTTATTGTCGGGGATAATTGTCAAATATTTCCTCATTGTCATATTGATAAGAATGTTACAGTTGGAGAAGGTTCAAAATTTTTTTCTGGAGTTAAAATTTATAACAAAACAAAAGTTGGATCCAATTGTGTAATTCATTCTGGTGCAATAATTGGTTCTGATGGTTTTGGATTTGCTCCTAACAGAGACAATGAATATCAAAAGGTTCCCCAAATTGGGAATGTTATTATTAAGGATTATGTTGAGATTGGTGCTAATACTACGATTGATCGAGCAACAATTGGATCTACCGTTATTGGGAAAGGTGTTAAAATTGATAACCTTGTTCAAATTGCACATAATGTTGAAATTGGGAAAAATACTGTAATTGCAGCTCAAACTGGTATAGCAGGCTCAACAAAAATTGGAGATGACGTCATGATAGGTGGACAAGTGGGAATAGTTGGACATATTACAATAGCTAATGGAACAAAAATTGCGGCTCAAAGCGGTGTTGGAAGGAGTATAATTAGTGAGGACCAAATAGTACAAGGTTCACCGGCATTTAATATAGGGGATTATAAAAGAAGTTATGTGTTATTTAGAAATCTACCAAAGTTAAAACAGCAGATTTCAGAAATTCAACATAAAATAAATCAGGAAAATGCCTAATCAAAAGACTATTATAAATCCCATAAGTTTTAAAGGTGTTGGACTTCACACAGGATCTAGCGTCAGTATTGTAGTTGAGCCTGCCCCCGAAAATCATGGTATAAAATTTCAGAGAATTGATTGTGAAAATCAACCAATTATATCAGCAGATGTCAACTTAGTTACAGATACAAAGAGAAGTACGACAATTGAGAAAGATAATATTAAAGTAGTTACTGTTGAACATTTAATGTCTTCATTATATGCGCTAAAAGTAAATAATGCACTTATTAAAATAGATTCACCTGAAGTTCCCATTTTGCAAGGTAGTGCTAAACAATATGTCGACGCTATTTTAAATGTAGGATTAAAAGAACAAAAAGAAAAGGTAAACTTTTTAAAGTTAAATAAAACGATTAATTATTCAGATTCAAATTCTGGATCAGAAATATTATACATTCCATCTGAAGATTTCAAAGTTTCAGTTGTTTTAGACTATGGGGACTCTGTGTTAGGAACACAATATGCAGAATTGAGAAATATTGATGATTATGTAGATGAAATTGCATCATGTAAGACATTTGTGCTACTTACAGAACTAGAAAAATTAGCAAAGGCAAACTTAATTAAAGGGGGAGATCTGGAAAATGCAATTGTGATGGTTGACAGAAAAGACATTCAAGTTTCAGAACTTCGAGAGCTTGCTCATATTCTAGGAAAAGAGGAAGTAGATATAAAAATTAATGGTAATATTTTAAACAATTGCGAGTTACAATTTTATAACGAACCAGCAAGACATAAATTACTGGATTTAATAGGTGACCTTGCTCTTATTGGAATGCCAATTAAAGGGCATATTATTGCTAAAAAACCAGGACATAAACTAAATACATCTTTTGCAAAAATTTTAAAAGCAGCTATGAAAGAACAATCTAAAGCACCAAAACAATTTGATTTATCAAAAAAACCTTTGTACAATATTTCAGATATAGAAAAAATGTTACCCCATAGGTACCCCTTTTTATTGATTGATAAAATAATGGGAATTACAGAAGATGGAATCATTGGAGTTAAAAACGTTACTATGAATGAACCACAATTTACTGGACATTTCCCAGGGAATCCAGTTATGCCTGGAGTCCTTCTTATTGAGGCTATGGCTCAAACAGGTGGTATATTTTCTTTGAGTAAAGTTGAGGACCCTCATTTGTATTCAACCTATTTTATGAAAATTGATAATGTAAAATTTAAAAGAAAGGTAATTCCTGGAGATACTGTTGTTTTTGAGTTAAAGTTAATTTCACCAATAAGGAGAGGATTAGTTCATATGGGTGGGAAAGGCTACGTTAACGGACAAGTTTGTATAGAGGCTGATATGCTGGCACAGGTAATCAAAGATCGAACGGAATAAATTTTATAACAATGGATAAATATCATTTAACAAACATCCATCCTGGAGCAAAAATTGGAAAAAATGTTACCATTGAACCATTTGCGACAATTTATGAGGATGTAGAGATTGGTGACAATTCTTGGATAGGTTCGAACGTTGTTATTATGAATGGTGCAAGAATTGGTAAAAAATGTAAAATTTTTCCTGGGGCTATAATATCTGCGGAATCTCAAGATTTAAAATACAGAGGAGAATATGCCACTACTGTAATTGGTGATAACACTACTGTAAGAGAGTATGTTACAATACATAAAGGTACTGCGGATCAAAAAACAACAATAATTGGTAAAAATTGCTTATTGATGTCATATGTTCATATTGCTCACGATTGTACTATTGGTGATAACGTTGTTTTAGCCAATTTGGTTCAAATAGCAGGTCATGTGAAAATTGGTGACTGGGTAATAATTGAGGGTACTGCAGGTGTTCAACAATTTGTCAATATTGGTGAGCATGCTTTTATAGCTGGTGGTTCTTTGGTAAGAAAAAATGTTCCGCCCTATGTTAAAGCTGCAAGGGAGCCATTATCCTATGTTGGAGTTAACACAATTGGACTCAGAAGAAGAGGGTTTAATGATCAACAGATTATAAATATTGAAGATATTTATAGAGTTATTTATGTTCAAAATAGTAATATGACAACTGCAATTAATGTTGCAGAACTAGAAATACCCGTTTCTGATGAAAAAGAGGTAGTTTTGGACTTTATAAGACACTCTACAAAAGGAATCATGAGAGGATTAAGTTGATCTTAAAACAAGTCAGATTTCATAACTTGAATAATTTCAAATGTATTTCTTTCAAAAAGAATAGTTACTAAAGATAAGTTATCAGCAATGAACGTGGAGTCAACTATTGGGTCAATTAATTCAAATGAAAAATCATTGTAGAATTTTTCTCCTGTAGTAACTTCCCCGCTAACAATTTGATTTCCCCATGTCCCATTAATATTCTCAGAAAGAATATTGTGGTGGTTGTAACTATAATTTGTTGAACCGTCTGACATTTTCTGAGGACCTTGAACTGACTTTCTTAATAGAAAAATCACTAAATGATAATTACCACTCATATTAGTCTTAAATTCTGTTTCAACGTGAATAAATAATCCATTTGTTTCAGGAAAATAATTTTTTTGTACTTGTATATTAGCTAAGTTTATTTGATTGGTTTCTTCATTAACCTTACTTTCCCAAGAGCTAGCAATATGCCAAACAGTACCATTTAATCCATTACTTTTTCTATTAATTGTACCCAAAGGATTTGCAAACATCCCTGTCATTTCAGTCACATATTCATCTCCTGCTTCGGTAGTAAAATCAAAAGTAAATTCGTTGTCAGTAGCTTGAAATGAACCATCCGGAGATGCATGTATAGCAACCAAAATTACATTTAACGAAGTATCATCTTCCAGTTCTTCAGCTATGACTGCCGCATCGGGGCAATTTGTACATTTATGGCCAGTATAATCTTCCAACAATACGTACCTTTTAGAATTCAAATTATTAGTCCAATTACTTTCTAAATCATCAAAATTATAAAGTGTTAAATAGTCATTGGAGTCTCCAGGGAACAATGACCAATCAACATTTCCAAAAGTAGGTGGTATAGGATTTTCAATTTTATCACAGGAGAACATAAATAATGAAAAAATGAGTAATATATAATTGAATATTTTCATACAGTTAAAAACTAGATGTAAATGTAAATGTTAAACCGTTTGATGCTGGAACAGCTCTGCAGACACCCCCAACGCAGAAAACTCCTGCTCTTTGCTTGCCATATTGAAATGAAAATCGATGTGAACCGTTTATATAACCTGCAGAAACTAAAGCATAATGTATCCTTTTCTTAGGTTCAGAATTACCATAGTTGTATTGGTCAAGAACTGCTATATACCAATGTGGGCTAAAGGTATACTCAATTTGTCCAAATACCCAATCACCTTGGTCCTCTTTTCTATAGACTTCTTGTCCTTCGCTGTTGACAATGAGCTCATCTGTTTTCTTTGTCCATAGACCTTGAAATTCCCATCTTAAAGAGTGTTTTCTATTTATTTTGTATGTAAGATCTAAAACTCCTATTTGAGCATGAATAAGTTCGTGTTTCTGAGCTACTAGCACTGCGCGATCTTCAAAAATAAAATTGAAATAGTTAATATTGAATTTAATATTTTTACTTACTTTTCTTTTAATTTCAATGTTGAAATCTCGGTAAAGGATGCTATCACTGCTAGAAAAATATTTCGTATTATAGCTTTGACGTGTTGTGGATAAATCCTCAACGAAATCTCTATTTGGGACATATGTAGTTGCAAAATTTACAGCCACTGAAGTACCATATCTACCTCCTAAAGGAGTATTTTTTTTAATTTTATAGATCAAATCGGCTTGGTAGGATACTTCACCCCTAGGATTTGTAGCATAAGGATATAGTGTTGCTGCAAGGTTGTATGTATGTTGCTTGGTTAATGCAGGAAGAAAACCGATCAATAAATCTGTTGGTCCAACGTTTATATTTGTGGATCTCCATAGCATATTGTCCATATGTTTTGCAGACAAATCAAAAGCAAACCCTTTTTTGGAGTAGCCTAAATTAAATAATAAACCTTCTCCATTTTTATACAGATAATTAAACCTTTCATCTAAATTATCTGGGTACGGGTCATTTATTTTATGTACAAATTCACCTCCAAATCTCCATTTTTGATAACGCATATTGATTCTTGCTGTTGTTGCGCCTACGTTTGAAGGAAGAATAAAATCAGGGGTCTTGTTATCATTATTAAATTTACTGACAAAGCTTGCCCCTATTAGGATTTTAAATTTTGAATTATTGAGAGAATCGAAAAGTTCATTTATGTCTAGTTCGCTGTCAATAGCTCTAATAATACCATTACCATTAATTGTACCGTCGTCAAAATAATGTCTTTGTTTACCAATCATGCCTTTAAAGTACAAACCGTTTAAAGGATTGTACTTTAGTCTTATTCCATCTAATGCATTGTCGATACCTAATTGCCTCTCTTCATAAGACCTAAATATCATGCCACTGCCTAGTTGGTCGTAGAAATTTCCAATTGTAACGTCAACATTTTCTTTATTCCAAGTCAAATATCTATAACCAAGTCCGGTACCAGAAAATGTAGTAGGGTAGCCTTCAAGTGTATTTAAATAACTTTCATATCTAATACCAGCTCTAAAATCACCCTTTTGAAAGTTTACATTGGTAAATCCATTAAATCCATAAAGGTGTTTTGGCAGTGCAGCGTTAATTAATGTGTCTTCTTGGTAATACTGACCAATTGCTTGGATATTACCACTTACGTAACCTTTTTCAGAATCACTTTGTGAATAATAAAAATGTGTACAAGCTATAATAAATGTAAATATTAAAGCTTTACTCATTTAGAATATTTTACTAACTCATCGTAGAGTTCATTCTCATCACCCGGTGAGTAATTATTATGATCCCAAACAATTTTTTTATCACTATTGAGCAAAAATGTGTGAGGTACATTATTAACATTCATTGCTCTTTTCATATCACCGTTGGGATCCATCAGAACTGTATATTCCCATCCCATTGCATTTACATATGGTTCAACCCTAGAACTTGATCTTGCGTCGTCAATAGAAATAGCAATAAGTTTGACTCCAGTTTCGTCTACCCAGTCTTCAAATTCTTCTGCAATAGCATTTAACTCAGCTTTACAAGGTTTGCACCAGGTTGCCCAAAAACTAATTATTATTGGATTACCGTTATTTGATATTTCAGACAAATTAACTGAATTTCCTGTAACGTCTTTCAACTTAATATTAGGAAGTTGAGCATTTAAATTTAGATATAAAATTGATGCACTTAATATTAGTAATAATTTTCTCATGGATTGTAAATTTATTTACAGTTTACAAAAAGTAAACCAAACATCACGAAATTAAATAAAAATAAATTTAATATAGTTTCATCTACTATTAAAATAAGGTAAAATTACATTAATGATTTAAGAATAAAGTTA
>MDTC01269064.1_pt1 | contig 15323 bp, 25 predicted proteins | sample 811181 | NCBI WGS metagenome assembly MDTC01 (sample SAMN05326644, study PRJNA326480) | marine metagenome | isolation source: seawater | place: Pacific Ocean: North | collected 2011
AATAGAAGAATATGTTCTCCTAAATCTTGTACTTGTCTCTGAGGACGATTAATTTCTGATACTTGTTTTTTCATTTACCACTCCCAATCCTGATGCCACACTGATGTTGGGAAGATTTTAGAAATTGCTTTACCACATGCTTGTGCAACAAGACGATGCTCTTTCTGTGTCTCCATCCCTGATCTTAATTCTATAAAGTGAATCCATGATCTCAGTGTTCCGTTGACATATAATGTAGATACTGTGTTACCTTCAGGTAGAACTGCACGTGCTTGTTCTTTTGCAATTCCCTGATCTAATGCCCAACGGTAAGCATCTTTTGCAACATCAATAACTTCTTTTTGTTTCTCCATCCATTTCTCTGCCAAGAGTTCTTCTTGGGTTTTATTTCCACCCTTACCCATATTATCTAGATCAAGTTCAATAGATGCTTGTCTATTCTTTGGGTCTTGTAATCGTGCTTCACGGTATACAAATTTATCTGCAACAGCATATCGCTGTGAGAACTCTTGAAATGAGAATGATCTATGTCTCAAGATTTGTCGTGCAATATCACGGGTTGTCTTGATCTCCATACATGCACTAACCATTTCAAATGGTGACCAGTGTTTATGTTTGATCAAATACTTGAGTAGTCTCTCACTTGTCTCAGTGTTCATTTGATTATCAGGGTTTGACACCCTAGCACAATATGCAACCATTTCCATTGCACTTGCACTATCAATTAGAAAGTTACCATCTGCCTGACTATAACTTACTAGATTCACTTCCATCATCTTTTTCCTTTGCTGGGTTTATCATTTCAAGGTAGAACTTTCTATCCTTGATTGCTTTATCGACTATCTTCATTTGTTCATCCATGTTCATAGACATAATATCTTCATCTGTGAAGATACACAACTTCAACATTTGGTGATGTTTAAATGACATAGTCCACTGTATGACTATTGGTCGTTTTACTTAACTGACCCTGTTTGTCATATGTTATAACCTCATAGATTGTCTTCTCAATTCTATGTTGGTTATCGTTAATCTTTACTACTCGCTCTACAGTCTGTTGATGTACTATAGTTTGTGGTATTCCACTAATCGGTTGTATAGGTTCCATGTGTTCTATTTGAAAACGATATTGGACAGACCTATTTTATTCCTTCGCACAATTTCGTTTTTTACCTTTTGTTTGAGTTTGGGTTTCTGTCCATCTTTGTTATACGCTTCAATTAGTTCATCATTGGATTTAGTTTTCATATACTCATGGACTATAGATACCTTCTTAGTATTTCTATCCACTTGTTTCGATGTTTTTCCAAATTTTACTGGCATATTCCTTAATGGTTATTGTTATATTTATTCCTCTTCTTCAGGTGGGCCGTACCAAATTGCAAGGACATATCTATCACCCTTGATAATTGGTGCAACACCATGTAACACTTGAGTTGAATTGTTGAATCCTACAATAGTACCAGTCTTTGTTTGAAACTTATGACCTGCTACTGTAAGTTCACCACCTAAAAAATCATCATTTAAAAACAACATAGATGTTGCTGTATCTCTTGGGTCTGTTGCATCCTTATGAAATGGGAAGAACGATTCCTCTTGATACTTTATGATCTGCATATAATTAATTGACCCAAATTCATATCCCTTGGGTAATGCAAATCCTACTTGATCTATAATTGAATTAAAGAAAGAACCAGCATGTTGATATACGTTTGCATGTATTCTTCCTTGATGTTCGTACCTATGATTCTTTTCTTGCATGTCAGGGTCAACTGTTGCAAATGAATTCTGATGTGTTTCTTCTATCTCTACGATAGGTATCTCTTCGAACTGATCTATTATATCACGACACACCCATTCTGCAACTGCCTCATCATGTACGACAAGAAAGTTATTACTTATCTGTTTCGGTTTATCAGGATGTGTTTTAATTACTTTCTGTTTAGGCATTATGTTCTAGGGTGTAGAAAGAAAACTTGAGACAATCTCCAGTCATCTTTGTATTTGTTGTAGTCATTTATATATGCACCATGCATTTTGTTTCCTGTAAACATGACACATCGATTGAATTTAGCTGGAATGACATAGGCCAAATCCATGGTCTCTTCTACTGGTTGTAGTAACCCCTCTCCCTCTCTGTTTGGTATCCATGCAGATTCATATACTGCTGTACCTCCGTCCTCTACTTTGTCAAGATAAACTAATACATTGATCACCGAACAGTTGTCAGGGTCATCAAAATTACCATCGATGTGAGGATAGTGTTGTAGTTTATTATCAAAAACATTGATAGTTTTAAAGCAATTAATCTCAAAGTCGTCTCTCCATTCATATACACCTTTATGCCAATATTCTCTAGCAACATTTGCAAGTCTCTCTATTGAGTTTATCCATCCTCTTGTAGGATGACCAATCTTATCTACAATACGACAATCTAGGTAATCTATACCATTAGGACTCTGTCTCTCTTCGTTGTACTTCCATAATGGTACATCACGTTTTTGTACAAACTCATATACATCCTCAGCATTTTCGTAATAGTTATCTATGATGACACATTTCTTTTCCTCATCATATTGTACATCCCAATCAGCTGACTGGCGTAAGAGCGTATCAATACTGTAAAAATTCATAAGACATCTCCTCTCCGTCATCTGTGTTATCTAGTATATCATTGTGTTTTAGATTAAATGATATTGCAACTCTAGTGTAATCACCATCTTGCTCATCTACCATATGCATAAGATTAGATGGCCACATCAATACTTCACCATCAATAGGTTGAAAGATTAGTTCTTGTTGACTACCCCTTGTACCGATATAAAATGCATTTGGATGTTGACTTTTTTGTGGATTACCTTTTGGCCCTGTGGTTTGCATGAATTGTGATTGTATTTGTGGACTCTGAAACTTTATACCTTGTCCACCTTGATTCATTGGATAGTATGTACCACTAATGTAACAGTCTTGATGATTGTGATACTTATGATCTATTCCCTTTTCCCACACCGATGCCCATGTATACAAATGTATATCATGTCTTGATAGATGTGAGACATTACGATCATACTCCGTTTGAATCATTCTGATATAAGTATCTTTGATCTGATTTGCAAAGGGTTGATACCATGCAAATTTAGTCAACTCATCATTGAATTCTTTATGAAAGTATGTGGTATAATATTGCTTTGGGTCTGAAACTTTTTCTTTGATCTTTTCAATCAAAGACCAGCAATCTTTTGCGACACGTTTATGATCTAACCTCAGTTCACCCCTCAGTAGGGATGTAGGAAAGATATCTAGTACCGTATGATTAACTGGTTGAAATTTTTGTTCAGTCGTTAGATTTGGTGTCTTCATTCTTAGTCACTGCAGCCCCAACCCCGTCTTCACCGTTGATTGTGACATTTCTATAATATATAATAACTTCACCCAATTGGTTGATGTATCGTTTGAGTTCTTGCATATCCTCTGCCATGACTTTGTAGTCACCGATAGTGGTTGCAACAAATAACACCTCACCATTGTTCTGTTCTTTCATTTCATCTAGAAACTGATCTAGATATGTATATCCATCTGGCCAATCAGGATTCTCTGTATCCTCTTTTGCACAGTCTCTAGGTCTTTTCTCTGTACCATCTTCCTGTACTACTTTCTTACATGGATTTGCAATTCTTGCTTCTGAGATCACCCACCATTTTGGTGCTGTTAATTGTACTGGTCTAGGTAGATCAGGTTGTAAGATATCGATCTCAATAGGAGTAGAGACGATTTCTACCTTCTTAGTAGGTAGGAGTGAACAACCACTAATTGCTACTGTCAGGAACAGTAAGCTTATAAAGTTCTTCTGTGTCATCTTCTATACTCTCCATTACTTTTTCACTTCCATTGTTAAACCTATTGGACATAAGTCCTGGCTTCTTCAATGCAAGCATATCTAAATTATGTCTAGAGAAAATTGCAAGATACTCAGCTTTCTCAGCTTCAATCTCTGCATTTCTCCTACTCATGTTCATCAAGGATTGACCTTGCTTCTCGTATGACTCTCTTAGAGTCTCCAGTGCTTTGGTCTGTTCCTCAATTGCATATTCCAATTTCTGATTATTTGCTTTCAGTGTTTCATTCTGATTGTACAGATAATAAGAACCTAGACCAAGAACTAGAATAATTGCTATAAAAAACTGTTGCATTATTCATCCTCTCCGTATTCGTAGTCTTCGATTATATAATTCAATCCAGCTGCACTACGATACTCAACTATTTTACCATTCTCATCCCGAAACTTCAAGTGCTTTTCTTTCTGAGTGATGATCTTTTTTGTGATGTATGATCTATCGTCAGCGTCCCCCCATTCTTTATTGAATGAGACTGTGACTTTATATCGTGTAATAAACCATGATTGAATCTCAAGACCAATTGCCTTGGCAACTCTCACACTCCATAGGAATATGGATATGAGTATATTTTTGATCTTATTTAACCATTTCATACTATTATATAGGTATAAACAAAACCCCTCTTCATACAATACTCTTCAGCAGTGTCGAGGGGTTTCTAGTCTAGAATCATCCTACTCACAGTCGTGATCTGTTCTTGCAGCCCCGTACTAGGGGAAAGGGGCACGACCCCTCGGGATTCTAGTCGTTAAACTTTTCTTCCAATGAACTCCAATCTTGAGCGGTATAACCAGTCATGATGAACTCACGTTCTACCACATCTAGATTCGGAAATATATCCTGAATCAGTTTAGTGCGTTGTGGGTTGTTCCACTCTGCAACCTGTTCAGGTGATATATCCAAAACCATAGAATTGGTTTTACCAGTTAAGGGTGATACTCTTTGGACTTCAATCATTTCTTAATTCCTTTAGTTTTGCAATTGTTTTTTCAGCACTTTCGTGGATGATACCGATACCACCAGCTTCTTCCCAAGCTGCAATGTTCTTTGGTCTATCATCGATCAGAACACTACCTTTCTTTGCAAATGCAGCTTTCTGAGTTCCACTGAAAGTACAAGTGACTACTACGTTAGGGTCAATATACTTTCTTACCCATTCGTTCTTATCGTAAACTACCAACTCTCTGTTGATTGTACCAGCAGCAGTCAATATTTCCCAAGGAAGACCAGTGTGCTTGATATATCCTATCAAGTCTGCATAGTCAACCATAGGTGGTAACATACCAAATAGTCTTTTGTTTGTTAATTCTTCTTTCCTGAGATCGTACTCAGTATGACCAGCATCATCACTGGTTAGGGGTTTACCCATCATTGCACTACATCCAGTCAGGAAGTCTGCAACTACTCCGTCCATATCAACGAAGATTCTTTTTACTTTCATCTCTTTTTTCCCAATCATGACTATATTATAGTACAAAGCTGGGGCTATTGTCAAGGCCTAAGTGCCTGTTTTTCGTACAAATATGCCTCATTTTCGTCTATTTTGCCGTCTGTAAGTATCTGTTTTACATGCATAAACTCATGGGCAAGAGTAGTCTCTCTTTCTTCATCCATTTTGATGAAAATATCCATATAAACTCTCTTTCCGAGAGTTCTAGGATACTCTATAAGACCTTTTTGGGGGAATTGTGGTGGTAATCGTTTGATGGTCACTACAGCGTCTTTAGCATCGACGCTGAGTGCCTTAGCATGACGAATTGCAAGTTCTAGTAGGTTTGTGTTCTTACAGTAAATCTCCATCGTCATACTCTAATTCTTCAATCTGATCGGGGTCGATCTCTGTCCCACAGAAAGGACAATGTGCTACTGGATAATGATGGTTATCCATTTCATGTTCTATTTCACATTCTGATTTGCATTCTTGACAATATAATTTGAAAATCATTTATCTTCTCCTATTGCATGTTTCCATAAATTATCCATACTCTTCTTTTTCCCATCTATGGTAGCATAGGGAAGTGGATGAGGTGCTTCAGACTCATAAAAGTCTTGACCCTCTATATAGACCCTCACTTCATTCTCAGTTTTGTCGATAGTATTAAAGATATGTTGGTATCTCATACTATCAACATCCTGATATCTTTTTTTGGGTAGGTATAGTTTATATGCCCTCATTGAAACTACTCGTATTACTCCACTGAGCAAGTTCCATGTACCCTCCGATGTTCTCTCCATCTATCTTGATTTGTGGAAATGTTCTTGCGCCTGGAAATAGTTCCAAGACTTCTTCTCTACCGAAGTCTTCACCCAGTTGTTTATAGGTGTATTCATAACCTTTCTGTTCACATAGTGCTTTTGCTCTATCACAAAAAGGACATTGTGGTTTTCCGTATATTTCAATCATTCATTGTTTCCTCTATAAATTGTGAGATTGTGGATATATCTGAATCACTCAACATTCCTGCTTGAGCCCACATTGTAGAAGACATATTACCCACTGTCTCTCCGTTTTGATATTGGTACAATCTACCACTTATATAATCTGCAGATTGACCAGCAAGTTTAGGGAATACTCCCATACCTTGACCTTCGTTTCCATGACAAGCTGCACAACCAGCCCAAAGACCTCTAATTGAACTAAATGGGTCTTCTGCAGCTGCAGCTTGTTGTCTCTGTAGTTGTTCCACTACAGTACCATGTACTTTGACATATTCTTCATAACATTCACCTACACAATTATGTGTGGATGAATAACCTGTATATTCTAAATCGGGGTAGATAACAGTGGCAAAAAATCCAAAAATACTGAAACTACCCAGTAATGCTAATCCTAACTCTTTCATATCTCCTTAAAGTTTTATTGCTAGTAATATGAAAATACCCATCAAGATTAGATTAGTTGTTGCAATCAATATACCTAAAATGGTGTGATACCAAATCCATCTAGTCTTGTAAGCATTTTCGATTGTTAATTCATCAGGGTCAGGAGATTTCTCTGCAACCTTTTTGATTGCTTCATCCTCTTCCTTTGACCCCCATAATATTTCGTGCCATTTTCTCATAGTTTAAAGTCTGTAAAAGTGTCATCCGTGACATCTTGTTTAATTCCACCAATAACATACGATTCGATCTCAGTCTCCTGTGGTGCATTCTGTAGACCTCTTGAATTGAACCAGTGCTTAGTCCATGGTAATGGATTGTTTGTACTGGATATATCATAGATCGGATTGAAACCAATCATTCGTAATCTTTTGTTTGCAATGTACTCAATGTAATTATTTAACAACGGGATAGATAGACCAATCATAGAACCATCTTTGAATAGGAACTCTGCCCATTCTTTCTCTTGTTGTACTGCATCCTCATACATTTTGTATACAGTATCTACATTGTTTGCCATTACTTTCTTCATGACTTTATCATTCTCATGGTTTTGGTAACACTTGAGAATGTGCTGTGAGATTGCAAGATGTTGAGCTTCGTCTCTTGCAATCAGCGATAGTATCTTTGCAGAACCTTCCATCAGTTTCAACTCACCGAATGCAAATGAACATGCAAAGGATACAAAGAATCTCAATCCTTCTAGTATATTCACTGACATCAGTGCAAGATACAATGCTTCGTATAGTTGATAGTCATCAACCTTTTGTCCTAGGAGTTTCTTTCTACCTAGTTGTATGAAATGGTCGTATCTTTCTGTAACCATTTCTGCTCTCTTGACGATTGCTTGTTCGTCTAGAATAGTGTCAAAGATGTCACTTGGGTCTGCATACACATTCTTAATGATGTGAGTGTATGACCTACTGTGTATAGTCTCCATGAAGTCCCAAGTGATAATACAAGACTCAAGTTCAGGTAGGCTCACAAAGGGTAGAAATGCTATGGATGGAGCTCTACCCTGAACTGAGTCGAGTAAGGTTTGATACCTCAAGTTTGAGGTAAATATGTGTTTTTGTGCTTTGTTTAACTGTTGATAATCTGCACGATCTTTCTGTAAAGAAACCTCTTCAGGTCTCCAAAAGAAACCTAGTTGTTTCTGTGTCAATTTGTCAAAGATAGGATATTTAAACTCATCAAATCTTTGCGTGTTCAATGGTTCACCAAAGAATAATTTCTGTTTGGTGAAGTCTACGTTGTTTCTGTTAAATACTGTACTCATCTTGGTCTCTTTACATTGCTTTTTTCTAATTTATATTTGGGTGTAAATGTATCACACTCCACTTCCTTTCCATCAATAATTTGTACGAAATCTTGGTAGTTGTTTACATAATCTGATTTGTTATGTGTTAACCAGTATTTCTTATTGTCCCATACCTGATTCATATAACTTGTATACAACCTTCTTTTAGGTTCATTTTCATCTATAGGGTGATATCTACTTAGTCTACCATCTAAATGGCATGGGTTGTATTCGTAGTTTCTCTTCGCTCCATAGGGGTACATATCTGCTACCATCTTTTGTACGCCAGGCATATGTGGAACCATGCCTGCAAAGTTCATAAAGTGAAGAAATATATGGTAACTATGATCACCAAGAAATCTTTCTCTCCAGTGTGCAACATTAGGCCCTTGATATAATAGTATATCACCTACCTCTAGATCAATCTTTCTTGCAGTCTTCCTATCTTTAATCGGAAGTCCCTGAGTTTCATTAAATACCTCATTAGGTCTGTTGACCCAGTCAGAACTATTGTCTACCCATATTGTCCATGGAGTATTGTCGTCTGACATATAATCCAAACATAGTGTAGCACTAATCTCACATGAGGGTCTATCTGCATGTGATTTTAAATATGCACCTCTATAGTATTTTCTTGAATAAGAATAGGTCTCCTCCAAGTCCATATCAATAATAGTCTTAAGCTTTTTCCATACAAAATGTTGGAGTGCAACACCAAAAGGTGAGTTATATAGTCCTTCTGATTTATATAAAGTGTCTTCGGGAGAATCTTGTATAATATCAACTTCAGGTTCTATATCACCACCCCATTGCTTTGGACACATTTCGATAGTCTTCCATGTATCCATTGTCATTGTTATGATATCTTTGGGGATGAAGTTTCTAAGAACAACGTATCCTTGTTTCCATAACTGCCATGTCTCAGGATTAGTTTTACCTGTTAGAGGTTTTTCGTCTAGTGCATTCTTTACAATATATTCTATACTTCTATCAAATTGCACAGGCATCACAGTCTTCCTCACTATCGAATGGGTCAACCCCACTCATTACATTTGCAGCGTCATCCACTGCTGAAGGTAAATCTACAACATCTTCCACCTTTCCATCCATGGTGTTGTGGTAGTAAGATGTTTTCCAACCATATTTATATGTCGTTAATAGGTCTTTTGCCATAACAGATACAGGAACTTCATTGTTCTCATAGAGTTCAGGATTGTACGACCAATTACCACTGATTGCTTGATCAAAGAACTTCTGCATCACTGCAACAATATTGATATATCCTGTGTTGTCAGGCATATCCCATAACAATGTATATGAATTCTTTAACTGTGAGTATTGTGGTACAACCTGTTTCAAAGTTCCTTTCTTACTCTTCTTGACACTTAGATGATCTCTAGGTGGTTCGATACCATTCGTTGCATTAGAAACAACACTAGAACTCTCTGACGGCATTTGTGCAGTCAGTGTACTATGTCGTAGTCCATGCTCTACGATATCCTTTCTAAGTCCATCCCAGTCCATATTGTATTTTGGTTTAACAAGTTCATCAACGGAGTCTTTGTATGTGTCGATAGGTAAAATACCATCTGAGTATTTGGTTCTGTCAAAATACTCACACTTACCTTTCTCCTTTGCAATTTGATTACTTGCTTTCAGAAGATAGAATTGAAACCTCTCTGTCAAGTCATGTACCAGTTGTAATGCTTCAGGGTCGTTATACTTAACCTTGTTTTTTGCAAGGTAATGTGCCAGTCCGATATATCCGATTCCAAGACTACGTCTTGCAAGGGTAGATATCTCTGCAGCTTTTACTGGATACTCTTGAAAGTCTATCAGTTCTTCAAGTCCTCTCACTGCTAGATCGCAAAGAGATTCCATTTCTTCTTCTTTCACAATACCTACATTGATTGCAGATAAAATACACAATGCAATCTCACCCTCTCCATCGATATGATCGATTGGGTCTGTAGGTAATGTTATTTCTTGACATAGATTACTCATGTTCACTTTGTCTTTAAATGAACTATGTGTATTACTATGATCAATGTTCATGATATAGATTCGGCCAGTCTCTGCACGTTCTTTCAATAAATCTGTGATCAGTTCTCTTGCACCGATCTTTGTTTTTGGTACGGAAGTTGCACGTTCATACTTCTCATACATTTCATCAAATTCAGGTGTACCAAATGCTTCATACAAGCCTGGTACATCGTGTGGAGAGAATAATGTTATTTCTCCGTTTTCCAAGAATCTTTGATAAAAGATTTGGGATAACTGTATCGAATAATCGAGTTTTCTAACTCTGTTATCTTCTGTGCCTTTGTTGTTTTTGAGTACAAGGATGTCCTCAATTTCCTGATGCCAGATAGGAAAGTGGACAGTAGCACTTCCACCTCTGACTCCGTTCTGCGTACAACATCGGACTGTTGATTCGAATTTTTTGAGGAACGGTATAACTCCAGTATGCTGGACTTCACCTCCTCGAATTTTTGACCCAATACCCCTAATTCTACCAGCGTTAATTCCAATTCCTGCTCTCTGGGCAACGTATTTACCGATTGCATGGTCACTGGAGAAGATACTTGGTAGTGAGTCATCGGAGTCAACGAGAACGCATGATGCAAATTGTCTGAGTGGAGTTCTAACTCCGGCCATGATTGGTGTTGGTATGTTAATTTTGAAATTTGATATGGCGTCGTAGTACCTTTTAACATAGTCTAATCTTACCTCTTTGTCGTAGTTTCTGAATAATGTCATTGCAATAAGCATGTACATAAACTGTGGTGTTTCGTATACTTCACCACTTGATCTATCTTGCACCAAATACTTGTCTACAATCTGTTGTAAACCAGCATAGGTAAAGTTTAAATCTCTTGCATGTTTGATGTAAGAGTTACATGTTGCAAACTCTTCTTCTGTATATGCATCTAGTATGGACGAGTCATATACACCATGATCTATGTTCCTATTGACAATGTCTAGTAGTGGTGGATAGATTTCACTGTCCTTCCACTTTGTGTTGAATACTTGTTTCTGAATTGCAAACAAAAGTAATCGTGCAGCCACGAACTGATAGTTCGGACTTTCTGTAGAGATCAAGTCATGTGCAGACTTGACCAATATAGATTGAATTTCACGGGTAGTGATACCTTCGTAGAACTGAAGACCACTATTCATTTCAACTGATGATTCTGATACACCTGTAATATTCCTACAGGCTTTTTCTACCATTCTATGAATTTTTTCTAGATCGATTGATACTTTACTTCCGTCAGATTTGACAACCTTGATTCCACCATTTCCCTGATTCATATTTTTTTATACTCCGATAATTTTGTTTTTGCTGAAAGACCACTGTAAGCATTCGAAGTTATAATATCCACGATCACATCGGTTGACAATCCAGCAAGAACCATTTCATTGATGTCCTTATAATTTGCAACTCTACGATCATTCCAAATACATACAGTAAAACCATCATCTATTGCTGATGACACCTTGTCTAGTATCTGTTTGTTTCGTGTTTCGTTGTCAAAGATAAGTATTGCATTGTCTTTTAGTTTTGTATCTAACTCATCTAACTTTTTATAATCACTCCCTGCGATAGCCATGCTGTTAGGAAGGAATAAACTATCTAGTGGGCCTTCCGTCACTAGAACAGTTTTAGTTTTGTCCACTTTATCATAGTTAAAGACGAGTGGAACATCGTCTTTGAATCTGAGGGTTAGGTAACGCAAGAAACTATCATCCATTGCTCTACCTGTCATACCCACTAATTCTCCATTCACAATGAATGGTATAACAATTCGTTGGTCATCCACGGGGATTCCATGCTGTGTTTCTTTGTGACCATCATCCACACCTCTTGTATCAAAATGAGTAGATGCACCTTTATCAATTTTAGTCTCACTAATGCCTCTTTTGTTTGCATAGACAGTAAGACTTTTTGCATTGGTCACATACCATAGATTCTTGATCTGTTCATCAGGAATCATCCGTGACTGAAGGAACTCTCTTGCAACATGTTTCTCGTTTGCTGGGAAACATACTGCCGATAAATCAATTTCCTTCATCGTATTTAGAAGTTCTTTTCGCGGAGTGAATTTAAAATCATTTGCACTTCTTGTTGGTTTTGTTCTTGGTTTCTTTCCTGACTCTGTGAGCCATTCTTTTATATATTCTTTGTATACAACAGGGAAGTGATCTTTGAGAAATCTTACACTGGATGTAGATTTTCCACAGTTATGACATTTGTATACAAAACTTTGTTTAACTGCGAAGTGATATCCCCTTGCTTTGTGTTTATTCTTTTGCGAATCTCCACAATAAGGACACCTGTGATTCAGTGTATTATCATTAGTCCACTTACCCATATCCAATAAGGATACAACTTGGGAAAGGTACTTTCTTTCCAACCATAGCATATCTACTATTGTATACTATGATCGTGTATAAATCAAGTGGGTTTTATAGGATTACTGAGACACCAGCACCTACTATCACTGCACCGATCAACATACCTGTAACTATTGCAATACCGTCTAAGAACATCTTTCTACTCTCTGCTTTTCTCTGTGCTTCTCTGAATCTTTGTTCACGAATAACTCTTCGTTCCCTCATCATGTCTTCATAGAAGTCACTTTGACCCGAGTATAGGAGATAATCTCTTAGTTCCTTCTCCATTGCTTGTATCTTGTACTTCGCAGATGTTATCTGTAATGCTTGTGCTTCTACAGATTTACCTGAAAACAACTTACTTGCAAGTGATGGATTGTTTGCATATTGTTGTGCTTCTGAGAGTTGCTCTTTTGCTTCAAACCAATTACCAAAATATTGTGCAATGTCCTGTGCTTCACGACCCATCTCAATTCCTTTTTTGATGGTGTTGAATGCAGTAGATGCCATACTCATTGCGACTGCAACTTCGACCATTATGGAATCCTCTAATTGATAATTTTATTTATCTTCAGAGAGGTCTCGTACACGGCTCTTAGGTACTTTGAGAACATATCTATTCTCTACTACCTTTGGTTTATCTTCCTCAACTCTACGATTGATCAAACCTACTGATGTGATCAATAATAGTATTGCAAGCGGGTCAAATACAAATATCAGCGCAAAGATTACCCATCGTACGGCATTGTCAAGGTACTTGACAGATTCCTCTTGACCGTAGATAACTTCTGCAACATACTTAATTGGCCCAATTTCTCCCTCTTGTTCTAATTGTTTACGTTCTAGAGGTAGTTTATCTTCATTTAATTGTACTATATCGTCTACCAGTATGTCAATATCATTTGCAATCTGAGCTCGTTCATCTCTTTGTCTTCTGTCGATATAGTTTCTATCTTCAGGTCTTGCAGTGTTGATGATGTTGTCTAGGTTTGCAACTCTATCCTCAAATCTCTGTAATTGTTGTTCTTTTGCATTGATTCTTTTGTCAATGATAGACATTTCTAGTGAGTATGAGTCACCGACTAATGTAGTTTCGATGTTTGCTTTTGATAGGTATCCAAATATACCCAATGATGTGATCAACATGAGTACCACCACCGATAAGGTGAGATAGTATTTCATGTAGTTTAGTTTCTCCCAAAAGAGATGTAGGTATGCAGCGGTTACAATCTTACCAAATTCTAATGCACCCATCATCACAATGGTTCCGATGACTGCACCTGAAAAGATGGTTGCCATACCAAGGACTGAAAAGTATGCAGCGATACCAGCTATGGTAATACTTGTAAGCAAAGCAAGGTAGTTTAGGAATCTCATAATAAAATTAACAGTATCTTTTCACTAGGTCATCTTTCTTTTTCTTTTTCTTCATTGTAGGAGGCATGGATATTGCACCCCCTGTAGAGTTCACTGGTGCATCTTCCTTGACCAGTCCCATGTTGAGGAAATCATCTAATCCCTCTGCAAGTTTGACACCAGCATCATAATCAGATGGGTAGTGTAATCCTGCGATGACCCGACCATAACCACAAATTTTTGCACCATTTATAAGACCTGCTCTGTGTTGTGGATATAGTCTTGCAAAATATTGAGCAACAACAAATGGTTGTACTGTATGTCCACTTGGATATGCTGGAGTTTTGCTTGTGTTAGTTTTGAATCGTTCAAATGGTATACCTAGTTTCTCTGCAACTTGATATGGTCTTGGACGATTGTAAAAGTTCTTGTAATGTCTGACGATAGGTCTACATTGATCTTCTAACATCTCTATGATGTCATCACTATACTCTAGATCATTATCGTCCATGTATTGTTTGATGTAATAAGAAGCATCTAGATCACAATTGATATATTGCTCTTTCTGTTCGTCTGTTGCACCTTTGACTTCTTTCTGTATGAACTTAATTTCTTGTACAACTTTGTTTCCTGTAGGTGGTGTACCGATATCTATTGTCTCCCAACCTGTATTCCAAATCTTTAGTTTCTTATACTTTGCTGGTTTAAGTTCGTTCTGTGGTTTGAATACCATACCACTTAGATTTAAGACTTCTTCAATAAACATCTTCTGCACTCAGTAGTATTCTAGTATCACCCACATATCCTTCATAGACATTGATACCATAAACCTTAGTAATGCATCCTTTTACTTCGACTGCTGTCCTTGGTTTACATTCATCAATTCTATGACGTAAATTATATGTTCCTGTGGATAGATCGTTTTGAAATCCTACTGCCTCCGTTAGTTGTTCAGGGTCAAATTTATCGTTATCCTTTAACCAACGATAAAACTTCTCGTATAGTTCCTCTCCCTGTTCATCTGATAGTTCACAATGTTCCTTGAGTAATGCAAGTGCAACAGCATATGATGCAAATTGGGTTTTACCTAGAGGGACTTTTTCTATTAGTCTTTTGAGATTAAATACTAATCTATGCAATAGAGTCAAAGAACTCTTCTCCATCTTGGTGAAGGGAACATTTCTGACCTTTACTCCGTCCTTCATCTTATGAGTGATGCGTTTACCATTCTTGTCAATGTAACCAAAATGATATGCTTTCTGTTTTTCAAAAGGTGTGGTCAACAACTTAAGGATACGGAATACTATTAGTGTATCTATAATTCTCATAATACTATTTATAGCAATGAAATGGTGGAGCTGGGGAGATTCGAACTCCCGACCCCCTGCGTGCAAAGCAGGTGCTCTCCCAACTGAGCTACATCTCCAAGAGCCCTCCATCAGATTCGACCTGATGACCGCTCGCTTACAAGGCGAGTGCTCTACCACTGAGCT
>MDTC01210717.1_pt1 | contig 15322 bp, 12 predicted proteins | sample 811181 | NCBI WGS metagenome assembly MDTC01 (sample SAMN05326644, study PRJNA326480) | marine metagenome | isolation source: seawater | place: Pacific Ocean: North | collected 2011
AAAAAAACTAAATGGATTATTTTAAACTCTCCATCTAATCCAACTGGATCTAGCTATACTAAAGCAGAAATCAAAAGTTTAGCTGAAGTTTTAAAAAAAAATAAAAAAATATATATTTTGAGCGATGATATTTATGAACATATCACTTACGATAATTTTAAATTCTTCACGATAGCGGAAATTAATGACTTAAAGAATAGAACTTTAACTATGAACGGAGTTAGTAAGTCTTATTCAATGACAGGTTGGAGAATAGGTTACGCCGCTGGCCCTATTGAAATTATTAAAGCAATTTCAAAAATTCAATCTCAATCTACAAGCAATCCATCATCAATTAGCCAAGCAGCTGCCGTAGAGGCTTTGAATGGAACACAAGATTTTATTTCAGAAAGAGCAATTTCATTTAAAGAACGAAGAGATTTTGTTGTAGATAGCTTAAACAACATTAAGGGCATAAGCTGTCTAAAGCCTGAGGGAGCTTTTTACGTTTTTCCAAGCTGTAAAAATCTCTTAAATAAAAAAACCAAACTAAAATCAGACACTGATTTTGTACAAAAATTACTTGAGCAAGCAAATGTTGCAGTCGTTCAAGGTTCCGCATTTGGTTTACCAGGATATTTTAGAATTTCTTATGCTACTTCAATGGATAATTTAAAAAAAGCCATGGATAGAATAAAGAAATTTTGTGAAAGCTTATCTTAGTGTGATAAAAATTTTTCTGCTTCAAGCGCTGCCATACAGCCCATACCAGCTGCAGTTACGGCTTGTCTAAAAATTTTATCTTTTACATCACCAGCAGCAAATACTCCTGGAATGTTTGTAACTGTTGAGTCAGGTTTTGTAATTAAATAACCCTCTTTATCCATTTCAATTTGATTTTTAAACAATGATGTTGCAGGATCATGACCAATAGCAATAAATAATCCATCAATTTTTAAATCAGACACTTTTTTCGTTTTAACATTTTTTAATTTCAGTTTATTAATAACTTTTGGTTCATCTGTTCCCAATATTTCTTCAACCACACTGTCCCAGATAATTTCGATTTTTTTATTACTTTTTAATTTTTCTTGAAGTAATTTTTCTGCTCTTAATTCATTTCTTCTATGAATTAAATAAACTTTAGAAGCAAACTTTGTTAAAAACATAGCTTCTTCAACTGCAGCATTTCCACCCCCAACTACTGCAACTTCTTTTTCTTTAAAAAAGAAGCCATCACAAGTTGCGCATGCTGAAACACCAAATCCTCTGAATTTTTTTTCTGACTCAAGGTTTAACCATCTAGCCTGCGCACCTGTAGAAATTATAATTGAGTCAGCGGTATAAATCTGCCCATTGTCACTTGTTGCAATAAACGGTTTTTTTGATAAATCCACTTTATTAATGTGATCTTGTATCATTTCTGTTCCAACCGCAGCTGCTTGTCCTTTCATTTCTTCCATTAACCAAGGGCCTTGTATAACCTTTGAAAAACCAGGAAAATTTTCAACGTCAGTTGTAGTTGTTAATTGACCGCCAGGTTCAGACCCAAATACCAATATTGGTTTTAACAAAGCTCTAGCAGCATAAATTGCGGCAGTATAGCCAGCTGGACCAGATCCAATAATTAACACTTTTGTATGTTTAATTGATTTAGTATTCATCCTGTTATGATTATATATAGTTATTTATGTTAGAATTAAAAGCGCTTCTTTTAACGCAAGGTATGCACGGCATGGTTAGCCAAGTAGAGGGGTTGGCAAGAGCTCTGGGGGTCGATTACAAACATCAATCAATTAAGCTAAAACCCTTTTGGAATTTTATACCGCCAAAATTAACACCAATTTCTGAAAATCTTGTAAAAGAAAAATTTGTTTGTGATTGTAAATTAATTATATCTTGTGGACGAAAAAGCGTCATACCTTCTATAGCTCTTAAAAAAAGACTAGGGAAAGAGATATTTACAATTCACATTCAAGATCCAAAGGTTTCTTTTAAACATTTCGATTTAATTATTAGCCCTGAGCACGATAATATAAAAGGAGATAATGTGATTACAACAAAAGGAGCTATTCATTATTTAACTAAAAAAGAAATTAGAGATAATTTAAATTATCTTGATATTAAAAACGAAAAAAGAAAATTAGTTTCCTTTATTATTGGAGGCCCTAATAAATATTATAATTATTCAGATCAATCTATTCATAACCTTTTTACAAAAATTAAAACATTATTTACACCAGACAAATATAAAATTATGATTATTCCGTCATATAGAACACCAGAAAAAATAATTAAGAAAGCTTATGATACGTTTAATTTTAATCATCTTGTAGTAAAAAAAGTCGATAAAAAAGCATATTTGTCTGCTTTAGCTTTGGCAGATATATCAGTTGTAACCTGTGATTCTACATCAATGATTTCAGAGGCTGCCATTACAGGTAAACCGGTGTATATTGCCATGATGAAAGCCAATAAAAAAAATAGTAGATTTAAAAAATTTTATAATTTATTGACTGAATTAGGCATTACAAGAGAACTAAAAGATAGTGTTGATGATTGGAGTTATGAAAGTTTGAATGAGGCAAATAAAATTGCCCCTTTAATTAAATCAAGGATGAAAATAAATGGAATTATTTAAATCATTACAAAATAAAATAAAATCTTTTAATGACCCTTTTGAACATTTTGAGATAAGTGAACCCTTAACTGTAAACGCTATAAAAGAAATAAGCGAAGCTAATGTATTAGATCCTAAAAAAGAAAATTTAAATTATGATGGTACTCGGGCTCTTGACGGAGGCGATGGTGCTTTTCGCTCTGGCATTAAGGATGGAGGTAAAGCGAAAAAAATTAGATGCTATGTTACCAAAGAAAATTCTAATCAGTTTCCGAATCTAACTAATTTCATAGAGGAGTTAAGATCTGAAAAAGTTTATAAGAAAATAGGCTCACTAATTGGAAGAGATTTAAGTAAATCATATGTTAGACTGGAAGTGATATGTGATAGAGAAGGTTTTTGGCTTAAACCTCACTGCGATATAAAAGAAAAATTAATGTCATCCATTATATTTATTAATCTTCATAATGAGTCAAAAAATCTAGGAACAGATTTTTACGATAAAAATTTAACCAAAGTTAAAACAGTACCATATAAGCATAACTATGGATATTTCTTCACTAGTGGGCCCAACTCTTGGCATGGTATGGAAAAAAAAGAGATAAAAAAAGAACGGAGATGTATACAGGTTAACTATGTAACTTTCCCAACAGACTGGAAGGTTTACTAATTTTTTATATCTTGTAAAGAGGTCACCTTAATCTTTTTATTTTTAAGAGACTTAATCCCTTCCACACATACCTGAGCAGTTGACATATTGGTACAGTAAGGAACCTTATTAGTTAGAGTTGCTCTTCTTAATGCTAAAGCATCTTTCATCTGTTTTTCACTGTTCCCACCACCAGTATTAATTACTAAAGCAATTTTTTTAGCATTCAATACATCAACAATATGAGGAGATCCTTGATTGACCTTATTTATCTTTTTACATTTAATTCCGTGTTTATTTATATAATCTGAAGTCCCACCGGTTCCACAAAGTTTAAATTTTAATTTAGTAAGTTGCTTAGCTAATTTAACACCTTCTTCTTTATGACTATTTTTTAAAGATATGAAAGCAAGACCTTCTGTAGGAAGAGAATTAGATGCAGCAATTTGACTTTTGGCAAAGGCCATTCCAAAATCTTCATCAAAACCCATAACTTCTCCAGTAGATTTCATCTCCGGACCAAGTAATAAATCACTGTTAGGAAATTTATTAAAAGGAAATACAGCTTCTTTAACAGCAAACATTTTTTTTGTTTTACTATTTAGATTAAACTTGCTTAATTTTTCTCCGGCCATCACTCTTGATGCAATTTTAGCTAAGGGTAAATTTTTTGCTTTGGATACAAATGGAACTGTTCTACTAGCTCTAGGGTTCACTTCAATTACAAAGATTTCATCTTTTTTAATAGCAAATTGAATGTTCATGAAACCTTTAACTTTAAGAGCTAAAGCCAACTTCTTTGTTTGGTTTTCTATTTCTTTTATTAAAAAAGGTTTTATTGAAACAGGAGGCAGACTACATGCTGAGTCACCAGAATGAATACCAGCTTCCTCAATGTGTTGCATAATCCCTGCAACAAAAACTTCTTTGCCATCTGAAAGAGCATCTACATCTACCTCCATCGCATGGTCTATAAATTTATCAATTAAAATTGGATTTTTTTCTGCAGCTTTAAAAGCTTCTTGAACAAATTTTTTAAGTTGTTTTTTTTCATAAACAATTTCCATTGCTCTTCCTCCTAGCACATAAGAAGGCCTTACCATTAAAGGTAAACCAATTTTATCAGCTATTTTTACAGCTTGAGGAAAAGTTTTTGCTATGCCGCTTTCAGCTTGTTTTAATTTTAATTTGTTCAAAAGATTTCTAAATCTATTTCTATCTTCAGCAAGATCGATGGAAGTATATTGAGTTCCTAAAATAGGAATGTTACTGTTATGTAGAAACTTTGCAAGTTTAATAGGAGTTTGTCCTCCAAACTGCGCTATGACACCTATAAGATTACCTCTAGATTTTTCTCTTTTAATTATATTAAAAACATATTCTTCAATTAAAGGTTCAAAATACAATCTATCACTCGTGTCATAATCAGTTGATACAGTTTCAGGATTACAGTTGACCATGATAGTTTCAAAGCCAGCCTCCTTTAAAGAAAAGCTTGCTTGGCAACAGCAATAATCAAATTCTATTCCTTGACCAATTCTATTTGGCCCTCCACCTAAAATTATAATTTTTTTTCTATTAGATGGATTAGCTTCACACTCTGTATTTACGGAAAAATTTCTTTGATAGGTAGAATACATATAAGGGGTGAAAGATTTAAACTCAGCAGCACAGGTATCAACTTTTTTATAAACTGGAAAAATTTTTAAGGCTGCTCTTTTTTTTCTAATTACGCCTTCTTGAATGTTGGTAAGTTCAGCTAATTTTTTGTCTGAGAATCCAATAGATTTAACAAAATTAAATGTGTTATAATTTTTAGGTAAACCTTTTTTTTTAATATTGTTTTCTACATCTATGATTTCTTTAATTTGTGCTAAGAACCATGGATCAATTTTAGAAAGTTTATGAATTTTATCGATACCAATTTTTTTTCTGAATGCTTCACCAATTAATAAAATTTTATTTGGTATATTTTCTTTTAATTTTTTTTCTATTTGTTTAGTTTTTAAATTAAAAATTTGATCTAAGCCCGAAAAACCTGTTTCAAGAGAAATTAAAGCTTTCTGTAATGACTCTTTAAAATTCCTTCCTATAGCCATCGCTTCCCCAACCGACTTCATAGATGTACCTAAAATGGCTTCAGAAGATGAGAATTTTTCAAAAGTAAACCTTGGAATTTTAGTTACAACGTAATCAATAGTTGGTTCGAACGAAGCAGGTGTCGTTTTAGTTATTTCATTTTTAAGTTCGTCCAATGTGTAGCCAATAGCTAGTTTTGCAGCTACTTTTGCTATAGGAAATCCCGTTGCTTTTGAAGCTAAAGCTGAGGATCTAGAAACCCTTGGGTTCATTTCAATAACAACCATCCTTCCATCTTTTGGATTGATGGCGAATTGAACATTTGATCCACCAGTTTCTACACCTATTTTTTTCAAACATGCTATCGAAGCGTTCCTCATAACCTGGTACTCTTTATCAGTGAGAGTTAATGCTGGCGCAATAGTAACAGAGTCCCCAGTATGAATGCCCATTGGATCTACATTTTCTATCGAACAAATAATAATACAATTGTCTTTTTTATCTCTAACAACTTCCATTTCAAATTCTTTCCAACCCTCTAAACATTCCTCGACTAAAACTTGAGAAACAGGAGACTCTAGTAAACCATTTTTTATAATTTTAATGTATTCTTTTTTACTTTTGGCAATACCTCCACCTAAACCTCCTAGAGTAAAAGCAGGTCTAATAATTGCCGGCAATCCAATTTGTTTTAAAGCCTTTGATGCTTGATTAAGATTATTTACTATTTTTGATTTTGGTAAATCTAAACCAATGTTAATCATATTTTTTCTGAATTTTTTTCTGTCTTCAGCATTATCTATAGCTTTTGAATTAGCTCCTATAAGTTCTATCTTGTATTTTTTTAGAATCCCCTTTTTTTCTGCCTCCATTGCAAGATTTAAAGCTGTTTGTCCTCCCATAGTGGGAAGTATTGCATCAGGTTTTTCTTTTATTAAAATTTTTTCAAGAACTGTTAAAGTGATTGGTTCAATATAAGTTTTATCAGCAACATTAGGATCAGTCATAATTGTTGCAGGATTTGAATTTACTAAAATAACTTTGTAACCTTCATCTCTTAAAGCTTTACATGCTTGGGTTCCAGAATAATCAAACTCACAAGCTTGACCAATAATTATTGGACCAGCGCCAATAACTAAAATTTTTTTAATATCTTTTCTTTTTGGCATTTTTTTTCATACTCGTTATAAATTCTTCAAATAAATAAATACTATCTTGCGGTCCAGGGTTAGACTCAGGGTGATATTGCACAGAATAAACAGGTTTATTTTTTAATCTAATACCTTCAATACTATTATCAAAAAGAGATTGATGGGTAACCTGAACATTTTTTGGAAGATTACTTTTAATAACTTCAAAACCATGATTTTGGCTTGTTATTTCTACATTGCCTTTAATTAAATTTTTTACTGGATGATTTGCTCCTCTATGACCAAGACTCATTTTCTTTGTTTTAGCTCCTAACGCTAAGGCTAAGATTTGATGTCCAAGACAAATTCCAAATATGGGAAAATTTTTTTTAATCAGTTCCTTTATTATCGGAATTGCATACTTGCCCGTTGCAGCAGGGTCACCAGGGCCATTTGATAAAAAAATACCATGAGGTTTAAATTTAATAATTTCGGAGGCCTTTGTTTTACAAGAAGTAACTGTGACTCTGCAATTATAATTTGAAAAATATCTTAATATATTTTTTTTGACTCCATAATCTATAGCAACCACATGAAATGACTCTTTTTTATTTTTAATATATCCATCTTCTTTCTTCCAAGTTTTAAAACCTCTCCATATATAATTTTTTTTTGTGGAAACTTTTTCAGCTAAATCTAAGTTTTTAAGTCCACCCCATTTATTAGTTTGTCTAAGCAATTTTTTAATATTAAATTTACTTTTTTGTGAAAAAGATATAGTTCCTTTTGGCGCCCCTCTATCTCTTATAAAGTTTGTAAGGTTTCTTGTATCTATGCCAGTAATACCGATAATTTTATTTTTTTTTAACCATTCATCTAAGTGTTTAAGAGCTCTATAGTTTGAAGGATTTGTGATTTCCGAATTGATGATAACTCCTTTAGTCCATATTTTATCTGACTCATGGTCTTCTTGATTTGTCCCTACATTTCCAACATGAGGAAATGTAAAATTAATGATTTGTTCTGCGTAAGATGGATCAGAAATAATTTCTTGATATCCGGTTATGGATGTATTGAAACAAACTTCTCCAGTAGCAGTTCCTTGATAACCTAAACCTAAACCTCTAAAAAATTTACCACCTTGAAGAACTAAAATAGCATTGGAATCGATCTTATTAAGATTTTTGATTGAGTTTATATTTTGAATTGAAGGTTTCAAATACAACTCATAAGTTAAAGAATAAAACTTATAAACATGATTTTGCGCAACATATGAAAAAGTAATAAAATCGTCAAGAAAGTTCTTTTTATTTTAGATAAGAATTGTGATTAAAATAATTTTTAATTTATGTCTTTAAGAAATCAAATCGAAGAAAAGCTTAACGAAGCACTTAAAGCTAAGGACAAAAATACCTATCCCACATTAAGACTTGTGGTATCAGCCATTAAAGACGCAGAGATTGCAGGACGTACAAAAGGACAAAAGGAGATATCAGATACTGATATAACAGCTATTCTAAAAAAGATGATTAAACAAAGAAACGAGTCTTGTGAAGTATACAAGAAAGCTGGACGTATGGAGCTTTTAGAAAATGAAACCAAAGAAATAGACGTCATAAGTACTTTTCTCCCGAAACAATTAAATGATGAGGAAACAAAAAAGATCTGTGCAGAGGTAATAAAATCAGTTGGAGCTTCATCAATTAAAGATATGGGAAAAGTTATGGGAGCGTTAAAAGCAAAACACGCAAATACTCTAGATTTTTCAAAAGTCAGCTCAATTATAAAAGAACTTTTAAATTAAAATGAAATATCCAAAAGAATATCTTGATGAAATAAAATTAAGATTAAAGGTTTCTCAAATTGTAGGAAAAACTGTTCAACTAAAAAAAAGGGGAAAAGAGTTTATTGGACTTTCACCTTTTAAAAACGAAAAAAGTCCCTCATTTACAGTAAATGACGAAAAAGAATTTTATCACTGCTTCAGCAGCGGCGAACATGGAAATATTTTTGATTTTTTAATGAAAACAAAATCTATAGGTTTTGGAGAGGCAGTAAAAACTTTGGCAGCCGAGGCAGGTATGCAACCTTACAGGTTTTCTAATTTCGATCAAAAGAAAGATCTTAGGTATCAAACATATATTAAAATCTTTAAAGATTATTCAAGTTATTTTAATCAACAACTATTTGATAAAAACAACAAAGAGGCATTAAATTATCTTTTGAAAAGAGGTTTAAAAGAAGAAATTATTAGTGAATTTCAATTAGGTTATGTGCCTTGGAAAAATAATTTTTACGAATATTTAATAAAAAAATATTCTGAAGAGGATATTAATTTAACAGGATTATATTATAAAAATGATAAGACCGGAAAATATGTTGATCGATTTAATTCTAGAATAATTTTTCCAGTTAATAATATTTCCGGTGATACAATTGCTTTTGGTGGAAGAATAATACGAGAGAGTAAATTAGCCAAGTATATTAATTCTCCAGAAACTGAATTTTATAAAAAAGGGAATATGATTTTTAATTTAGATAAGGCAAAAGATTTAAGATCAGAAACGGATGAAGTTTTAATAGTAGAGGGTTATATGGATGTTGTAAGTGTTTATGGATCTGGAATTAAAAATGTAATTGCTAATTCAGGTACTGCTCTAACAGAAAGACAAATAATTTTAATTTGGAAATTTTTTTCAAATCCTATCATTTGCTTAGATGGTGATGAAAGCGGGCAAAAAGCTGCTTTAAGAATTGCAGAAAAATTGTTTCCATTAATAAATGAAATTAATAAAATTTATTTTTCTATAATGCCTGAGGGAAAAGATCCTGATGATTATATAAAACAAAATGGTAGAGATGGATTGTTAAATCTATTAAAGGAAAAAGAAATTATCCAATCTTTTATTTGGAATTATCATTTGAATAAAATTAATAAAAACAATCCTTATGAGATTTCAAAATTTGAGAAAGAAATAAAAAAGTTATCATATTCTATTCAAGACGAAACATTAAAAAAATATGTACTCGAAGATTTTCTTGAAAAAATAAAAAGATTAACACCCATTCAAACTTCAAGAGAAAGTTATAGATACACACCTTTTAAAAAGAGAATAGATTATCAAATTCTTAAAGAAACAAAAATATTATATCAAAAAAGAAAAGATTTATCTAAGATTCAAATTATTGAATTTTCTATTTTATTTTTAATTTTAAACTATTTAGAACTCACCGCAAAAAAATTAGAGGAGTTGTCAGAAATAGAGTTTTTAACAGAAAAAAATGAAGGTTTAAAAAACCTGGTTATAACATCTTTATCAGAAGGAAATGATAAAGAGTTGATTAATTCAAAAATCGACAAATCTTACAATAAAATATTAGATGAAATTAATGAAAATTCAAACGTTCAAATAATCACGAAAAATAAAACAGATGAGGATATTTTAGCTTTACTCGATGAATTAATTGAGGAGCATAAAGAACAAAGTAATTTGAGAAAAATAGAATCTCTTGAGCAAAAATTAATTAACAACTTGGATGAAAACTCTTATTCAGAATTAATTAAGCTAAAAAGTCAGCTAAATAGGGAATAAATAAAGTGTAGATTTTTTAAACTTAGTCATTATATATATTCTACCTATCCAATTATGGCTGAAAAACTCATAACAAAATCATTCGAGAGAATTCTTGATAAAGGAAAGCACAGAGGTTTCATAACTTATGAAGAACTCGGAAAATCATTAGGAAAAAGAAATAGCACCAATGAGAATATAGAAAGGGCTTTTTTAATACTTGTAGATGAAAAAATAACACTAGTAGAAAAGAAATCTCAATATCAATCTAATAAAAAGAAAGAAACATCTAATCAAACAGAAGAAAAAACGTCTGATAAAAGTGACGATCCAATCAGAATGTATCTAAGAGAGATGGGAGGGGTGGAGCTCTTATCAAGAGAAGGTGAAATAGCCATAGCAAAAAGAATTGAGGCAGGAAAAGATGTAATGATTAATGCTCTTACCCAAAGTCCTATTGTAGGAAAAAAAATATTTGAATGGAAAGAGCAAATTGAAAATCAACAGATGTTAGTTAGAGATATCATCGATATTGACTCAACATATGAGGATTTGGAGGCCTTAGATAATGATGATGATTTAAAAATAAATAAAAAATCAAAATCAAAAGAAGACAAAGCTAAAAAAGACAATTCTGAAGACTTAACTAAAAATGAAGAAAACAATAGTAGTGATGACGACGAATTTAATGTTTCGCTCGCAAAAATGGAGGAAGAAATAAAACCTAAAATTATAAACATTTTGGACTCCTTAAATAAAAATTATTCAAAACTTCAAAAGTATCAGGTAGAAAAACTTGAATGCTTATTAAATTCAAAGGAGCTGTCAGTCTCCAAAAATAAAAATTTTAAAAAAATTCAAGAAATTTTAGTTGATAACTTTAAGAATTTACAATTAGCTCCACACGTAGTTGAAGAGTTGGTTCAGGGACATTATAAAGAAAATAAAAAAATAGTTTCTCTAGAAGGTGTTCTTTTAAGATTAGCTATGGACAATAAAATATCACGAGAAGAATTCTTAAAATATTATGTTGGGAACGAGATAAACCCTAAATTTGAAATTTTTTTAAAAGAAAACCCTACTTGGAAAGCTTTTTTTAAGAAATACAAAAAAGACTTTGCAGAAATAAAAGATAGATTAGTAGAATTCAGTAAAAAAATTGGATTATCAGTTGGTGAATTCAAAAAATTAGTAAATAGAATCCAAAAAGGTGAAAGAGAGTCTAGAATTGCCAAAAAGGAGATGGTGGAAGCCAACTTAAGATTAGTTATTTCAATTGCTAAAAAATATACAAATAGAGGTTTACAATTCCTAGATTTGATTCAAGAGGGAAATATTGGTCTGATGAAAGCGGTTGACAAGTTTGAATATAGAAGAGGATATAAATTCTCCACTTATGCCACTTGGTGGATTAGACAAGCAATCACCAGATCAATTGCAGATCAAGCTAGGACAATAAGAATACCAGTTCACATGATAGAAACTATTAACAAGATTGTGAGAACACAACGACAAATTATGAGTGAATTTGGTAGAGAACCAACACCAGAAGAGCTTGCAAAGAAATTAGCTATGCCATTAGAAAAAGTAAGAAAAGTTCTGAAAATTGCTAAAGAGCCAGTATCACTTGAAACACCTGTTGGTGATGAAGAAGATAGTAGTTTAGGAGATTTTATCGAAGATAAAAATGCACTCCAACCGCTTGATACAGCTATTCAGTCTAATTTGAGTGAGTCAACAACAAAAATTTTAGCTTCCTTGACGCCTAGAGAAGAACGAGTTTTAAGAATGCGTTTTGGAATTGGAATGAATACAGACCACACCTTAGAAGAAGTAGGATTACAATTTTCAGTTACCAGGGAAAGAATTAGGCAGATCGAAGCAAAAGCTTTAAGAAAACTAAAGCACCCTAGTAGATCTAAACAATTAAAAAGTTTTTTAGAGAAATGATAAACTTAGAATATATAAATGAGTTAGAAAAAAAACTAATAACCGATAACAACCCTTTCCCACATATAATATCAAGTAACTTTTTACCAACAAACATCGTACGTCAAGCAGAGTCTGAATTTGAAGAATTCAAAAATCTAGAAAATGCTGGAGGATACCGTTATGGAAATTTAAAATACCATTATGATAAATATGAAAAAATGCCTAAAACGATTAAATATTTGATATCATTTTTCTATTCTAAAGAATTTATAAGGTTATTAGAGAAAAAATTTAATTTATCAAATATAAAACCTGACTGGACTTTGTGGGGCGGAGGTATGCACTCTTCTAAAACCGGAGGAAATTTGAAGGTCCATAGTGATTTTATTTATTTGAGAAAAAAGAACACTAAGAGAGTTTTAAATTTACTTTTATATTTAAATTCTGATTGGAAGGAAGAATGGAAGGGCAATCTTGAATTATGGGATAAAAAAATGAGTAAAAAAATGAAAGAAATATCTCCCATGTTAAATAACGTAGTAATTTTTAGAACAGACAAGGACTCAAATCACGGTTTTCCAGAAAATCTATTGTGTCCAGATAATATCAGTAGAAAATCTATAGCAATTTATTATTATATTGAAGAAAAAAATCTTCTTCCAATAAAAGTTAAAATGAGAAAATATTATACTACACAATGGAAGAAAAGACCTGGTACAGACGACCCGGAGTTTATGGATAGAGATAATCTATGGAGAAAAATTAAATATAAATATTTACCGAGTTTTATTATTAAAAGAAAATAAAATTTAAAAATCTACGATAAATTCAAAACATTAATAAAAATTGTATTTACATCAAAGCAATTTCTGACTATTAAGTATCTTGCGACTATTCATAAGGGCCTGTAGCTCAGTTGGTTAGAGCAGTACACTCATAATGTATTGGTCCCAGGTTCGAGTCCTGGCGGGCCCACCATCTATTTGTCAACAAACTCGTTTAATTTATTAATTAATATTTTAATATCGTTGTTGTTTGAGCTTAGAATTGATGCGAATTCTTCTTTTTGTACTCTTGCTAAACTGAGTCCCTCCACAATTAAATCTCTTATTAATGGCTTTTCAGGATTTTTAGTATAAACCCTCCAGTCAATTTTAATTTCAGGTCCACCATCATCTGGAATTACTTTTGAATTAACAATTGTAGTATTAGCACTCTTTTTGTCTTCACCAACTACTTCAAATTTACTTGTGGAATAATCTGTGAGTCTTGATGTAAGACTTTTCAAAAAATATTTTTCAAACGATTTTTGATAATTTGAAATATCATCTTCGTTGGATGATTTTCTTAGTACACCTAGTGTGTAAAGCCCAAGTGCATTGATATCTACATTTTCCAAAGCTATTTTTTCTATAAAAGAAGTTTTCTGATCTTTATTTAAGTTTATATCTGCTAATTTACTTATTGCGTCGTTGACGAGTTCATTCACAAAGTCTTTGGGATTGGAGCTGTATGCAAATAACGAGCTTTGAATAAAGAATATTAACGCAGCTAGATAAATAATTACTCTTTTCATCTTAATCTTATTTATCTAAACTTTCCCATTCATCTTGACTTTGAATAGAATTTTTAATTTTATTTTCTCTATCCTGTAAATAAACACTTTTCAGCGAGGAGTATAAGTCAATAGAATTTTTTTCTATACTTTCAAAATTTTTGTCATTATCAGCTCGGAAGTCAATTGCTGCAGTGCCTTTAACAGAAAAGTAATCTAAATCATTTCCAGAAATTCCGAATAATTCATTTTCTCTAATAGTCACATGAGCAAATGGATCAACAAAGCTATCTGCTATCATGCCAATCGAGTCTCTCGCCGTGGATGGACCAAAAATAGGCAAAACCAAATAGCAACCAGTTCCTACTCCATATACTCCTAATGTTTGGCCAACGTCTTCCTTATGTGAATTTAAACCAATTTTTTCTGCTGGATTTAAAACGCCCAATATCCCAACAGTAGAATTTATCAAAAAGCTCCCAGTTGAATGCCCAACTTGTTTTAAGTTACCTTGAAAAAGAGAATTAGGTATTGATAACAAAGTTGCAATGTTAGACGTAAAATTACTTGTTCCATTTTTGATCGGATCTGGTAATTTATTATAACCTTTGGCTACCGGTTCTAAAATAATGTCATCAAAAGCCATATTAAATTTAAAGATTGATCTACTTACCCCTTCAAAACACTCTTCCGTTGCTTCTGTTTTAGGAGTCACAAAAGCAATCAATAGTAATATGGATATTACAATTTTAAATTTTTTAAAGAACCGCATACACATATATGGCTATATATATAATTTTAATCTTTAATCTATAAAAAATATAGCCTAAAATCCGCTTAATTATCATCTTAAAAGATAATTAATATATTTATAATGAAGATAATTTTTAATTTTTCTCCAAATTACTCAAGTAAAGCAAGGGTAAGTAAAGACATTAAGTTTATAATAATACATTATACAGGCATGCAATCTGAAATTGAATCTATAAAAAGGCTTAAAAGTTCAAAAAGCAAGGTCAGTTGTCACTATCTAATAAATAGAAAAGGCAAAATAATTCAAATGGTCAAAGACAAAGATATATCTTGGCACGCAGGTAAATCTAAATGGAAAGAATTTGTAAATCTTAACCACAATTCTATAGGTATTGAGCTAGTTAATAAGGGTCATAAACACGGTTATCAAAGCTTTGGCATTGAACAAATTAAAAGTTTAATTTTTTTATGTAAAAAATTAAAAAAAAAATATGCTATAAAAAAAGAAAATTTTCTAGGTCATTCTGATATTTCTCCTTTAAGAAAAATAGACCCAGGAGAAAAATTTCCTTGGAAAAAGTTAAGCACTTACAATATTGGAAAATGGTACAAAGAAGATTCAAAAAATATCAGTTTGAATACAAAAAAAATAGAATTATCTTTCTTTAAAAACATAAAAAAACTAGGATATAGATATTTTAGTATTTACAATAGAAAAACTAAAGATAAGAAAATAATTAAATCGTTTCAGCAACATTATTTTCCAAATAATATTACTGGAAAAATAGATCAAAAAACCTATAAAATAAGCCATTTTTTAAATCATTAATTTAAAATATCTTGATTAATTGTGATTAATTAAATAAAAGGCTTTTGCCAGATAATTGGATTGTCGCTATTAGAATGCTAATAGAGGAAAGTCCGGGCTCCATAAAGACACAGTGCCAGTTAATTACTGGCGAGGGTGACTTCAGGGATAGTGCCACAGAAAATAAACCGCCTAATCAAGGCAAGGGTGAAACGGCGAGGTAAGAGCTCCCCGGTTTTTTGGTA
>MDTC01231798.1_pt1 | contig 15322 bp, 3 predicted proteins | sample 811181 | NCBI WGS metagenome assembly MDTC01 (sample SAMN05326644, study PRJNA326480) | marine metagenome | isolation source: seawater | place: Pacific Ocean: North | collected 2011
AAATGTTATACAAACACAAGAAGTAACACAATTAAATGGTGCTAAAGTTAGATTTAACAGTGTAGATCACAAGGGTGATTTTAGAGTTGGAGATTTATTCCATGTAAATCAAGATGACGGTACTGTAACATTTACAAGTGCTAATTTTAATATTAATACAAATAGTGGACTTACATTTTCAACCGGCGGCAACAACACTATTATAACAGGTGATAGAATTGATACAGGTAATTTAAGATTAAGCGGAAATACAATATCAAGCACTAGTGGAAATATTATTTTTGACGCATCAAATGATCAAATCCAATTTGTAGATGATGTTGATATAACAGGTAATCTAGATGTAAGCGGCGATGTTACTATAGGCGGCAACATAACATTCGGTGATAGTTCTAATGACAGTATTCAATTTGTTGCTGGCATAGACAGTGATTTACTTCCAGCGGTAACTAACAAATATTCATTAGGAACATCTACAGATACATGGAGTAATTTGTTTGTTGGTAGAATGTATCTTGATGATTTTGAAATAGATACGAATGTAATTAGAACGACTGTAAGTAACGCAGATTTAGAACTAAGGGCCAATGGAACTGGCAAAATTAAAGTACCAAGTAATAATGTTCAAATAGATAACGATCTTACTGTATCAGGCACAACTACTTTAAGCAACTTAGTAATCAACGGAAATACTACCATTACAGGCAACAGTACACAAACTGGTAATTTAAATGTTACAGGAAATGCCACAGTCACACAAGATTTAAATGTAAATCAAGCGGCACAATTTGATGAAATAAAAATAGAAAATAATGTTATTACTACAACTACAACAAACGCGGACATGGAATTACGTGCAAGCGGAACAGGTAGAATACTTATACCAGATAATGATGTGGTAATCAGCAATAATTTAGAAGTAGTTGGTAATTTATTTGTTGCTAGTGCATCAGGCGCAACAGGAGAAATTTCTGCCACAGCATTTTCAACAGATAGCATATTAATAGTTGGTAATAATATTGGTACAACAGTAAGCAATGCAGATTTAGAATTTAGAACTTCTGGTAATGGAGATATTGTTCTCAACGATGACATAAGAATTAATTTTACAACTATATCTACAACAACTGGAGATCTAACTTTAGCACCAGATGATGGAAATGTAAATGTAAATGCAACAGGTGCTATGAAATTACCTGTAGGTACAACAGCACAAAGGCCAACTCCTGCAAGTGGACAAATGAGATTCAATTCAGAAACTAACAGTTTCGAAGGATATGATGGAACAAATTGGAATAAATTTACAGGTCTTGAAGATTTAGATGGTGATACAAAAATTACACCTGAACTGACTCCTGGTGCAAACGATGATACTATAAGATTTATAATTCAAAATAGTGCAGTAGCTAATTTAACAAAAGACAGGTTACAGGTTGGTAAATTGGCCGTAGATGATATAGAGATAGATGGAAATAGGATAAGTACTGTTACAACAGACACAGACTTAGAACTTGATGCACAAGGTACAGGACAGGTAAAATTTTCTAACTTTGGGTTTAACGGCAACCAAATTACAAATCTTGTTTCAGATAGTGTAACAGAATTTAGAAACACAAACAATGGTTATGTAAAATTTGCTGGCACATACGGACTGGTTATTCCGGTAGGTGACAACACTAACAAACCTGGTGCAGCTTACGCTGAAGAAGGTATGATACGTTGGAATACAGCAGATGGAAGAGTAGAAGTTTATGATGGTGCAAGTTGGGGGTCTGTGGTTGGTACATCAGGAGGCATTAGCTTCGCAGACGCAGAGGATTTAGCTATTAGTTTGGCAATAAGTTTAGGATAAGAATATGGCAACAACCTTTAAAAACAAAAATGTAGTGCAAGTCGGCTTGTTACCGGTAGAAATATTGTCAACCACAGCGGCACAAAGAGCAACTATTGTTGGAATGAGTTTGACTAATCTTACAGACAGTTTTGTTTATGTGTCAGTATTAATAGACGATGATACTAGTGTACAAGGACACTATATGAAAGATGTATTGTTACCTGCTAATACAAGTTTACGAGCAGTAAACGGAGGCGAAAAACTTATTCTAGCACCATCAAATAAATTAAGTGTAAAAGCAAGTATCACAGACAGTGTTGACGTCTTGCTTAGTTACGTGGAGATAACATAATGACTCAATATATAGGAAATAGTCCAACTGATGTTTTAAACGGGTTTATCAAACGGTACTTTTATGGATTACGTAGAAATGATGACGGTGAATTATTTTTAATTAGACTTGATCAACTTGGACAAGCTGAAGAGCCTATATCAATTAACGAGTTAGGTTCAGCAGATGGAAACTTTCCAGACTTTGAAGAAGGTATTAATTTTTTAACAGGATTAGATGAACAACATAATATTCTATATTCAAACTTAAGATATCCACAATTTAAATGGGACGGAAGAAGTTTATTATATTATGTTGATCAAACAGACGGACAATTTGTATTACGTATTTCAGAAGGATATACATATCCAACAGGCCATTCATCAGAAGGAAAAAGTTCTACATATGGTGGACTGGCAGGGTCAGGGTATTAGGGAGCAGTAGATGTCAGAGTTTATTCTAGATAGGTTTAAGTATAATTGGCAAGGCGATTGGACAGCCGCTACAGCTTATAATAGAGATGATATTGTAAGGGTAGGCGGAAAAAGTTATGTATGTTTAGAAACGCATACAGCAGATCCAATTTTTAGCACAGATCTATACTATGTAGTGCCTGGTTCTAACCCTCCGTTAGCAAAACCAAAATGGCGAGTAATGACAAGTGGTAGGACTTTTGACGGCACTTGGGTTACCGGAACAGTATATGACGAAGGTGATATTGTACTATTTGGCGGTGCTTTATATATTTGTACAAAAGGGCATACTGCGGCTGCTTTTGAAGATAATATCAATGATTGGACAATATTTGTTGATGCAATAAGGTATCAAGGTACTTGGGAAACAGGAACAAATTATGGACGCGGTAGTATAGTAAAATATAATGGTATTGTTTATCGTTGTATCAAAGAACATACAGCAGGCAGTACATTAGAAGCAGTTTTAGGCGATGATTCTACAGATTCACTTTGGGAAGTATTTCATAATGGTATAGAATTTACAGGATTATATAGACCATCAGACGCAGAAAACACTTATGTTTATAGAAAAAATGATTTAGTATTATACGGCGGAAGTGTCTTAAAATGTACAGAAACACATACAGACTCAGGTACATTTGATAATACAAAATTTGTAGTAGAACTTCCAGGTTTTGAATATAATGGCGATTGGAATGCAGATACAATCTATGTAAATGGTAATGTAGTAAGATATGGAGGTTACATATTTTATGCAACACAGACAACACAAAATGTTGCTCCTGCATTATTAGATGATAGTACAACAGGTTGGATATTATTAGAAAGAAGCTATAATTTCCGAGGAGAATATAACGGAACTGTAGATTATCTACCAGGCGATCTTGTACGTAGAGGTGGACACACTTACATAGCAATACGCACAGTACCAGGAGTGCCAGCACCTCAAGATGATAGCACTACTGCAAATACTCTAAATTATCTCGATGCAGATCTGTGGGAAAAAGTAACAGATGCACAAAAATATGCCGGAAATTGGGCGTCAAACGTAAGATACAGTGTTGGCGAAACAGTGCAATTTTTTGGTAGCTTGTACGAATGTAATCAATATCATTTAAGTAACTCAGGCAACCATCCTGGAGACAACGGTAGTGGGCGTTTCTATTGGGATATTGTTGTAGAAACTCCAAACCCTGCAGGCATGAATCAATATGGTGATTTGCTAACTTTCAATTTAAATAGAACTTTACAAAACGATGGTTCATCTTTTGGAAATACTGCATTAAACATAGGTAATGACAGACAAGTATTGAGTATAGACGATGATGATAATCTTGTTTGGCGTACTTATTATGCAGATGAATTAGTTGTATTTGTAACTCCTAATGGAGAAGATAAAATAGGAAATGGATTGACACCTTTATATCCTTTTAAAAGTGTAAACTATGCATGTCAATACATAGAAGATAATATTTCAAGAGATAAACCTACAAAGGTTAGAGTAGCTGGTGGCAGATATCTCGAACCAGGACCTATAATTGTTCCGGCTAATTGTGTAGTAATGGGAGACGAACTTCGTACTACTACTATAGTATTAACTGAAAAGAAAAGAGACTATGTAACGGGTGATTACACTTATATGCAGAATATTATGCAGTATTTAATGACCCTTTTACCTAACATGTTTGTTAATAATTCTATAGGATCCTTGGCAGGAAACACATTGGAACAAACAATAAACACTGATGTAGTAAGTGACACAGTATCAGCTTCATATGTATCGAATAACAATGTTTTTATAAATCAATATGTAGCATACACAATAGATAATCAAGGAAGCAACCCAACAGTTATTGGCACAAGACAAATAACCACTGATACAAATAGATTGAACGGTGCAACTATACTCAAAAATAATAGAAACTGGCTTGTTGAACAGGGTATAGCTTGGAATGATATAAATCAAACAGCCTATACAAATATTGATAAGGCTTGGATTAGAAAATATATAGAATTATTTTTCATAGCCTTTGAACATGATTTAAAATATCCAGGAAATTATAGAAGTATTAGAGCTGCTAGACATTGGAAAAATGAAATAACAGGTGCTGGACTAGAAGATTTATTTTATCTTCATGATGCTACAGGCTTACGTAACTGTACTGTAGATGGTATGGATGGTGGATTGAACCCTCCAGGAGCTTTCGATCTTTATCAAAGACCAACAGCAGGTGCTTATTGTTCACTAGATCCAGGTTTAGGTACTGATGATGATGCTGTTTGGATAAAAACTAGATCACCATATATACAAGGAGTTACAACACTCGGTCGAGGCGGAACAGGTCAAAAAATAGACGGTTCGTTACATGCTGGCGGAAATAAATCTATGGTATCAAACGACTTTACACAAGTAATATCAGATGGTATAGGTGCTTGGGTATTGAATAATGCAAGAGCTGAACTTGTTTCTGTGTTTACATATTATGCTCAGATTGGTTATCTTGCAGAAGATGGCGGAATTATTCGTGCAACAAATGGTAATAATTCATACGGAGAGTTTGGTAGTATTGCTGATGGTAGAGATGCAACAGAAGTGCCATTGACCGCAAGTTTAAACAATCGAACAGGAGAAGCTATAGTAGCGGCAGCTTATGCAGGTGAAGTAAGTGACTTTATTTTAGCATATGAGTATGCACACAGTGGTGCAGAATATAGTGTAGCAACAAGTGACATTATCGGCGCTGGTGCAAATGCTAGTGTTATACATGAAGAATTTAGAGATGGTGGTTTATCGCAAGCAAGATTAGCAAATAGTTTGGACTCAGGATCACCAGGTGGTGGCGGATTTCTTGTTGTTGAAGCAAACTGTCAAGCTGGTGATACTACTACTATTACGCTTTCTCAAACTGATGATAACGAATTTAGCGATTATGAAAACATGCGTATTTGGATTGTATCTGGCCCAGGTACAGGTCAATATGGATATATACAAGCCTACGATGATAGCACTAAGATAGCTACAATCTATAAAGACTCTACAAATACAATAGGTTGGGATCATATTATGCCCGGCACACCTAGTGAAACTTCTTTTACAACAAATACAAGATATCGAATAGAGCCACGTATAATTTATTCTCATCCAGGATATACAAAGACTACAGTAAATAATCCTAACGCTAGAGATTTTAGAGATATTGTTTGGGGATTAGATCAAAGAACGTACACTGGATTACAAGCATCAGAAACACCAGGAGGTACTACAGATGGAGTTACAGTACAGACAGCTACGTTTACTGTAACAATAGGTGGTTATAATTACGGTGCAACTATTACAGGTGCTGGCGCAGGATATGCTGTAGGTGATACTATTAAATTTTTAGGTACATCTCTAGGCGGTGCGACTCCTGCTAACGATCTAACAATCACAGTAGATAGTATATCAGATGATAGCACAAACAGCATTGTAACTTTTAGTACGTCTGGCACAGCAAAAGCAGGCAGATGGGTAGCAGTTGCACTTCCTAACTATGTTATTCACAGTACAGACGGAGAAAACTGGACAGAAGGTAATCTACCTAGTGTAGGAACCTGGGGGCATGTTGCGGCAGGAAAAAATACATTTGTAGCTCTGAGAACAGACGGCACTTCAAAATATGCATATAGTTCAGATGGAGTGAATTGGACTGATAGAGATTTTCCTGTATCAGGGTCGTGGGGAGGAATAGTATTTGGTGGCGGAAGATATATGGTATTTGATACAAATAGCAATACTGTTCTTTGGTCAGAAAACGGAATATCTTGGACCCAACAGACAATACCAGACAGTGGTGACTCAACAGCACCGCAATGGCAAGCAATTACTTTTGGAGCCGGTAGACACGTAATTATATCAGGTAGTGAAGATAGAAACGTTGCAGTAACTACTGACGGTGGATTGAATTGGACAATTAATGAAACTGTGTTACCTAGCCCTGAAGATTCTACACTAGCAACTTGGGATTGGATAGATGTACAATACGGAGATAACATATATGTTGCTATTGATAGAAATAGTTTAAGAACAGCATATAGCCATGATGCGGCAACTTGGTATGCAGGCACAGGTCCTAGTCCGGATGATTCAACACAATTAAATTGGCAACATTTAAAATACGGTCAAGGAGTGTTTGCTTTGATAGGTAACACTGGTAGTAAATTAATAGGAGATGATATTACAACTGGCCCTATAAATTTAATGTACACATCTGAAGATGGTATCAATTGGACACAAAGAGAATTAGACCAATTTGAATGGAATTCAATTGCATTTGGTAATCCGTCAGGAGATGGTTACTGGGTAGCTGTAGCAAAGAATGACAGTGTAGTAGGTGGTATAAACAAAATAAGGACAGGAGCAAGAGCTTTTGTCAGACCAACTGTAACAGGAGGCAAAATTGGCACGATTAGAATATTTGAGCCAGGCAGTGGATATGATCCATCAAGTCCGCCAACATACACAGTATACGGAAACTTTACACTTGCAGTAGACCTTGATAATAGAATATTCGACGGATGTTTAGCACAACCAAGTTTTGTAAATAGAGGTATTGGATATAGAACAAGTTCTACAGTAATTACTGTCTCAGGTAATGGTTACGCTGATATTATACCAGAAGGTAATATCATATACTTAGAACGTCTTACAAAAATTCCAGGTCCAGGTGTACAAATTATATTCCCTAACATACCGGATGAAGATACAGCAGACGAAAATGATTTAAAGATTTTCACAGGAGTAATTATTACCGAAGAAGGTGAGACAGGTTATGGCGGTGAAGATTATCCAGGACAGCCCGATGAAAATGGATATTTTAAAATAAAAGTCCAAATTTCACCTAGTCTGAAAGAAGAATATACAGATGGTGGGTGGACAAACCATGGAGTTCAAGTTACACTCAGAGAACGTTACAGTCAATGTAGAATTACAGGACATGACTTCTTAGACATAGGTACTGGAAACTTTATACAAACAAATTATCCAGACTTGTATGCTGGCGGCGCATATTTTGTTGCAAAACCAGAAAATGAAGTTTACGAACTTGATGGAGGTAAAGTATTTTATACTAGTACTGACCAAGATGGTAACTTTAGGGCTGGCGAATTATTTTCAGTACAACAGTCAACAGGTATTGTAACTATTAGTGCTGAATACTTTGATTTAGACGGTTTATCAGAACTAGCATTAGGTGGTGTAAGACTTGGTGGTTCAGGTGCTGTAATTAGAGAATTTTCAACGGATCAAACATTTTTTGAAGACTCAAACAATGTTATTCCTACACAAAGAGCTATTGCGGCATTCTTAGCTAATAGACTTTCTGAAGGGGGATCTGAACTAGAAACCAATCAATTAGTTGCTGGTGTTACTTTACTAGGTAGTGCTCAAAACTTAATTGATACAACCAGTGGACAAGAGATAATCTTTCCAAAATTAACAAAAATACAAGGAGATGATGCTAATTTATCAGGATCTATTATAGCTCAAAACTTGTTACTACGTCCAGACGATAGTAGTAATGGTGTTTTCTAATACTTGATAAATACACATAACGGAGTTACAAAATGGCAGAATTTAAACTAGGTAGAATTAGATTTGTATGGAAAAACGACTGGGCAACCGGCACTGTTTACTACAAAGATGACGTTGTTGCATACGGCGGTAAAATATATATTTGTGTAACTGGACACACTTCAGACGCAAGTGATTTTTACACAGATTTAAACATTACACCAGCTAAATGGAATTTAGTAAGTGATGGACAGACTTGGAAAGGCACTTGGGCTGTAAGCACAGTTTATAAATTACAAGACATTGTTAAGTACGGCGCAAGATTATATATTGCAAATACAAACCATACATCTGCCGCATCTGCCAGCGACGGATTAGAAAATGATATTAGCAAGTGGGATGTCTTTGCAGAAGGCTTAGACTGGAAAGGTGACTGGACAGTAAGCACACGCTATAGAGTTAATGACTTTGTTAAGTATGGTGGTATCACTTATGTTTGTAACACATTACACACATCAAATGCAGATGCTTCAGTAGGTTTAGAAGCAGATCAATCTAAATGGACAGCATTTAACGAAGGTATCGATTATAAAGCTGCTTGGTCATCAAATACACGCTATAAGAAAAATGATATTGTACTATTTGGTGCAGGTTTATATCTATGTAATACTTATCATACATCAGGAGAATTATTTACAACAGACAGTGCAAAATGGGATACATTTGTACAAGGTTTTCAATATGAAAACGAATGGGAATTTAATAATAGATATCAGAGAGATGATGTAGTACGTTATGGTGGTAATCAGTATATTGCCAAGCAGACACATGCTGGACAAACACCAGACGATAACACAGACTACTGGGAAATATTTGCTAGAGGATTTGTATTTAAAGGCGATTATGGTTCAGATAGTACATCTCAAGAATATCGTCCAGGTGATGTTGTACGTCTAAACGGTTACACATATCTTTGTACTGCAACTACAATTGGAAACGAACCACCTAATGGCAGTTATTGGGAAAGATTAAATGCTGGCTTATTTTGGAGAGGAACCTGGGCAGATGAAGCATCATATAAAGTAGGTGACGTAGTTAGATTCGGAGATAATGCGTACATAGCTGTAAGCAATCATATATCAGAAGGTGATGACTATTCATCTAATCAAGTAGGTGCTCAAAACAGCCGCCCTGATTTAGATACAGCAGGCACATATTGGAATTCGCTTATACTCGGAAATGAAGCAAGTGTACTTACAGCAAAAGGTGATTTGGTATATTACGGCGGATCAGGACCTACAAGATTACCTGTAGGTGAAGAAGGTCAAGTATTAAGAGTTAGTTCCGAAAAAATTCCGGAGTGGACATATTTAGGTAATTCAGATGATGTATATTATGTAGGGCCAAAAGGAACTGATAAATTATTTCCTGATGCAGGTTCAACTGTTGACAAGCCGTTTGCATCTATACGTTATGCCGCAGAACAAGTTTTAAAAGGTACAAAGCGTAAAAATGCAAGACATTTATTAGAACGCAACAGATATTTTATTCAACGTGAAATTGTAGAATGGACTGACTATCAGATTGCTAATGATATTTCTCCTTTCACAACTTCTTTCACATACAATGGTGCAAAGTGCGAACGTGATATGGGATTTTTAATAGATTCTTTTATCTATGATATGACACACGGTGGTAATGAAAAATCTAGAAATAGTGCAAACAAATATGTGACTGAGCCAGGAAACTTTTACACATTAGGTCAGGGTGATGAAACTAATGCAAGTATTACTTATGGACTTACATTAATTGGACACGTTTTAGCACAAACAGATCCTGCTGTGAGCTATCAAACAACAGCTGGTGACAATTCTACAGCTATTGTTGCACAGTATAAAAATAGTGCATACACAGCAGAAACAGATGCTTTAACAAACATACAAGCAAATGCAAAAATAGTTACAGATGCAATTACTAAAGGTGATGCAACAGAACTACCAAAAATGGTAAGACCAACTACATTAATTAGAGTAGCAACAGGTCAGTATAAAGAAATACTTCCTATAATTGTACCTGCAGAATGTTGTATTATGGGTGATGAACTACGTGCTACAAATGTACAACCCAAAACAATTTATAATGGTGCAAATCTTACAAGTAGATCAGATACACCGTTTAGCTTTGAAGCACTTACACGTTTAGAACCTGTGGTTGGTGATATTGTACGTGGTGTAACGGTTACACCTACTACTGGAAATACTGAAACACAATCGCAACTATGGCCATATGGTAACGTCGAAGAAGAAGAAGCAGCAGAACAGTTGGCACGTATTGCTAGACGTAGAGTTGATTGGTTGATAGGTGACAAACTAGAACGCACATTACCAAATATAAGTGATTTCTCAAGTGCCCAAACAGGTTATGCACGTGATCAGCTTCTTTCAAACAAGCAATTTATGGCCGAAGAAGTTACAGCCTATATAAAAAATACATATCCAAACTTGAAGTATAGTAAAACAAAATGTAGACAAGATGTTGGCTACATTATCGATGCTGTAGCGTATGACTTAACACACGGCGGTAATTGGCAATCAGTGAATGCCGGTGAAGCATATTGGAGCGGTACGGGACAAAATAATCTTAACATTGATAGTTCAGAAAAAACAGCTACTATTGCGGCATACACTTTCTTGCAAACACTAGCAGGAAACGTAGCTCAAAACTTGTTGATTAATCCAACATATCAAGTAGCTTCACAACCAACCAAAGTATCACTAAAAGATAATGCTATAAATAGACCTATAATAACACAAACACGTGGAGCTGCAGGAGCAAGTGCTGATGCAACTACAATTCAAAACCGTATTCAAGACATTATTGATATTATAAACGGAGGTAGTGGTACAGAGACGATCACATATCCTAGTACATCAGGTGTAGCATCTGCACTTACCACTGCTAATACAGCACTTGTAAATGCAACAGCCAGTATTAAGTCAAACATGACTACATTTATTACAAACAACTTTCCAAATTTAACCTACAATAGCACCAAGTGTGAAAGAGACTTAGGTTACATTTTAGATGCAGCACGTTATGATTTTATGTTAGGAACAAATTTTGCTTCAATAGTAGCCGCATACAGTTATTTAAGATCATCAGGAGTCAAAGTGCTTGCTGAGCAAAAAGAAGCAACACTTGCCGCATATGAATATGCAAGAACACTTGCTATTGCAAATGTAAACAGCAATGCAACAGCTATTGCAGGAGTAAATGCCGCTTTTGAATGGGTTGAAGATATGATCTTAGGCGGTAGTAATGAAGGAGCAAATGCTAAACAGTTCGATACTGATCAACGTATTCCTTATACAGAACACTCTGCACAACAGATAAGACTTAACACAGATTTTATTGTTGAAGAGATACATGCTCACATTACTGATACTTTCAAATCAGGTGTTACAACAACCACAGCATCAGACAATTCGGTTACACTACAAAGCACTAGTTGGCTAAGACAGTGGCAAGCAATTAAATTTGAAGGCACTGCATTAGGTGGATTAAGCACAAGTACAACTTATTATGTAAGAAATATATTAAGTGCAACTAAAATTACACTAGCAACCGAAAAAGGTGGTAATATAGTTACCGTAACAAATGACAGTGGGTCAGCTTCTGCACTCACAGTTAAGACAGCATACACTTATACAAAGGCTGATTGTACAAGAGATATCAAAGCATATCTAGAAGCATTTATTGAAGATATATTATATCCTGCAGATTACATAAGAGAATACACAAACAGTATTTCAATGTTTGTACCAGGTATTTACAAGACACCATATGCGGCACGTTACTATGCTAACGCTGTATTAGGTTGTCAAGAAGAAGATTTCTTCTACTTGCGTAATGGTACTGGATTGCGCCTAATGTCTATCCAAGGATTAATAGGTGACTTACAAGCGCCAAACGCAAACGGAACAAGCCGTCCAACTGCAGGAGCATATGCTTCACTAGATCCAGGTTGGGGTCCAAAGCATGAAGCGGTTTGGATCTCTGCACGTTCGCCATATGTACAAAACTGCTCAACTTTTGGTTATGCGGCTATTGGACAAAAAATAGATGGCGACCTACACGATGGTGGTAATGATTCTATTGTTTCAAATGATTTTACACAGGTTATTTCAGATGGTATTGGTGCCTGGATTACTAATAATGGTAGAGCTGAAATGGTTTCAGTGTTTACATATTATTCACACATTGGATATCTAGCTGAAAACGGAGGACGTATACGTGGTACTAACGGAAACAACAGTTATGGTGACTTTGGATCAGTTGCAGAAGGAGTTGATCCGGAAGAAACACCAGTAACAGCGATTGTTGATAATAAATTCCAATATGTAGCAACACCTTCACAAGTAAACACAGATGCAGATAAAATTTTAAATTTAGAATTTAGTCATGCAGGTGAACAGTATAGATTTGCTGATATTGATTTATTTGGAGCAGGTTCCAATGGAGATGTTTTAGTAGATGAATTTAGAGATAACGCAGTAGGACAAGTAAGAATCTTAGATCTAAATGATTCATCCGGACAGCTTGGAGGTAAAGGATATTTAGTTGTTGCAAACACTGCACAAGCAGGTTCAACAACATCAATTACAATAGCGGCTACAGACGGCAACGGGGATAGTGCGTATCCTGGAATGTTAGTAGTGCTGACAGGTGGTGCTGGTAACGGACAATTTGGTAAGATACAAACTTATAATTCTGGTTCAAAACTTGCAACTGTTGTAAGAGTCAGTGACGGAGTTGCTGGCTGGGATCATTTTAATCCAGGTACAACTATTGTTGCACCTAACAGTTCAACCACATATAGAATAGAACCATTAGTTGAGTTTGGATCTCAATCAGCAAGTTCAAACGGTAGATCATTTGCAAGCACAGCAAATTGGTCAGATATAAAATTTGCTGAGTTATCTAAAGATTATACAGGAGTATCACATAGTTCTAGTGTTGGAGATGATAACGCTACTTTCGACGTAACAAAAGTTGGTGTAAAGTACACAGTAACACTTAATGATGCAGGAACAGGATATACAAGAGGAAATACTCTAACTATACCGGGTACATCTGTAGGCGGCGTAGCCACAGCAAATGATATAACAGTGGTAGTGACAGCAGTCAATAGTGTAACTGGTGCAATAACAGCAATAGATTCTAAAGGCAAAGGCCGACAAGGTATATACATTGCTTCAGCAGACAGCAGTGCATCAGTTAATCACAGTTATGATGGCACTACATGGACAAGTATAACACTGCCTGGTGTTGCTCCTGGCGGACCTACAGCTATTATGGGTGGACTAATAGATGATGGATCGTCTACGCTAAGAACAAGCCATCAAGTTATTGCCGCACAAAGCACTTCGTCTAGTCAATTATGGAGATCAACAGACGGCATAAATTGGAATCAGGTTTCTGCTCCAGGTGGACCATACAATAGTGCGCCAAGTGTTGCTTTCGGAAACAATATTGGTATAGTTATTTGGGCCGGCACAAGAGATATTATTTACACTACGGACGGAGGTGTAACTTGGACGGAAGTAGCTGATGCATTACCTAGCACAGGATACACAGGTTTAGCTTTTGGTGCAAATAGATGGGTCGCTGTAAAAAGCGGATCAACAGAAGTTGCTTTCACAACAAATGCTGTGGATTGGACCACTGATGCAGGTGCATCAGCAAGAAACTGGGGTCCGATAGCATACGGCAACAATAGATTTGTTGCAATTTCTACTAATAGTGCCTATGCTCAATATACACTTGATGGTGGCTTAAATTGGACAGAAGTTGCTTTACCAGCCGCAACAGACTACAGTGACATAGCATATGGACAAGGTATGTTTGTAGCAACTAGAACAGGAAGTTCAACATATGCATACAGTAACTACGGTGTTGTTTGGGCAACAGGTACTGCACAAATTAGCACTGCAAGTGGTATTGATGCAGTAACACATGGTAGCAATAATGCAACACCTAGATTCTTTGCAGCAACTGCAGGTAGTACTAATATTGCAAGTGAAATTTTACGTCCAACAAAAGCATGGGCAAGAGTTGGCGTAGCAAACGAAAAAGTTTTTGAAGTTAGAATGGTAGAACCTGGATCAGGATATGCTAGTGCTCCAAGTATTACAATTACTGACAACAATAATACATTTGATGTTCAAACTGCGGTAAGACTGTTTGATCAAACACTTGCAAATCCAAGTTTCTTAAATAGAGGTTCTGGATACGAACAAGCAAGTGCTGAAATAAACAAAAATGCAAGTGATGGATTTGCAGACTTCTTCCAAAACGGTTCAAACGTTGCTGTAAGAAGATTAACAAAACGTCCAGTTGCAGGTTCAAACGTGCAGTTTGGTGATATCACAGATAAGATATTTAAGTTGGTTAGTGTAACAAGTTTTGCAGGCACAGTTGACGGTGATTATACTGCATTCATTCAAGTTAGTCCGGATATAACAGTATCAGATGCTCCTGCCGATGAAGACGACATCACAATGCGTATACGTTATTCGCAAGTACGTCTTACAGGTCATGACTTCTTAGACATTGGTACTGGTAGTTTTGTAGATACAAATTATCCTGGTACACCAACTATTTCTCCAGATCAAACTAAAGAAACAGACGATTTTGATGGTGGTAGAGTGTTCTTCACAGCTACAGACCAAGATGGTAACTTTAGAGTTGGTAATTTGTTTAATGTTGAACAAGCAACTGGTGTAGCAACACTGAACGCTGAAGCATTTAACATATCAGGACTACAAGAACTTACACTAGGTGAAGTCACACTAGGTGGTAATTCGGCAAGTGTAAGTGAGTTCTCAACAGACCCGTTCTTTACAGCGGATTCGGATAGCGTTGTTCCTACACAACGAGCTATTAAAGCATACATTGAAGCACAAATTGGTGGCGGTGGAGCGTCGTTAAACGTGAACAGTGTTACAGCAGGTAGTATTTTCATAGGCACCAACACAATTACAACGGTTGCCGGGCAAGTGATAAATATAAATGCTAAGTTAAATTTCAAAGGCGGTGTAGTAGGCCTGCCAGTAGCGTATAACTACTTTTTA
>MDTC01100434.1_pt1 | contig 15321 bp, 14 predicted proteins | sample 811181 | NCBI WGS metagenome assembly MDTC01 (sample SAMN05326644, study PRJNA326480) | marine metagenome | isolation source: seawater | place: Pacific Ocean: North | collected 2011
GAATTTAAAGTGAAAACATAGTCCCCTGTCTTAGGGGCTTCAATATTACCTCTAAAGACTACACCAAAATTTTCTTTTTCTTTAACACATGATAAGTCAAATTTCCCGCTCGGAACATGATCAGTTCCAGTGGGTTCTATCTTGTTCCAGTCAGGAAGCTTTTTCCAGGAACCTTTAAATGACGTGAATGTCAATTCACTCAAAGGGTTAACTTCCTTGGACACGGTCATTATTCCACGCATGACCTGTGCATGGCCTGGCAAGGTACATACATATGGATATTTTCCTGTTTTTTTGGGGGCAGTAAAATAGAGAGTAGAAGAGGAGTGAGGATCAGCCATTTTAGTTGAGAAGAGTAAATCTGGATGATCTGGTATCCAATGTTTGGCAAAGCCATCCGCTCCAAGTTTCCAAGCCTCTTGGGCAACTTTTAAGTCGTTTCCTTTTCCTCGTTTTGTAATCGCCAAATTGTGATGCATGTCATCGTTGTTTCGGAGAATCAATTTAATCTTTTTTCCTGGATAGACTGTGATAAGGGGTTTGTTGTATTTCATCTCACCCTTCAATGTTGTAATCTCTATGATGCGGTCTGGCTCTCCAAACCCCTTGGGCTTGGCATTATTCTCAATCCATTTTTTTACGTATTCTTGGTCGTCTTTACTGAGATCTTCTAAAGCTATGCCGCCGGTTTTACCATTTGGGGCTCTCAAGGTTACTTTATCTGAATTGGCGTCAACAATGCCTGCTTTTATTTTGCGACCATCCACGTGAGACCATGTTCTTGCTCCAGGATCAGTGGACGCTTCTTCTTCAGCCACCAGAGGAAGTGTAATAAAAAATATTAGAATTAAAGAAAAATATTTTATGCAGGTCATTCAACAATTAAACAGTGATGCAATGTCGAATCTCAACGATAATTCATTTATTTTACTGAAATAAACATCAAAAAAGCCTAATTATGTCTTTTATTATAATGGTTAATAGATATTAACTATTTAAACTCAGTTAATAGCGTAATAGTCGCCTTGACTGTGTGGATATTAGAAGTATGATATGCGCCCCCCTTAGTCCTAGGAAAAAGCCCTTTGGACTAAATATAAAAGACTTTATTTACAATGAAACGCACCTATCAGCCTTCTAAACGTAGTCGTAAGCGTCAACACGGATTTCGTGCTCGAATGAAGACCAAGAGTGGTCGTGGAATTATCAAGAGACGTAGACAAAAGGGGAGAAAAAGGCTCATACCTAAGGGTGCTGAATTGCATTATAAGCGTCACGTTGATCAGCACGGAAGCCGTTAGTGTTTTCTCTGCTAGTTTGAATTTTTTTAGAATGCGCTTAAAGCGTCAATTTCGCATGAATTCTCGAACTGAATTCTTGCGGGTACGTAATGAGGGTAAATCTTACGCAGGTAAATACCTCGTCTTAGGGTTGCTTGAGGATGATGGAGTTGAAGCAGACTTTAAATTTGGCATTATTGTAACCAAAAAAATTGGCAACGCCGTGGCAAGATCTTTAATTCGCCGGCGTCTCAAAGGAATTTTATCTGCATTCGGTGAATCAATAGATTTTTCTGGTTACATGGTCATTATTCCACGATATATTTCTAGAGAAGCAACTTATAAGCACCTAGAATCTGACTGGAAACGACTTGTTAAAAAGGCTGGAATTGGCAATCTAGAGAATAATAATGAAGCTTTTAATTAAACTGTGCATCAGATTTTACCAGATCTTCATTTCACCAGTTATACATTTTATTGGTGGTCCCAATTCTGGATGTCGCTTCACTCCAACATGTTCACAATATTTTTTAGAGGCCGTTCAGATTCATGGTGTTCTAAAGGGGTGTTTTTTAGGTTTAAAAAGGATAATGAGGTGTGCTCCTTGGGGAGGGCAAGGCTATGACCCAGTGCCAGTTTGTAATTGTGAAACTATAGAAGATTCAGAAACAAATTTATAATTTGGAATAATAAACGAGATTAAAGCATGGATAAGAAAGCATGGATTGTTATAATAGCCTGTTCACTAGGGCTTTATTTTTGGCTAGATACGCAGAAGGAATACCAGAAGCAACTTCAGAAAAGAAATCTCGAAGATCAGGCAGTTTCCCAAACCACTAATAGTGAAGAAACTGAGCCTTCAGTTACAGAAAAAAATCCTGACACAAATCCAGAGGCTGATACGTTTGTTGAAAAAACAGTCACCCTTAAAAATGATGTCATTAAATTGTTGTTTACGAACGATGGGGGTGGCATTAAAGAAGCTTCTTTGCTGAAGCACTTTGTCTATAGCCCTAATACAGCAAAAGAAAAAGGCTTAGATGAATCACCTCTAATTGTTTTAAATTCGGGAATAAAAAACCCTATTGGTGCACTGAGTACTGGTCGTGGTTCATTTAAAGATCTCAAATATCAGATTATTGATCAAAATGAAAATCAAGTGGTTCTAAGGGCTTTAACCGATGAAAAGCTCGAAGTAACGAAAACATTTTCTCTCACAAATTCTGATGCACTTGGTGGGGGATACGTAGTGAAAATGAATATTAGCCTGAGGTATGTAGCGGATGCGGGCAATATGAATTTAAATAATTACTATGTTTTTGCAGGCGCTTCTTCTCAATTAAGCGAAGGTAATTCAAGCGATTTATATACCGGCTTAGAGTACTTATATAATGATGATGATGAGTTTAGAGACTTAGGATATCTAAAAAAAGAGAAAGATGATATTCAGGGGAAAGAACTATTTGAGGGACTACAGTGGTTAGGAGTTAGTAATCAATTTTTCTCCACAAACATTTTTATAGAAAAACCATATGAGACAAAGATATGGGCAGAACGATATGATGACGGAAGTGGGGAAGGTGTTCGTGCAATTGCTGCACTGGGCCTTCCTAATATCACACTAAGCCCAGGTGATTCTAAGGGGTGGAACTATGAAATTTTTCTAGGGCCGAAAGACTATCAAACGTTAAAGGCCATGGAAGGCGAAAGAAGCAAAATTGTTGGATTTGATAGAATGCCTATATTTGGAGGTATCGCTCAGCCGTTTGCTGTTCTTTTAAGTTTATTGATGAATTGGTTGCATGGTTTTTTTGGTAACTACGGTTGGTCAATAATAGCCATCACTATCATCATGCGACTCGTCATATGGCCTGTCACAGCGAGAGGAACTCGGGCAATGAAAAAAATGAGCAAACTTGCTCCCATGATGCAGGAAATAAAGGAAAAGCATAAGGACAATCCTCAAAAAATGCAGCAAGAGACAATGAGCCTTTATAGGGACTATGGTGTTAATCCCATAGGAGGGTGTCTTCCATTACTTCTTCAGATGCCAATATTCATTGGTTATTTTGCGATGCTTAGAGCCGCCGTCGAGCTGAGACATGAACCATGGCTGGGTTGGGTGAGCGATTTATCTTTGCCAGATACGGTTACCCACGTTGGAGGCTTTCCCGTAAACATACTACCATTACTCATGGGGATAACGATGATGCTTCAGATGAGAATGACTCCTCAATCAGCGGGGCCTAATCAAAAACAAATGCAGATTATTATGACGATAATGCCGATTTTCATTACGGTTATCTGTTATAACTTTGCATCGGCTTTGGCCCTATACTGGACAGCTGGTAATATATTTAGCATTGGTCAGACTTGGGTTACTCAAAAATTTGGCAAGGACGTCGAGCTCAAGAAAGTCGATCGATCAATGCAAAGACCACTAGCTGGTTCACCGCATCATCCTCAAAAGAAAGCCAAGAAACCAGCCCAAATACGCACTGGAGGTCGCCGCAAGGGCAAAAAATAGTGATAAACCCCTTTTTTTTGCTTCAAAGAAGTGAATCACATTGACTCTTACATGGATTGTGTTAACTCACTAGCCCCACTTTACCTATCGCATTAATAGTATTATATTAAAAAACGATCAAAACTTAGCATTTAATTTCATGAATTCAGAACTTGTTGAAAAAGCCCTCGAAGTTGTAACAGATGAACCTTTATTGATAAATCTTGTTTCTAAGAGAGTTCAACAATTAAACAATGGCCGAAGCCCATTGATTACATTAGTGGAAAGAATGGGCACAGCTGATATTGCTCTTACGGAAATCATCGAAGGCAAAATTGTAATTGATGATGGTCAAGTAACCGATTAATCGACTGCGCCATGTCGCAGGAAATTAGTAAGAACCGAAAAGCTTATCACGACTTTAATATAGTTGATAAGTTTGAGGCAGGAATTGAGCTTAGAGGTACCGAGGTCAAATCTATTCGTGATGGTCATGTGCATCTGCGAGATGCCTTTGCAATTGTTCAGAATAATCAGTTATTCATGATTGGATGTGATATTAAACCCTATGCTTCGGCAAGTCATGTTCAACACGAGCCAAGAAGAACTCGTCGACTATTGATGCACCGTAAAGAAATTGATAGAATCGAGGTCAAACTTCAAGAAAAGGGATTCTCAATGCCTATTCTTCGTTTGTATTGGAAAAATAGAAAAATTAAAGTCGAGTTAGGTTTAGGAAGAGGTAAAGCGCAACACGACAAAAGAGAAACTCTGAAAAAGAAAGTTCAGGACCGTGAAGCCAAGAGAGCAATGGCCAGATTTAACAAGGGATAAGTTTTAAAAGTTAATGAAATGATTGAAGCTTTATAATTGTCTCCAATTATGACCTAGTTCCGCTAGAAGATCGTCTGCTTCGGTTGGCCCCCAAGTTCCAGCTTCATAGAAATTCATTGGAATATCGGTTTTACTGGTGTGCCAAGCATCTTGAATCGAATCAATAAAAAGCCAGGCATTCTCGACTTCGTCTCTTCTTGCAAAAAGGGTGGCATCTCCAATCATTGCATCAATTAAAAGACGTTCGTAAGCTTCGGGTGAGCCTTTTTTAAATGAGGACCAGTAATCAAAGTTCATTTCAACTGGTTCAATTTTAAATGTTGTTCCAGGTTTCTTTGATAACATTCTTACGGACATCCCTTCATCGGGTTGTATTCTAATGGTGAGTACATTGCTCTCAGTCGCTCCTGGTAATTTCTGGAATAATACATTGGGAGGTGATTTAAGATGAAGTGAAATTTCGGTGGCCTTTTTAGGCAGTCTTTTTCCCATTCTTATATAGAAAGGGGTTCCTTCCCAACGCCAGTTGTCTATGAAAAGTCGCATGGCAACATATGATTCCGTCAGGCTGTTTGGATTCACTCTATCTTCTTCTCGATATGAGCTAACAATGTCACCGTTAATTGTGCCCTCTGAATATTGTGCTCTAATAACATTCTTTTTAACTCCCTCATCGTCCATTCGACGGATTGTTCTTAGAACCTTCACCTTTTCATCTCTGACGCTATTAGCAGATAAATCGGTCGGGGGCTCCATTGCTATAAGGCTTAATAACTGGAGTAAATGGTTTTGGACCATATCTCGGGCCGCTCCAGCTTTATCGTAATATGCGCCTCTGCCACCTTCCATACCCAAATCTTCAGCACAAGTTATTTGCACATGATCAATAAATCGGCTTCTCCACAGAGGTTCAAATATTGAATTTGCAAAGCGAAGAACCATGATGTTTTGAGCAGTCTCTTTGCCCAAGTAATGATCTATCCGATAAGTATCAGCTTCATGAAAAGTATCATTAACCACGCGGTTTAAATTCTGAGCTGTTGAAAGATCAGTTCCAAAGGGTTTTTCGACGATGACTCGTGACCAACCGTTTTCTAATGGTTGGTTCAATTTTATGGACTTAAGGTGATTAAGGACAGTCGGAAAAAATTCAGGAGCTGTGGAAAGATAAAATAAGCGATTGTGAAAGTCGTCTACAGATGATTCATGCTCCTCAAGCGTTCTTTTAAGATCTATGAATGATTCTTCAGAATTTAAATTGCCTCGAAAGTAGTAGAGAGATGAAGAAAATTTTCCCCATATTTTATCATCGTGACCAGATCTTGAGTTTTCTATGTTGGATTGCTTAAGTTCTGATCTCCAGATCTCATCATTTTTGTCTCTCCTAGCGAATCCAATTATCCTAAAGGAATTGGGCAATTCATTATTAATGTATAGATTATAAAGTGCTGGTATTAATTTCCTGTGGGTAAGGTCACCAGTAGCTCCGAAAATTACGATAGTGCAGGAACCAGGAATGTTTCGAGATTTGAATCCCCGTCTTAAAGATTCGACGTAAGGGTCAGACATGGTGATTCAATAATTTTCAGATAGTTAATGTTATTTATGGTAGAGGAAAGTTTTTATTAAGCTCAACAACCTTTAGTCTGATCTCTTCTAATACTTGGGCATTGTCTCTATTTTTCAACGCCTCATCGATAAAATCTGCGATGGTAAGCATTTCAGGTTCTTTCATACCTCTGGTCGTAACAGCGGGTGTTCCAATCCTAATTCCTCCGGCTTTGAATGGGCTTTCAGTATCAAATGGAATAGAATTTTTGTTCACTGTTATTCCCGCTTGATCCAAGGCGTGCTGGGCTACTTTTCCATTAATATTTTGCGGTCTTACGTCTACAAGCATGAGGTGGTTTTCAGTTCCACCTGATACAATTCTATAACCATGTTCCTTTAATCTTTGGGCGAGTGTATCAGCATTTTTAACAATCTGGTTCTGGTACTCTTTAAAACTAGGTTTTAGAGCTTCTCCGAAACATGCGGCTTTCGCCGCGATCACATGCATGAGTGGACCACCTTGTACACCTGGGAAAACCATACTGTCGATTTTTTTAGCCCACTCTTCTCCGCATAGAATGAGTCCTCCTCTAGGACCTCTTAAAGATTTGTGGGTGGTAGTTGTAACAAAATCTGCATATCCGATAGGAGAGGGGTGAACTCCTCCTGCAACAAGTCCAGCAATGTGGGCCATGTCCACAAAAAGCAAAGCGTTAACGGATTTTGCAATTTCAGACATTTTTCCGAAGTCTATTATTCTTGGGTAAGCTGAAGCACCTGCAGTAATCATCTTTGGTTGAACTTTTTCTGCCTGAGAGAGAAGCTGATCATAATCTATTTGTTCAGTTTCTTCATCAACGCCATATGAAGACACTTCATAAAATTTCCCTGAAAAATTTGCTGGATGGCCGTGAGTCAGGTGTCCGCCATGAGATAGATCCATTGCTAGTATTTTGTCTCCATACTCAAGAGCACTAAAATAGACTGCGGCATTAGCCTGGGAACCTGAGTGAGGTTGGACATTCGCATGTTCTGAACCGAATAATTCTTTGGCTCTTTCAATTGCTAGAGCTTCAGCCAGATCTACATTTTCACATCCGCCATACCATCTTTTACCAGGATATCCCTCAGCATATTTATTGGTCAGGTGACTTCCCTGAATTGATCTAATATTTGAGCTCGCAAAATTTTCACTGGCAATGAGCTCAATATTATTTTGTTGCCGATCAATCTCCTGACTGATGGCTGTAGCTAGTTCAGGGTCTTCAGATAGGTATGAATTTTCGGAGTTTATCTTACTGATTCTTCTTAAATGCCTTTCACCCTGGTCAAAGTTAGTGTCGATGAAAGTATTCACTATTTCTTGGGCTGTGGCTGATTCCATTTGGTGAGCTCCCAAGCAAAGTACATTGGCGTTGTTGTGACTTCTTGTTAAGGCCGCCTGTTCTGCATTAGCGACAACGGCAGCTCTAATGTTGGGGTGCCGGTTTGCCACAATACTCATACCAATTCCAGAGTGACAAATTAAAATACCAATTGAGGCTTCATTATTGGTTATTTTTTCGCAAAGGCTGTGTGCATAGTCTGGATAATCAGTTGATTCAGAAGAATTCGTACCGAGATCAATAACTTCGGCATTTTGCCCAGTAAGGTAACTTAATATTTCCTGTTTTAATTCATATCCAGCGTGATCACTGGCAATTAGTATGGGATGTTGCTTTGACATTAAATTAATGATCAATTGGTTGTTTCAAGAAAATTCAATACACTTGGTAATGATACGTTCAGAAGCTCTTTTGTGTGTTCATATTCCTTTCTAGATCCACCATATGGGTCTGGTACATCAGTACCATTTATTGGTTGATTATCGCAAAAGTTTGTAACTAAGAAAGTTTTTTCTATTGCTTCAGGAAACATATTTTCTATCGCCATAATGTGGCTCGCAGACATAGCAAATATGTAATTTGCTTCGTTGATAAGTTTTGAATCGAGAGGTTGGCTTAAATTGTTTGTAAGGTCTACGCCTTCGTCTTTTAGGATATCTAGCGTGTGTTGGCTGGGCTTTTGGCCTCCAAAAGTTGAAACGCCTGCAGACTGGACTTCAATTTCAATTTCACTGTTAGCTATTAGCTTTTGAAATAAGCCCTCTGCCATTGGGCTACGACAAATATTTCCAGTACAAACAAATAAAATAGAAAGTTTCAATTGTCTTAATCGTCAATTTCTTGAGGAGAGCTCTCTCAATGTATTGTATTGTCTAATAATGGAATCACACGATCCGACATCTAATATTTTTGCACGTTTCATTCTATCTGCTCTATCTCTGACATCTTTTGTTATGTCTGCAAATTCCATAGCTGCTTTAACAGTCTCTGGTAATATTAGTCTATTTATAAAATGAAATTGTACGGTATCGTTTATTTCTGGTGAAATAAAATGTCCAAGATCAAGAGCCTCTCCCTTCCATGGTCCACTCATGACTTTCATTGATCTTCCCTCCTCTAGTGCCTCCCGGCTTTCTTGTGACCTGAATAATCCAAAGTCTTGCGCATTACTGTAATTCTCTCGAAGCACATCAACGATTAAGCTAATCTCTTCTCTCGAGGCGTTAAGGTCTTTTTCAATTTCATTCATCACTGTGCGAATTTCAAATTTTTCACCTTTGACCTTCTCGATTTCATGTAGGTGATACATTGATTGGAATGCTACTCTTTTGCATGCCTTGTCACCTTTTTTAGTTGGGCTCTCCAAGATTTCAGCTAACGCACTAAGATGTTTGTTGTAACTATTAACTCCATCTCGCCACTCAAACCAAAATTTCAAACCAATGACGAGTAGTACAATAAAAATAACTTTCCAAAAGTAATCAGCAATCATGTCTTAGTTGTATTTAAATTAAATGAACCAGTTATTCAAGAATTTGTATTTGTCTGGGCTGCTTGAAAATTTTGTTGAATGTACTCTTCGTCGCGACAATTCAGAAGTGCGTCATTTAAAGAAATGTGTTTATTCACTAATAAATGTGCCAAGCTTTCATCGATAGTATGCATTCCTTCTTGGCTTCCGATCTGAATAAGCCCAATAATTTGTTCAAATTTTCTCTCAATCATACATGCTCTGATACCATGGTTGATTCTCATGATTTCAGAAGCCATAACTCGACCAGGTGCATCCTGTCGGGTTATCAGTCTTTGAGAAACGACGGCCTGCAAACAGTTTGATAGTTGAGTTATGATCATTTCTTGTTGGTCAGCCGGAAAAACATCAATCATTCTATCCAACGATTTTGGAGCATCGATAGTATGAAGTGTGCTAATCACTAAGTGACCAGTTTCGGCGGCCGTTATTGCCGTTCGAATGGTTTCGAGATCTCTTAATTCACTTACGACAATGATGTCAGGATCTTGCCTCAACGATGATCTTAGTGCGTTAGAAAAACTGTGAGTATCAGGTCCCAATTCTCTTTGTTTAACCAGTCCATATCCATGATCAAAAACATATTCGATCGGATCTTCTATAGTAACTGCTACACAAGATCGTTCTCTTAGTATTTTTTGAATCATGGAAGCAATCGTTGTGGTCTTTCCTGCGCCGGTTACCCCGGTCACTAATATCAAGCCTTGTCTCAATGAACAAAGATTGTCTACTGCCGGTCCATGACCGAGTTGAGCCAGTTCAGGTATTTCAGTTGGGATGTAACGGAAAGCTCCCTCAATCGAGCCCCTAACATAATGAGCGTTTGCTCTAAATCGGCCAATATCTTTAATTGAAACGGAAAAATCCAATTCTAAATCCTCTTCAAGGCGGGCTCTTTGGGATTCTGAAATTACACCAAGCACGAGCTCTTTGGCTTCTTCAGCAGAGAGGTCTTGATCTTCTAATGCTTCAAGAGTTCCATTGATTCTACACGCAGGAGGAGCACCTCCTGTGATATGTAAATCAGATCCTCCGCGGTTTCTTGTTTCGCTTAGGTAATCAACTATATGTTTTTTTGTGCTCATATTGAAGTTATTAGGATATGCCTCTCATAGCCCTGTCAAAATCGGACTCATTACCCGATGCCGATGCAGCCTCTTCATGGGTTAAATGTCCTTTTTGGGTGGCTTCAACCAGTGCATTCATGAATAATTTGTTATTCGGATTATCACCTCGACCGATAAAATCCACAATATCTGGTATTTTCGATTCGCGAATATAATTTCTAATTACACCGGTGTTTTCAAAATGTTCAGTGACTAGATGTAGCCCCCCGTAAGCTGAAGGTAATAACAATTGGCAGCAAACTCCGATAAGCAGGTTAGAGAGCAATTGAAGTTGGCTCTCACGATCTTGACTTGGAAAGAGGTTTGTTAGCCTTTCAATCGTTTCTGAAACATTAGCACTGTGAAGAGTAGCAAGAACAAGGTGCCCAGTTTCAGCTGCTTGAAGTGCTATCTTAGCCGTTTCTGGGTCTCGTATTTCACCCAGAAGAATAACGTCGGGAGCCTGCCTTAATGAGCTTCTGAGACCTTTGGCAAAGGAATCTGTATCAGTATGAACTTCTCTTTGAGTGAAGAGTGATTTTTTTGATTCAAACAGATATTCGATTGGGTCTTCAATAGTTACTATATGTTTAGCAGAATTTTGATTGAGCCATTCCAAGCTCGAGGCCAATGTAGTTGATTTGCCTGATCCCGTTGGTCCGGTAATGAGTATTATTCCAGCCGGAGCAGTGACCCATCTTGTAAGAATGTCTACTGGTAAGCCTAATTTATCTATGTCGGGTATTTCAGTGTTAATTTGTCTTAGTACTGCACCGAGATGTCCTAGGTGCTTATGCAAATTGACTCTAAATCTTACACCATTATGGGCAACGTAACTGGAGTCACGATCGCCTTCATGCTCTGGATCTGCACCACATTCTTCCCAGAAAGCGACCATATCCTTTTTTTCTATCTGATCATCACCGGCTATCATGAGTTGCCCATTCACTTTCATTCTTGCAACACTTCCTTCACTTAAGAAGATGTCGCTCGCTTTGTTTTCAAAAGCAGCTTTTATTAGGGCTTCAATTAAAGAGCTCATAAATAATATCTTTAATGTCCGATGTGTTCGGAAACAAGTTCTATGTAATTGTTTTCGTAGCTGACTACGAAGTTAGAATGCCTGACTATTTCTTGGCGTAATCTTGATTTGACTCAAGCTCTTTCTTGTCTGGTCTTTCACTGGGTACCCCGTCCTTGGGAATCTCGAGTCCAGCGATCCATGCAATAGCATTGAGACCAACTTTTCTGAAATTGTCATCTGCCCAGTTGTTGTGGACATGAGCACCAGTAAATCCAAATCCTCTTCCAGCTCCATTTTCGTTTTCTGTTGCCCATACAACATGTTGAGATTCCTTTCTCTCTAAAACAGAAGCTCGAACATGAGGATTGCCGCTATGAGCTCCATCACGTCTTTTGAGGGTCTCTGGTCCTGGTAAAGCGCTAAGAATGGGGGTAACGCCTTTCATTCCATCCCTGAATCTCATGTGATAGTACCATTCATCATTAATTTTGAATGGTTTTACTCCATTAGCCACAGGATGATCTGGGAATGTTTTAAATTCTGGTGTCCAGTGAGGATTAACTGACCAGTGTGCTTCAAAAAATCCACCCATCCAATCGAGGAACTTGTCACCCCCTTGATTACCTTTTGGTATTTCAACAGCATAGTGAATAGAGCCAACTCCCATACCTCTTTTCTGGTGGTAATCTATTTGTCTTAAATGGAATTTTGCAAAGTGAGCTCCACCTCCAGTGCAGAACATAATTAGTGCATCTGCATTTTGCATAGCAGTTGGGTCCTTTGGCCAACCATCTTTATATAAACTAGTGACGATTTTATCTCCATAATGAGCTCTTAGTCTCTTGGCCAAAAGTATGTTTCCTGCATTGTGCTCATGTGCTCCCCACCCGTGAGATCTTGTGCCGGCGTAAAAACAAATCTTTTTTGCATCTGTAAGTTTAAGTCTCTTTAACATAACGTCTTTGAATTGCACGGTCATGGGTGGGCCTGCATGAAGTTGAAATGCAAGTATTCCCTGCCTTCTTTTTTTAGGGCCATTATCTGTGACCTCTGCCATGAGTTGCCCATTAATGGACTGCTTAATGTTGTAGCCTCTGGCAATAATGTGATACTCGTTCCAGTCACCTTTTTTGATGGCGTCATTTAATTTTTTAGGATCACCAACGGCCTCACCTTGTGTTTTTTTACCTTTGTCATCTATATTAATACGCTGCCCTCTTTTAGCAAAGACACCACCAAACTGTTCACCATATAAGGTTCCGCTCCAGGTGTCACCTGCTTCAAAATCAGCTTGGTATCCACCAACTCTCCATTCGTCAGGACCATTTTCTAATTTAAAACTTCTGAATTGTATGCCTGAATTGCCGGCACTAATTTTGAATTTTAATTTAAGTTCAAAATCATCAAGTTCTCCTGGTTCCCAAATAATAAACGTATTTCCACGAGTTGGGTTAGCTGCTGTGGTTTGTCCGGTTATTGCTCCATCCTTGACGCTCCAGAACTTCGGATCTCCGTTCCAATTTTTTAGTGTCTTCCCATCAAAAATTGGAATAAAATCATTATGGTCTTTTGCGTGATCATCAGCGAATAGGCTTGATGTTGTTATACTTAGAATTGTGAGTATTGTACAAAATTTCATTATTTTTAAACGTTAGCGTTCTATACAGAGCTAATCAAGCAATCTAACATACGTTAGTACAATGGTAGAAGAACAAAAAATATCCCCAATTACGAGCTCAAAAGACTCAGGTCTTGGGGTGATGATGTTTGATTCTCTTTTATCACATTTTTCCGGCAATAATTTACCTGAAAATATTGATCCTGCGCTTTTGAAGCAAATGCGTAAAGAGTTTGAAAGCAGCGAGTTTTTTGGGGAAGATATGCGTAATCTTTGGCTAATACTGGAGAAAATTCAGATTAAAGAAAATATTCGTCCTGGACGTGATAAAGATCGCATTCAGTTATTAAATTTAGCATGTGGATATTGCGAGGAAGGCGCTGTTTTGCCCGCCTTCTGGGGAAGAAATGGTACCCAGGTGCAACAATATTCGGTTGACCTCAGGGATGCTGAAATCGACAAGGCTAAGAGAAGGTACGCTGCTACCGAATCGATTTTTAAATCAGCAATTGATCCTAAAATTGTAAGCTCTGGTGAAAACGCCCAAAGAGTTGAATTCATTGCTGATAATGCAGTCAATCTGAGTAAGTACGGTCAAATTCCATCTAAATTTGATGTGGTCTTTATTCGGCATCAAAACTTGTGGCATGATAGAGCCACTTGGCAAAAAATATATGATTACGCTCTAAATTCTTTATCAAATACAGGCGTGCTCATCATAACTTCATATTTTGATAGGGAACACCTTCTAGCGTTGGAGTTGATCAAATTGCTTGGTGGCAAAATTATTGCAACTGAGCGTAACGAAAGATCTAGACAATTAGATTATCCAGGGAAATCTATCGACAGACATGTAGCTGCGATCTCTGTGTCTTAAAAGAACTTTGGTTATGGGTGTCTACCTTTGAAAGTAAGTTCTGCCACACCTGACTTATCAAGTTCTCCTTTTCCGTCTTGAACCAATTTATTAAACTGCGAGCAGGTAGCATCATTGAGTGGTAAGTTTAATCCAACCTCCTTAGCAATATCGGCTGCGATCCCTGAGTCTTTAGCCGCATGCTCCGCGCTAAACCATGCTTCATGATCTCTGGCAATCATATCTTCTGCATCAGTTTCAAGGACGCGGGAATTAGCGCCTGTTTGTGAAAATACCTCACAAACCATCTCTAGATCTAAACCTAGAGAATCAGCCAAGCCAAGGCCTTCAGCTAGGCCTGCTGTATTAATATTCATGACCATGTTAACAAGCGCTTTAACTTGAGCGGCCTTACCAATATCTCCAATGAGCTTAAGATTTATACTCATGTCCTCTAAAATTGGTTTCATTGTATTAAAAAGCTCTTCTTTGCCACCGATCATTAGGTAAAGCTTTCCTTCTCTGGCTTGTGGGATGCTCGAAGCCATACAACCTTCCAATGCTCCGGCACCAGCATTCTCAGCAGCATCAGCAACCTCTTTTTGGATGCCAGGGGATAATGTTGCGCAATTAATAAAAGTTTTGCCTTCAGCACTTACCAAGAGATTATCATTATCGGAAAAATAAATGCTTCTCATCGCCTCATCATTCGTGATCACAGTAAAAATGATGTCTGAAGATTCAGTGACTTGAGCAAGTTCTTCGGCATGCAGGCAATCTAGTTCCTTTGCCAATTCTGCAGCAGCCTCTTTGTTTACATCATTGACAGCGGAAATTTCATATCCTCTGTCTTTTAAATTTCTCGCCATATTGGCGCCCATACGTCCAACTCCTACAAATCCAATTTTTTGACTCATAATTCTTAATTTTATATTCGGGGTAAATTTTGCTTAGCTAAGTTGTTTATTATAAATATGTGAAATTCTCAGTCAATTCTTTTAAAGGTTGGCAAAAGAGTCAGAGATTTTTTGTTTGTAGTAAATAATGCTAAATTAATAATATGGCTGAGGATAAAAAATATCATAAAAGGGTGAATCCAGTTGTGTTTATTTTTTATCTTGTTGTTGCGGTTATTCTATTTTTTTTGTGCGTCTTTGGGGTCATTATGATTATTCTACAAATCAGCAGTCCCTTGTAGTTTTAATAGGTTTCAGGATTATTTGATATTACTTTTTAAATTCGGGGTAAAAAGGGTTCATTTCTTTCTCTTCTTTAACTGATGTCATTGGTCCATGTCCGGGGCAAATGACTGTATTATCGGGAAGAGAAAAAATGTGCTGCCTATTCGTTTTTAATGCATCCTCAAACGAGACGGTGCCTCCTCCCATAGAGCCAGCGAAGAGAGCATCACCAACTATTGCGATTGGACGATCTAATCCTTGTATGAAGTAGGTGAGCCCACCCTTGGAATGACCATGAGTCAATAAGGCTGTTCCGTTTAGGGGGCCTATATTAAATTCATGTCCGCAATCAATTAAATTTGCCCCTTCTATTGGTTCTTTTGATGAAGTGTATAATGTAGCATCAGGAAAATTTTTTAGTAATTTTGGAAGATCTGCAATATGGTCTC
>MDTC01168754.1_pt1 | contig 15321 bp, 9 predicted proteins | sample 811181 | NCBI WGS metagenome assembly MDTC01 (sample SAMN05326644, study PRJNA326480) | marine metagenome | isolation source: seawater | place: Pacific Ocean: North | collected 2011
ACAGTTGGCCATATGACATATGGTGCTTTTTTTACTTTTTTTTTTCGCTTTTTCAACATATGCATATCATCATGCCATATGCTATAAATATGCATAAATCCACACACAATATTATAAGAAGCATCAAAGAGTTTGGAGCAAACGTGACAAAAACGTCGCGTTTGGTGCTTAACTATACCTCCCAGACGATCTGATTTAGTTAAAGGATTGCTTATTCAGTGCTTTCAAAATCGAGGACATTCCGAACAATATGGTTCTTGAAGCGACGGTGATATGCATGGATAATTCTGAGTTCGTTCGTAATTCCGATTATGCTCCAACCCGTTTACAGGTATTGAAACAGTGGCAAAAGTTATGTAAGTTCCTGTATTGACTCTTTATTTATAGGCGGAAGCAGACGCGGTTAATCTACTAGCAGGTGCTAAAACTCAAAATAATCCAGAAAGCTCTGTTGGTATTTTGAGTTTAGCCGGTAAAGTTCCACGTGTACTGGTTACACCGACAAATGATCTTGGCAAAGTTTTGAACTCTGTACATGGTATAACCATACAGGGTGAAATAAACTTGGTAACAGGTATTCAAGTTGCCCATCTTGCCTTGAAACATCGCCAGAATAAGCACCAGCGCATGCGGATCGTTGTTTTTATTGGATCTCCGATATTGGATGATGAGAAGGAACTTCTTAAAGTTGGTCGGAAGCTGAAAAAGTGCAATGTTGCAATTGATATAGTAAGTTTTGGCAGGTGCACGGATAACGAAAGAAAATTAGATTCATTGCTTTCAATGGTAAATAAGAATGAAAATAGCCATCTGATCAAAGTCCCACAGGGTCAATCTATCGCAGATACACTTATTGCGACTCATATATTTAATTCAGCGGGTTCAAACGCAGGTAGTGGTTTTGCAGCTGCAGCTGCTACAGCAAACGTAAATACAATGGGTGGGACTGGGATCGATCTCGGTGAAGATCCAGCCCTGATGCTTGCCTTGAGGGCTTCCTTGGAAGAGGAGCAAATTCGCCAAGAGAATCAAGCTTCTCTGGCTTTGAAAGAAGGGAATAGTGATGTTGGTTTGGAAACTGGTCAAACTAATGAGGAAGGTGAGGGAAATGATAAAACAGCATCCCCAAATCGCGATAGATTACCAAAGGTTTCCAATTTATCCCACGAATCAAGAAAAGATACACAGAGTGGTTTGAAAGATGAAAGTGGATCCGAGGATAAGAACTGACTTTAAAAAAATAAACATTATACTGGTAGTGTATCACGGTACCAGGAACAGTGCAGTAATAAAATTAAAAATTTACACTTTACGGGGCACAAAAAATCGTTTCCCTCTACTAAATTTTCTATAATATTTTAGTGTAAGGATTAGCATAGAACATAGCCGGAATATTTGGATGAGAAACAGCGTCGAATGTAATAAATTCTGGTATCATGTCACTTTTTAGTCTGATGAAAGCTCCCTGGAATAAGAAAGAAAAGAATTTTAAACACTACACACGGAAAGCGCAAAAGTAATACTTTATTCCCCATCTGGTCACTATATTTAATCAATTTAGTTCATAAAGTTCAAATAGTGTTCCAGGCTCGTACCAATAATTTGGTGCACTGAAAACTGTGATCAAATTGTTGCCGTGCTGAATTTCGTAACCCTAGGAAATATTCATGAAAGCTTCTATGACATAAAATTGCTATTATGTGGAAAATGCTGACCTGATCTTTAACTTCATGGCTTCTAATTACTAACTTAAGACCGTTTTTATTTAGGAAATTCTGCAAAGCTTCAGTGAATCCCTCAAGATCTGATTATGCTTCAATTATACCTTCGTTATATCAGGACCAAATGCAATTCCGACTCCGCGTTTGTTTGGGAACTTACCACAAGAATCACAAGGATCACTCCATAGGATTTCAGAAAAAACACCATTCTAAGAAAGGACTAGAAAATGAAATGCACTTGAAATGGAAAATAACTTTTACATCTGATGGCTCCTTGAATCTATCTATAGCATTTAATCGCTGAATAGTTATTTCCGAATCTGAAAATAAACCACCATGCATTATGAAAATTTGCTCTGAGAGAACGCAGCCCTGGAAGACCACTGAAAAATTTTTCTGGTTCACACAGGAATAAGTTTTACCAGTGGTAAGGTACAAAAAACTTCATCAAAAATAGATGTGAAGCTCTTTCCATATTTTTGTGTGAGTTCTCCTTGAAAACCATAGAGAGCATTCATGGCGTTTGTTTCATGGTTGCCTCGAAGAAGGTGAAAATGCTACTTATTCATTTTAAAATAAAATCCTCTGAAACAGAAATCATACCTTCGGGAGAAGACATTTATACGCAAAAAGTGTCAAAATAACTTCACAGGAAAATGATCCTCTGTCAACGAAATCTCCGTTGAATAAGTATGTGTTGTCGTGAGTTGGTTTCCCATTTATTTCAAAAATATTGCATAAGTCGAAGAACTAATGATTGATAACTCCATTATTGTATTCAGGGTGATGAATTAAAATACCTGTCCATGAATATCACCGCATATTGTAAAAGTAGATCCCTGGCCAGAACGGTTCAATATCAATTCCAACATTTACAAAATTAATTTACGTTCGGAATAGAAACTTCACAAATATTTGGTAGCTCTTCAAAAATCTTTTTGACCCGAAGAAGAATTTGGGCTACGAACCTTCAGGGAAAATGCTAATGACAAACAATATTAAGTCTGATAACGATATCACCGTTTGTGAATTTGTTTGCCGTTCTTGAAATGAACTACCATGCTCTCTATGAAGCTCTCGGTGATTTTACCATCGTGGTCTAAGCATGGTCCATCATACGATTCACCAACTAAGAAGTCGTCTATGTTCAGCCTTTCTGAAGCCTGTAAACAAAACATCACTTTATTTATAACACGATCCTTCCAGAACTCACCCTGATGTTCACATTGGATATGGCTGCTTCAAATTTTAATCTCTTAATATTCTTCTTGCATTCTTCAAATCTTGACCGTGCAGCATGATTTGTTGGACTTAAAAGAATGGACTATTTCTATGTAAATACAGGTACCTCTATCCTAAACACAAAAACTTACTTTCTTGAAATCACGACCCGCCAGAGTGAATTTAGTAAGAGCGAAATACGCCATACCACGTCTATAATATGCCTGAATGTTGGATATATTGTAGTGTGCTATAAAATGAAGTCGGGTAAAAAGTACAATACCTTTGTATTTTGAGGATTGAGTGCAATTGCAGCAGAGCTATCTGAAAGAGCTGAACCAAAATTTTCGCACTTCAAATGTACAAGAGCTCGGTTGCATAGTATAATTGGATCGTTCTTAAGCTTCAACGCATCAGAATAGAAAGAAAGGGCTTGAGAATATAAGCATTCTGGTTAGCAATCACATCAATGAGCCAAAAAGCATCAGGTTAATAAACTCAACCGTTAAAGCAAGCGTTTCCTTTCGATTTGAGCACGTCAAAGTCTTCGGGAGTTGAAACGGCCATAGCGTTAGTACTTTCGAGACTTCGACTCGCGTATCAGTGAAGAAATTGAAAACGAACTTCAAAAATCAGCCGAAAAGTGATCGAATGATTCTTAAAACACTCTCTTGGTCTATTATTTGATTCATACGCGTGCGTGCGGAGTGCGAGCGTATATGAGTGGGAAATCAGAAAAATTAGTGCTATTTTCCGCTTTTATATCAACTCTTTTCAGGAGTAAAAATAACAACATAAATACATGAAGCCAGGCGTATGGCCATCATGTATATAAACTCGACAAAAAGAGAAAAAGTTAATGCGCGAATGGTTAAAAAAAACGAAAGAAGGAGAAAGACAGAAAAAAATTAATTACCTGTGAGAAAAGTGCGCAAGGGTACATATAAATCATATATGCAAACGCCATCAATAAAAGAAAGATAACATACTTATACTTCAGATCAATTTTCCTTCAGTTTGCTGTGACTAACATAAAAACAAGATCTTTATATATGTTAGGTGTGCGGGTGAGCTTTTCGGTCCCCATAATTTGTGCTTGGTGTTTTCTACACTCCATTAAAATCTCTCTTCCTTAAAAGCATTTATTCTCGATCACGCGACTCCATTTCATTCACCGCCATATTCTTGATAATATTCCTAGATAGCTCATCTTCATTCAACGCAGAATCATCCAGCTCTGGTATAAAAGCTTCAGGAGGTAACTCATGCATCTGAACGCTAGGTGCTACTTCCAATTGACTAAGATTATTGAGGATACAAGTTTTAATGTCTTGAAGATATGAGCATGAATTCAAATTCTCGATAGGGTTCTTTTGCTGAACTTTTAACTGATATGAAGCATCTGAATAATATTCATAATAAAATTCATGCTCTGGAATATTCTCGTCCAAAGTTCTTCCAAGTAGAGTTGCAGTTTCATTTGCCCAACAACGCGCCACATTTGATTTAATGTATCCACCTCCTCCCAGAACTAAAAGTGGAATGTTGAATGATTTCATAAAAGCTACGCATGATGCGTGGCCTTGAAGTGTTAAGTTGAAACAGCCCAAGCGATCAGCAGCGAGAGAATCTGCTCCGCACTGTAGAATAATAGCTCCAGGTTGGAAAACTTCCATGACTTTTTGCATCGTCGACTTGAAGATATCTATGAAATTCTGATCATCCATACCATCATGGAGTGGGACATTGACTGAATAATATTTCCCATTGTTCATTCCTATATCACCTAAATCTCCAGTCCCTGGAAAGAAAAGATCACCAAATTTGTGAAAACTTACTGTCATGACTCTGTCTGTCAGATAAAATGCTTCCTCGACACCGTCACCATGGTGAATATCTATATCTATATATAGTACCCTTGCATGATACTTCAACAGCTCAAGAGTAGCTAGAACAATATCGTTTATATAACAAAATCCAGAAGCTTCAGACTTCTTTGCGTGATGCAGACCACCTGACCAATTTATTGCTATGTCTGAAGTTCCATGGTTGATTCGAACTGCGCCTTCAATAGAGCCTCCTGAATAAATTTTGCAGAAATCAAATAAACCATCAAATATGGGACAGTCTTCTCCCAGGTTGAACCTTTGCATTTGAGTAAGATACTCGTGCTGGGTATTTGGAGTAATTTTTGATAAAAAATCGACGTAGTCTTCAGCGTGAAATTGAGCAAGCTCACTTGTCGTTGCTTTTCTTGGCCTGAAAACGTCAAGATTCTCATGCAGTCGATATGCAAGCACTAGGCTATGTGTCATGCTTAATCTGTGTGGTTTCATAGGATGATTGGGAGCATAATAACTGGTGCCAACCTCAGAATCGTAATAATATGAAATCTTATTCTTAATCGAAGGCATACTCCTACTCTTCTACCGTCCGCTAAGTTCAAGTTCTTATCACAGTTTTACAGGAACAGGCTTATGTTGGGATAAAAATTGGGAGCACCTTTTCATATGAATATAATATATGGCATGGGCAGGTTACAAAGGTTGTTGCATAATAACGAGTATGTTGGGCCGCCTTTTTTTGGAGTTTTTTTGTGATTTCTATTTTACGGGTAGAAGTTGAGGGTAAACGGACGTGAGGAGAATCGGAGTTTGCCTCAAAGACTGTTTTTGTTTACAAAGTGCTGCCTTCCTGCCTTTTTTGCCCGCACCTTCGGACCCAACTTGTTTTAAAAGTGATATTGTCATATTGAAACAATTCACCGACACAAATTTACTTACACATATTCCTCACTTCCCACAAAATCATACTTAAAGCCTATTTGAAACAAGAGAAGTTGGATTGACAAACAGGGACATGATTACTATTCTACCGAATATGTGTCATTATTTTTAGCCGAAAAGTAAAAGTGACCAATTGGAATGTTGTTTCGTGGCACTTTTGAAACTGGCGCTTTGGTAAAGATGGTTCGCTTTAGAAAAGCGAAAGTGTTCTTGCAAAAATAAGGCAGCGAGACCTCTGAAAACTAGCCAGTTCAGCTGCTATTTGTTTGCATCTACTCATTTCCATCATGAATACATCAATAAACCTGGTTGCCAACGTATGTAATTACAAACGTTCTAGCCTGGTTGACCCGTTTAACTATAGAGGAAAAACCACGAAGTTTAAAAGAAGCACAGTGCTTTTACCTTGTCGATGTTTCTTAGAAAGAATATATGAAGGGGAAAACTCTGATTTTGACCAAAATCACAACATTGCCATTTCGAACCCTTTGCTACGTTTAGAACAGCTAGGAACTCGGTGGTTTGGACTGATCATAGACCTTGACTCCTTGCTTGTGGAAGCTAGTAATATCTACTCTCAAGATGCTTGGATGAAGTTAGCACAGAAGAAAAAATTGAGATATCCAAGTAAATATGATTTAAAAGTTGCAGAACGGAGTAGTCCAACCCAGTTCATTACTCAAATCATGCTATGGGGTACCGATCGTTACTTTGTTCGTGATCTCATCAAGGAATATCGCCGCCTTCTTCAAAAAAATTCTACTCCAAAGAGTTGTATAGATCTAAAACCGGGTGTTCATAACTTTTTAAGGATGATGACTTCACAAGATATTCCTTGCATAATAACTTCATCTGAAAGCCGCCAGGATTTAAGGGCAACTTTGATTTCACTAGGTATTCATACGTACTTTGATGTTGAAGATGAAGATAAGTTACCAAATTCACATAATAAAATTGTTGAGAAAATTGCGGGGTGCGATGACACTGCCAATGGCCTACCAGATCCAGAACTTTATGCCTATGCAGCAAATTTGATTCAACGGGCATGTGATAGGTGTGTGGTGCTAGGTGCTTCGATTTCTTGCTGTGAAGCTGCACATTCACTTGGTATGAAGTGTGTTCTCATTCAAGGAGGTAAAACGAGGCGTTGGGAGTTGACTGGTGCAGATATTGTTAAAAGTAGCTTGGAGGAAGTCTTCTTTCAAGATTTTAAAGAACTCTTCTCTTCAGATCTTGATTAATACAGATAGAGCAGGTATTATTATTTGTGAATTTAGCACTGAAAATCTAACTACGTTACCAGATGAAAGTGTGAGAGCAACTGCTTTTTTGTTGGATTCAAGTCAGGAGTTCCCCTCCTTCGCCTTCTCTCAAGAGAGACATTGCTCGCAAATGAACAAAAAAACACGTTTACCGTGTCCCTCTGTTCATTGCTCCGTGGTTGACTGCTTTTTGTGGATTTTATTGCTAGTAGTAACGTCTGGGAGGTCGGCTTTTAGCTTTGTTTTGAGGGGCCTTTCCTGCTTTTTTATGCTTTCTCGGTATATTTTCAATAAAACTTTAAAAATTTGGGGTAGCAAATTCATCTTTCGACCGAATATGCCATTCGGTCATCTAAAAAAAAGTGGCCGAAAATCGATGTCGCCCAGTCACACATATTTTACCCAAACACCACATCTGTCTTTTGTATGAAACAATTTACTTACAGGTACAACACACAACCTACAACTCACAACACACAACCCAAACAATACACCACGCTTCACTAAAATAAGACAAAAATAATGAGCAAAAGCAACATCAACGACACGTTACCAAAAAAGGATACCGATGATGATGACGACGACGAGAAAGCGAACATGAACGACGCGAATGAGAAAAAGAAGAAGAAGACGCCGGTGACCATAATCACCGGTTTCCTCGGCGCCGGGAAAACGACTCTGGTGAATTACATTCTAAAAAGCTCTCAACACGGCTTAAAAATAGCCGTGATCGAAAACGAATTCGGCGCGGTCTCTATCGACGAATCACTCGTCGCGGAGAACGTGAAGGAAAAAGAAGACATCATTAGCATGGATAACGGATGCGTCTGTTGCACGGTCCGAGGAGATTTAGTGAGAGCTTTGATGCAGTTGAAAGATCGGAAAGATAAAACTTTCGATGCGGTTATAATCGAGACGACAGGTCTGGCGGATCCGGCGCCGGTGGCGTTTACGTTTTTTCTAAATCCAGAAATCGCGGATTACTACGAGTTAGATTCTATCTTATGTCTCGTGGACGCGAAGCACGTACATTTACACTTGGAAGAGGAGAAGAAAGAAGGTGCCGTGAACGAAGCCGTCTCGCAAGTCGCCTTCGCCGACCGGATTTTGTTGAATAAGATTGATTTGGTGAGCAAAGAGAGATTGGAGGAAACGAAGAAGGTTCTGAAGGCGATCAATAGCAGCGCAGAGGTAATCGAGACGCAAAATAGTCAGGTTGATTTGAAAAAAGTTTTAGGCGTGAGCTCGTTTAGCGTGGAGAAGACGTTGGAGCACGATCCGAGTTTTTTGGACGAAAATAAATCAAAAATTCACGACCTCACCGGAGTCGGCTCGGTCGGTATCGAGTGCGAGGGCGAGCTGGATTTCAATCGAGTCAACGAGTTCATGATGAACTTGCTGCAAGAAAATAGCGCGAACATGTACCGAAGTAAAGGCGTCTTTTGCTTTCAAGGTCAAGGCGACGCCAAGTTTGTGTTTCAAGGCGTCCACGAACAAATAAACTTTGGACCGAGCGGAAACGAGTGGCGAAAAGGCGAAAAAAAGTTGAATCGCATGGTCTTCATCGGCAGAGATTTGAATCGAGAGCAGTTGGAGAGTGGATTTCGAAAGTGTTTGGTCTGAGTATTACATAACACCTTTCTGCCGCGGGTACTAGGGCAAAGAGGATTTTATCCTCCATCCGTTTCTTTCTCTCGTAATAATACGTTAATGCACATTCGAACACAATTCACACGAAAACATCATCACATAAAAATAACCGCGCGCGCGAGAGCACTTTTTACGAAGCACACGTACCCTCCGCCCGCGCGAGAGCACTTTTTCCGCCGCCGACTCTTTTTTTCCCGCTACGTTTTAGTTTTCTTCAATTTCTCTCTAAACTCCTCTTCGCATGAATCAACTCCGCCCCCGGGGAAAAGAGGCCGAGGCGGAGAAGTCCGGCGATGAGAAGAGCGGGAACCAAGCGCAACAACAACAACAACAACAACAAGAAAAAGATAACAACAACAAGACGACAACAATAACGACGCGTTTGCGGAAGAGCAAATCTCTCTCCAACCTCATGCAACAACAACAACAACAACAACAACAACAGTTTCAGAAACAACAGAAACAGAAACGAGGAGCTTTTGCGACAGAAGAGACCGTTATCCAAAACGAAGAAGAAAATTCGATGAAATTGGCAAAAGACTTTGAGGAAGACGCGGAACGACGGGAGCATAAAATACGATACGAAGAAGAAGAAAAAGAAGAAAAAGAAGAATTTGTACTCAAAACCACGAAGAAGGTTTCGGATGATGATGATGATTTCGAGGAGGAAGGCGGAGAGAAACCGATGAAACGCGTGGCGTCGATGAAAGCGATGATGATGATGACGGAGAAGGAAGAGGAGGATTTTGGCGGGAGGAAGAAAACGCCGCCCGGGTCGCCGCTGAGAAGAACGAATAATAAATTGGGAGGGAGCGTCGTCGGGGGGTTGAGGAAGACGGCTACGATTCATTCGCACGCGTCGGTTTTAGATTTGATGCAGATTAGCGAGACGAGGGAGGAGGAAGATCGAGCCGGGAAGTTGTTGGGACGGTTACACATATCTTCGCAAGAGGAGGTGGAGGAATTGGAGGTTAAAGAAGGAGTAAAAGGAACGGCCGCCGCGCAAACGCAAACGCAAACGCAAACGGTAAAAGAGGACGATTCGAATTTAGTCTCCGCGGCGGGTTTGTCCAAAGACTATAAAGAAGCCGAATACGACGACTCGTTGAGAGAGGTTATCATTTCGCCGTCTTCGTCGTTCCCGAAAGATTTCACCGTTTTGAGAGAGCTCGGGAAAGGTTTGTGCGGGACGGTGTATTTAGCTCGTTTGCACGATACGAAACAGTTGTTGGCGTTTAAAGTGATGCAAAAGTCCAAATTGGTTTCCGTCGGTGAGGAAAAACACGCCGCGTACGAAAGGCATGTTCACATGGACGTATCCAACGGCCCATTCATAGCTACTTTGTTTCACTCGTACGACGATCCGACCGCGTATTATTTGCTCACAGAGTACGCACCGTGCGGGGATTTGTTTCAGTGTTTAGTCTATCACGGATTACCGTCTCTTTCAGACGCAAAGGTGTACATCTCGCAAGTCTCTGCGGCCATTGCCTATTTACACGTGAAAAAATACGTCTACAGAGATTTAAAACCAGAGAACATTTTGTTGCGAGCAAACGGCGACGTGTGTTTAGCCGATTTTGGTATGGCTAAGAAATTAGAAAGAGAAGATGAGCGCGCGTACTCGTTCTGCGGGACGAGTCAGTACATGTCCCCGGAAGTCATGAGCAAAAAAGGCTGTAGATTCGAAGCCGATTTGTGGAGTTTGGGAGTTTTGATTTACGAATTATGCTCGGGAGCGACGCCGTACGCGAACGTCCGAGGAAACCACATTGAGTTATACGAAGCCGTGATGAGCGTAGACGCAAACGGTGGCGTCTGGTGTCCGCACTGGTTCGACGCCGATACCGTGGACATTGTTCGAAAACTTCTACGATTAGACGAGTTAGCTAGACTAGGCGCCGGAGGCGGTGACGCGATGGACGCGTATTTTTCGCACCCGTGGTTTCACAACGGCGAATTTAAGTGCGATTTGAAAAACGTGTTGCGAGGCGAAGTGACGCCGGCGCGCAAACCGAGGAAACGGAACATCGTGTACGATTTAAGATTGCAAAATCAGTTGGAGTGCGGAAACGTGCCGTGGTTGAGCGACGAAAAAGAAAAATTTGTCGACGTGCGTTAAACGTCGATTGAGAGAAAGAAGGAGTCCACGTGTACATAAAATTCAAAAAGAGTTGCGCTGCGTATAAAATTTAATAAAAATCGCTATTGAAACAACTGGAACCCGGCGTGGACTTCGTTTTCCGTCCAAGATGATTTCACGGGTTCACTCGCGTTTCCACCGTCACTTTGCCTTCTTTTACTGTTGGTTGGAATTTGAATCGCTGAAATTGTCTTTTTGTTATCGCCAGTTGCTAAAATTTTCAATTCCTCTCCCGGTATCGATAACAATAAATTTTTCACCAATCCAGTCGCTTTTTTCTCCGAACGACACTTGCTTATTTCCTCCAAAGTGTTCATCAATACGCTCTCCGTAATGCCTGGGATGCAGAGCATGGCGTGCGGGACTGACTGTGTCGTCCTCGCGTGTTTCGTTAAAACTTCGTAAATCAAACTCAAAAGTTCCGCTTGTAAGGAAGAATTCAAAGATTTGCTCAAAGCCGCCACGGCGGCGAGTACGATTTCGCCGCCGCAAGATTCCGCGAGCCCTTCGCCAATGCGCGGGTCTTGCGCGGAAGCGGCGGCGACTAAACCTCGACAAAACAAGATGGCTTTAGAAACTGTTTCTAAATCGTCAATCTTCAACGCCAAAGTGCCTGCTTGGATGGCTATTTGGGCTACTTGCACATCACTTTGCGAACACATCCAATCGATCAAGTGCTTGCCACCTGCAACGGCGTCTTTTTCGGTATCTGAGGTAGATGCACTTTTCGTGCGTCGACCGAGAGTGCCGTCTGGAGCGACGATGAGTTCTAATATCGAGCCCAACTCTCGAGAAATTTCGCGCAACGTGCGTTCGGAGTAAGCTTCGGCGACGAGCGTGGCGTACGTGGATACATCCGACGACGTGTCGAGAGCTTCATTCGTTGTTGTTCCTGGAGTCGAAAGAGTTGCTTTGTTCGCACCCGCTATCGTCCAGCCAGCTTCCACGCGTCGGCACAAATCTGGCAATATCGGCGCAACCAACGCTTGAAACCAAATCTGGCGAAACTGTGCCGGACATCTCGACAGTACCGGCCTTACGAACAAAAGCACCATCGTCCTCACTTGGTCGTCTCTTTGTGCCTCTAAATCGGTGGCTATGACTGTCTGCATCTTCCCCGCGATTGACGGGTTCGAATACGTCATCTCACTCGCGTGTAACAAAACCAAATTGATGATATTCAAACTCGCGTCTCGTAACACGCGAAGCCAATCTCGAACGGAAACTACTTTCAGCTGGGTTGCGTTTTGATTTTCCGCCTGTTCCAAGGCGAATTCTTTCAATTTACCTGGCTTCAACGAGGCTGCGTACTCTTCCCAAGACGGCTGCAACGATTCTGCTAAGTTCGAGCTGACCATTTGCGATTGCAAACCTGGCGTATAGATTTGTCTTACGAGTCGGTGCATCTCCGTCGCTAAGAGGATAGCCCATTCGACGTGTTCCAATATGAGACAGACGGATTGTTGTTGCTGTTGTTGTTGCTCTCCGGGCGCTTCTTGAACCACTTTCTGCGCTGCTTGCGCGCTACTGCCCGGTAAACACCGTCGCATGCACCTTTCGAGCAACTGCACGTCGTGAAAGAGATCCCAGTGCACGTTCGAGAGTTGCTGTTGCTGTTGCTCCTGCGCCATAAACGCTTCCGGCGTGGTCAAATTTGCCACCAGCGGTAACACTGCTCCAGTTTCCACGCTGTACCATCTACTTTTCACCGGCGCTAACAACCAATCGAGCACTTGGATCACTCGTTCTGGACCACTCGGTGTCGCCACTGCTAATAAAGCTTCGGCTAAAGTTCCTCTCTCCGCGCCGGTCAAGTTGCCCGTGGATCGGAGACTTTCGACTTGTTCTGCCAACGGTTCCAGGTGCGGGTTGAGCGCCTGTTTGTTATAAATATGAATGAAAGAAAGAGCGCGTCAGTAAATGTTTTTGATGTTGCTTTTGATTCTGTTGTTACGAACGAAAAAGAAGGAAAAGAAAAGTAGGAAACATGTAGCGCTTCCTCCGATGCAAAACTTCAATCTCTCTGTGAAAGATATTGCAAATACATGAAAGAGGAAAACGCTGATTTTAATCTCTCGCCTTTGCATAGCTCTGCCGCAGTTGTAATACGCCGCGACAAAGTTTTAAGAAGACGAATTAAATAAGGAAGAAGAGGAAATGTGACCAGCACACAAAAAGTTTTTTCGTACCTCTGGCACTGTCGCGCAAATGTTCAACATCGCCGAACAAATCTTCTGTCTCGCCAATTGCGTCCTTTTCACTCGAGCTTTACCTCGAACCGGTGGCGCGGAAACGTCCTCCGCCGCAACAGTGCCGAGCCAATCGAACAAGTTCTTCACCAACAGAGGCGCCAAATTTGGTCGCACCAAACCGATGCGTCCAAAACACTCTAAAATTTTCGCGTATTGCGCTAAACTTTGCGGGCCTAATCTGATTCCACCACTTTGGGAAGATTGATCGGTCATCGCGAGCGCTTTCGTGACTAAGTTTTCTATTTCTATCACCACGCTCGATGCTTGCGGTTCTTCGATGGGCAAAACGAGCATGATGCACTCCGTGAACGCTTGGACACCTTCTAAAATACACGCTTTGCCTTCGTCTCCTGAATCTTCCCCTCCATCTGCCGACGTTGATACGCTCTTCAACCATTCTAGAGCCCCATCGACGGTTTCTAACAACTTCCTCGACGCACTTTGTGGGTCCAGATTCGCGCAGAGTTTGATAACTTCCATCACTTTCGCGCGATTGATAATCCATTGCGTTTTCAATTCCTCGAACGTTTCGAACGTGTCTTCCCATTGTTCTCTTTCGTTGGCGATGTGCGTGCCAGCCGGATCCATGCCCCCGGCTAAACCACCACCAGCGCGAAGCCACGCGACGCAATAGTCCAGCAAAGCTGGAACGGCACCAGGCGGGAGGACTTTTAAGGATGTTGAAGTTGATGGCGATGACGAAGACGGCGGCGCCATAGAGGAAGTCGTCGTCGCGTGTCCTTTTTTTGGCACTGTTGCTCCGTTCGCGCGCAATAACGCCGTCCACGCTCCTAACACCGTCTCCAACGACCTCAAGTTGGGGATCCTGACTAACATAGCTAACCGTTCGAGCAACGCGACGACCAACTCTAGCTGTTGTTGGTGTTGATGTTGTTGATGCTGCTCTCCGCGACTTAGCGTGTGTAAAACCTGCACTGACGCCGCTTGACATGCCAATTCGGCGCACTGCTCGTACGCATCCGCGTTGTCCAAAGCGATGTATTCTTGCGCTAAAACGACATCTAAATGTGTCGCCACTGCGCGAACGCACGAAGATATGGCCATAAAAACAACCGCTCGATCGTCTTGAGGAACATCCTCCGGTAACGGTTTACGAGCGAGAACGTGCTTAATGACTGATGCCGCCGGCGCTCGGCACGCGGATTCGTTGATGTTGCTCTGTTTCGGGTAAAACGAAAAAGAAGAAGAGGAGTAATTTTTTCGCCTCGTCAGTATTTTAGGCCGCGCACAGATAGATACACACACATGCACAGAGCAAAAAGAGAGATGAGCAGAAAGAAGAGCGGTGAATGCGATGCCTCAGACATATAATATGTTTTTGTAAAGTTTATCCTCACGGTGGATGTTCAGATGGTTGATCCAAAAATTGTGCATCATCATCGGCAAAAGCGCGAGAAGCGAAAAGCGAGAAATCAAAAGAGAAATCAAAAGGCGCACCAACAAAGCCACGCAGCATATATCCACAAGTCCACTCCGGACCAGCGGCACTAACGGCGCCCACTCCGCGTACACGCTGATAGCCTCTAAAACAGCCAAGGCGCAATTTTCGGACGCTTTCTGCATCTCCGGCGCAGCGACATTATTGTTACTAAAATGCCTCTCCCACGCCTCTCGCATCGCGCCCGTCACCTCTCCAATCGTTTGCGTCATTCCACCCAACAAATCTCTCACCTTATCCGCAAACACCTCGTCCGAGTGCAACGCCACGTCTTCTGCCACGTATCTCGCGATAATCGCCCCTAACTCGCACTCGTACGCATCCGCCGATCGCAACATCCTCGCGATGGTTTCGCTAAACGCGATCCACGCCGTCGAACCTTCTCGTTTAATAAACTCCGCCGTAATCTGCGCGACTTTCGACTTCAACGGGTACGGCACTTTTGCGCCATCTCGCGACGTCAAACGTAACTCGTTTGAAATTATATTCGTGAACTCGTTCTTCATAAAAAGCTCCTCCTCTTCGCTTTTGCTCGTTTTTGTTTTCGAGAGTAAAAGTCGTTGTAAAATCGAGTACCCGAAGTGCCTCTTCTCGACGTTGTTCTCCTCGTCTCCTCCTCTCTCGATTAACTTCTTCGCGATGCGCACGACCGAACGCACACCGATCGTTCTCCTCTCGACGGGACCGGTGAATTCCTCCAGCACTTGCGATAACGAGTGCATTCGCGCGACGACTTGGTCGTCCTCTCTCGTGTTATCATTGGTGGTCGTTCGATGATGATGATGCGAAAAATGGGAAACCAATCGCGCGTACGTGACTTCCGCCGT
>MDTC01033309.1_pt1 | contig 15320 bp, 21 predicted proteins | sample 811181 | NCBI WGS metagenome assembly MDTC01 (sample SAMN05326644, study PRJNA326480) | marine metagenome | isolation source: seawater | place: Pacific Ocean: North | collected 2011
GTAGTTAAAGGTATGAAGAAGTCCAAGAAGGATTTCAAGAAACGTTATGGCGATGACGCCGAAAGTGTAATGTACGCAACGGCGACCAAGATCGCAAAGGATAAAAAATGAAAATCAAGAAGTCAGAGCTAATCGCTCTAATCAAAGAAGAAATTATGGCAGAGGCACGCTTCGATCGTGGCATGACAATGATGGACGACCCGTATGACGACACTGCTGTTCCACAAAGTATGCAGCCGGGAGGCAGCATGGATCAGATTTATGAATCCGCGATGCATGAAATTACCAAGGAAATGGATGACCAACTTAGCGTAATTTCTAACTACCTTGCTACGCAAATGCCAAAAGCAGATCCACAAAAATTGGGATACAACGCTTATTCAATTTTGGTTGATCTTGGGTTGTCTGTACCTTCAATAAAGGATGTCGAAGGCTACATCACCAGAGAAATGGACGACTACGAAGCCGACATGATGCAAGAAGGGATGGGAGGCATTATGGATCCCGGTAACCAAGAGCTAATACGTCAGGCAGCGGAACAATTAGCACCGCTAGTCGGTGTTATGTCACTACCAGTTCTTATTGGTCTTATCTTCGAACAACTAAAGAGTATGGGTGCCAAATGATGAGCAAAGAACAGAAGCAAGCACTACTCGACAGCGGTATACAAAAACTAACTTCCCGCAAACTACTTGTCTGGCTCGTAGCCACTGGTCTTATGGCTTGGGGTGGTCTTGAATCTGGAGACTGGGTTATTATCTCTGGTCTCTATCTCGGTGGTCAATCTGTAATTGACGCTATTGTAAAGTTAAAAGGACTTGAGTGAAGCAAAAGATTCTAGCATTCTGCTTAAAACACTGGAAGGAGATTGGACTTGTCCTTCTCCTTCTTGTCGTATTTGGCAAGTCGCAGTATGATGTGCGCAACATTATCAAAGCACACGAGATTGCCCAGCAGTCCCTGAAGGATCAGATAAGCACCTTGCAATCCCTCCATACCGAAGAGTTGCGCCTGCGCGATGAAGCCCTCGAACGCTACCGCATAGAGATAGAAGAGTTGGAGTTGGAATACGAAGCGCGACAAGCCGAGATAAAGGACTTGACGAGAGCAGAAAAAGAAGTTATAATAAAAGAGTTCAAACAAGACAAGGCTCTGATTATACAGCGCTTTGAAGAGACATACGGATTAAGATATGTTGAATAGCCTAATGTTGCTTGCTTTTCTCTCGACCGCGAGCGCCGAAGACTTCACAGTCCTCGCAGAAGACCAACCCGCCCCATTCGAGGGCGTTTTGCTTAGCGTGCCTGCTGCCGCAGAAGTGTTGGCAAAGCACGAGGAAGCCAAGTTGAAATGTGATCTTGAAGTAGAGTTTCAACTTGACAAAGCAGCCTCTCAATGCAAACTTGATAAGAAACTTCTTGAAGCACGTATAGCCACGCTTGACCAACAATACACCGAGGTCATAGCACAGAAAGACCTTGTGATTGATAAACAACAAGCAATTATCAAAAAGCAAGCACCACACCGCAAGTGGCTATGGTTCGCAGGTGGCGTTGTGCTTGGCGGCGCTACTTACTACGGCATCCAGCAGGCGGTTAAATGAGCAAAGACCCAGACTACATTGTCAAAGTAGAGCAAGCCATCGCTAAGAAGTATGGCGAAGAGACAATCCAGAACCCCAAAGCAGAATGGGACGAGAACAAAGAGAAAGTCTATCTGGAACAGATGCGAGATCTCTACAAGAAACAAAAGAAAAACGACGAAGCCAACGATAAAGTAGAACTAAATGGAATAAAGGTTTCAAGAAAACTACTTAATAGGGAATCCAAGACAGGTTGTCCTGTTTGTGGTGCCTTCTCGCATTCTACCCGTGATGACGTATCGCTCGTAAAGTTTGACTGCTGCTACAAGTGTTATATCAAATGGGTCGAAGGAAGAGAGGAAAGATGGCAACAAGGATGGCGACCAAATGAAAGCTGAAGACTTAAGAGAATTAATCAGAGAAGTTTTAAAAGAAGAGATAGGGCAAACAAGAACCAATGATGAGATTTATCAAGAGTTGGTTGATGAATTAAATAAGGTTAAAAATGACCCCGGTGCGAAAGAACTTATGTTATCAACCTTGGATGCGCTAAAAGCTGAAAAGCAAGTGAGCGAAAGACAACACATGATGGGCGGTATAGAAGACGATGGGCACGAAGTCCACATGGCGCTATCAGATTTACACAAACTTCAAAAATATGCGCCACAGGTGGCTGACTTGGCATCACAATACTCTGACCTACCCGGCTGGGTTCAATCAAAGATTACTCTAGCTGCTGACTATTTAGGGAAAGTTTACCACTATTTAGATGGCAAGCAACACAAAGGAATGGAATAATGGCTACAGTTTACGAAATCGTTCAGGGCTTATCACAAGCCGCAGCAAACGCCTACGACGGCGCAATGACCGAAGATGGCGAGCCCATCAAGGCAGGTCTAAAGAGAGAAGAGGGTGATCCCCTTGTTGATAAGAGAGTTATGGATGGATTCAATGTCAAGTTTCATGGCAACATAATGCGCCTTTCTTACATGTCAGAGGTCACTCTTAAAGAAGTTTACGCTAATGGTTTCGAGTCTGATGTCGAATCACAGATGGCTGAGATTGTCAAGTTTCTTAAGAAGGAAGCCCGCAAGATTACTGGCTCCACTGTCAAGCTTACTAAAGAGGGCGAGATTGACATCCGTGTCGAGAACTCCTCAAGAGTCCGCTCTTGGGTTACAGCCGTTATGGAATATAAAGTTGGTGGCATGGAAGAAGCTGCTATCGTTGGCGAAGCAACCGAAGACAAGCTTGCTGCTGGTTGGCAAAAGTTTATGTCGCAGGGTGGTTATGGTACTCGCCCACCTAACGATAAGAGACCAAAAAATTCAGGAGAAAAGAAATGAAAATAACAAAGGCTAGATTAAAGCAGATCATCAAAGAAGAATATGAAACAATGATGGGCTCTGATATTGAGAACATTTCAGATGAAGATGTCTTAGGTACAGACACCCCGCAGTATGAAACAGACGATCCAGTAATGAAATTAATGGATAAATTGGCTGCTAGAATTAAACTAGATAGGATGTCGCCAGAAGAACTGGATGCTCTTGCCGGTGGAGATATGGAGGTTAGAGCCCTTATTGATAAAATCATGGGCAGCGAGCTTTATAGCCCCCAAGCTGTTAATGATCTTGCGGCAATGTTCAAAAAGTGATGAATGCCAAGATTAACGAAAAAGCAAATACTCAAAGAAATTGTTAAGTGTGGTAAAGACCCCTCCTACTTTCTAAAAAACTATGCCCGTATCTCTCACCCGATGCACGGGCTTATGTTGTTTAAGACCTATGATTATCAGGATCAGTTACTAAAAGACTTTAACGACTACCGCTTCAATGTTATCAACAAAGGTCGCCAGCTAGGCATCTCAACGATTACGGCTGGCTACATTGTCTGGATGATGCTGTTTCACCGCGACAAAGCCATTCTTGTTATGGCAACCAAGTTTGAAACAGCAGGCAACTTGGTCCGCAAAGTTAAAAACATTATGAAGAACCTTCCTGACTGGATCAGGATAGCAAGTATCACAACCGACAACCGCACATCTTTTGAGTTGTCCAATGGCTCTTCTATCAAAGCTGCTTCTACCTCTGGTGATGCTGGTCGTTCCGAAGCCCTGTCGCTACTTGTTCTTGACGAGGCTGCGCACATTGAGGGTCTTGAAGATCTTTGGACCGGTCTGTATCCAACGCTATCAACTGGTGGTCGTTGCATCGCCATCTCTACGCCAAACGGCGTCGGTAACTGGTTTCATAAAACCTGTACAGGTGCTGAGAGTAACGACAACAATTTTTACCTTACAACCCTTATGTGGGATGTTCACCCTGATAGGGACGAAGAGTGGTTTAAGAAAGAAACCAAAAACATGTCTCGCCGACAAATTGCCCAGGAATTGGAGTGCAACTTCAATACTTCTGGCGAGACTGTAATCGATCCAGACAATATGGAATGGATTATGTCTAACATCCGAGAACCAAAGCACAAGACAGGCTTTGACAGAAACTTCTGGATCTGGGAAGAGCACGACCCAAGTTGTAATTATCTTCTTGCGGCAGATGTGGCAAGAGGCGATGGTGCTGATAGTTCCACATTTCACATTCTTAAACTTGAAACAATGGAGATTGTGAGTGAATACATGGGTAAGCCAACACCAGATCTCTATGCCAATATGTTAAACCAAGTTGGAAGAGAATACGGCAACTGTATGATGGTTATAGAAAATAACTCTATTGGATACACTGTCATTGATAAGCTTGTAGAGTATGCTTATCCAAATTTGTATTATTCAATTAAATCCACACATGAATACATAGACCAGCATCTAGGCGAGCATCGTACAGGCGCCATCGCCGGTTTCTCAACTACAAGCAAGACCAGACCCTTGATTGTTGCCAAGTTAGAAGAGTTTGTTCGCAACAAACTAGTTAAGACGTATTCTTCACGTTTGGCAAACGAATTTCGTACTTTTATTTGGTACAACGGAAAGCCACAAGCCATGAGAGGCTACAACGATGACTTGGTGATGGCTCTTGCGATTTGTTGTTGGGTTCGTGACACAGCCCTACAAACAAGCGCCCGAGATTTAAACTATCAAAAAGCTTTCGTTGATGCGATAATGACTTCCAGAACTACCCTAAATACACAGATAAAAGGACAAATTGGCTACACGGGTGAAGATAATACTAGTAAAATGAACGAAGCAAAAAATCTATATTCACAATATATGTGGATAATTAAGTGAGAAAATAATGGCACCCAAAAATCCAAAGCAAGGCAAAAACCCCGCAAATAGAGATTCGCAATTATTCCGCGCTCTTACGAGGTTGTTCTCTGGTCCAATTATCAGTTATCGATCTGAGTCTGGTCGTAAGATACGCAGACAGCATCTCGACAAGTATTCTACAAGATTCAAGTCTGCGTCAGGGCAGCAATTTAAAAAGCAATCTTATAACCCGCTTGACACTATCGCAGCAAACGCAATTGCCAACCAACGTAGATCAGAGCGATACATTGACTTTGACCAGATGGAGTACATGCCAGAGTTAGCATCTGCGCTTGACATCTACGCAGACGAAATGACCACATTTTCTGCTCTCTCGCCAATGCTTAACATTAAGTGCCGCAACGATGAAATCAAGGCTGTCCTTAACATACTTTATCACAACGTTATGAATATAGAGCACAACCTCTTTGGTTGGTGCCGCACGATGTGTAAATATGGTGACTTCATTCTTTATCTTGACATTGATGACGAGATGGGTGTCCAATCTACGATCGCAATTCCTCTACAAGAGATAGAGAGATTAGAAGGTCTTGACGCGACAAACCCTAATTATGTTCAGTATCAGTGGAACTCTGCTGGGATGACATTTGAGAACTGGCAGATTGCCCACTTCCGTATCCTCGGTAATGACAAGTATTCGCCATACGGCACCTCTGTTCTTGAACCTGCTCGTCGTATCTGGCGCCAGCTTACCCTAATGGAAGACGCAATGATGGCTTACCGCATTGTTCGTTCATCCGAGAGAAAGGTATTCAAGATTGACGTTGGTGCTATTCCGCCCCAAGAAGTTGAACAGTACATGCAGAAGATTGTCACTCAATTGAAGCGTCACACAATTGTCGATAAAGATACTGGTCGTATCGATCTTCGTTATAACCCACTCTCCATCGAAGAGGATTACTACATTCCTGTTCGCGCTGGTTCTGTCACCGATATCCAGAATCTTGGTGCTGGGCAGAACACAACCGCAATTGATGACATTAAATACCTACGCGATAAGATGTTCTCTGCGATTAAAATTCCCCAAGCATACCTTACGATGGGCGAAGGCGCACAGGAAGACAAGACCACTCTTGCGACAAAAGATATTCGCTTTGCCCGTACTATTCAGCGACTCCAGCGCTCCATTCTTCATGAGTTGGAGAAGGTCGGCATCATTCACCTTTACACTCTTGGTTATAGAGGAGAAGATCTTATAAACTTCAAACTCTCTCTCAATAACCCAAGTAAGATTGCCGAACTTCAAGAACTTGAGCACTGGAAGAACAAGTTTGATATTGCTGCTTCGGCAACTGAGGGATACTTCTCTCGTCGCTGGGTTGCCGACAATATCTTTGGTATGTCTCATGAAGAGTTCCTTCGCAACCAACGAGAACAATTTTACGATCGCAAGCACGACACCGCTCTTGAAGGAGTTGCTGAAGCTGCTGCTGGTGAAGCCGCCGGCGGTGGTGGCGGACTTGATCTCGGCGGGGAAGACGGAGGGCTTGACCTCGGTGGTGAAGAGGGCGGCGGGGAACTCGACCTTGGGGGTGACGAAGGCGGTGGTGGTGAACCTGCTGCTGGCGAAGGCGGCGGCGAAGAAAGCGCTCTCCTGGCAGCGCCTCCTGGCTCCCGCGATTCACCACGGCTCGCCAAGTCTCTTGGTAAGCGCGCGAGGACTGGAAAAAAATATACCACGCGCGGTGCCAAAGGAAAAATTCACCAAAGGGTGGCGGTAGACGGACGCAAGAGCAAAGGACCCCGCTCTAGAAGTTATGCTCGCATCGCGACTCCCGAAATGAACACCTACAGAACAAACAACCTTGGGGGCTCAGAGTTAAGATCTCTTTCAAGGGGAACTTCTTTGGCACGGGGTATTTATGAAGAACAAGACCCTATTTATCTAAGAGAAGAAGAGGAAGAGATTGCTCTTCTTGAGGTAAATAACTCTGTTAAGTTCTTGCTTGAATCACTAGAGACCAAAGTTACGGAGAACAATGATGAAGAATAAGCACAATAAAAAGAGAAATACAGCGTTTGTATTTGAAGCCCTTGCTCGTGAAGCAACTGTTGCTATCATTAAAGGTGACACAGAACGAAAAGCCAAAGTGATCTCTATTGTCCGCAAACATTTTACAGGAGACTCACTACTCAAGAAAGACCTTGAATGCTACCGCTCTTTGTACGAAAATCAAAACCTAGACGAAACCACTAGCAAAAAAATTGTAGAGGCTGTGTTGGCTGCTAAGCGTCTTATTGACCCCGATGGATTGTTTAAGCAACAAACCGAAGTCATCAATGACATCAATAAAGAACTTAGCCCCCAGACCTTCAATAACTTTGTTCCAAACTATAAATCTCTTGCGACCATTGCAAAGATGTTTAACACTAACTCACCCAAGCAATCAGTAATGCTTGAGGGCAGGATTATTGAAGGGATGGTTAGTGACACTAAGACATCAAGCTTAGAACCAATGGATAGCATAACTTTTAGAACTTTTACCAAGAAGTTTAATCAAAAGTACAGCGATACATTAATGCAAGAACAAAAAGAATTATTAAACCAGTACATCTCTTCATTTTCAAACGAAGAGTTAGAATTAAAAATTTATCTCAACCGTGAACTCGGCAGATTGAAGGAATCATTAGAGAAAGCAACAGAGGTAGAAGAGGTTGCCGGCGATGAAGAGATGATCAATAAAACGAAGTTAGTCAAGGAACGCCTTGAAAATCTGTCAAGTGAAACCACTCTAACAGAAACAACCCTCTTCACTATTTTAAAGACCCAAGAACTTGTAAAGGAAATCTACGACGATGGCAGTAACAGTTAGAATTGTTCCAGTACCAGAGCCAGTCAAGGTCACTATTAAGCCAAAGACTCCTCCTCCTACCGTAACTCTTGAACTAGACATTCGTAAGTCTCTAAGTGGCGATCTTATGATCTTTGACCACGGAGACATTGACATAGTGCTTTCTGGGAAAGACAAGAAAGTTACTGCGTTTCCCAAGCAAACAATGACCGACTTCACATACGGCGCGCAGAACCGCCTGTTTAATCATCTTGCGCGCAAAGGCATCGTCATTCCTGAGTCTATCCAGGGCGCTTCATTCTACGGAGCGATGGAGGCGCAGTTACAGGAATCTGCTGATGGTAAACTCAATGCAGCCAAGTTTGCGCTCGTGAGCATAGAAAAATTTATTAAAGAAGAAAAGCCATACTACGACAATGTTGAAGCAACTGTCGCTGGCGTTGAAGATGAATACACCAACCCAGACAAGACCGACTCTACAGAACTTGGCGAGGTCCCACAGAGGGACGAACAAGGCTCTATCCGAAAGGGCTATATAAGAGATCCCTATACCTTCTCTTACATGTATACAATTTAGGAGAATACATGGAACTTATACTATTCGTCCTTATAGCCTACGGGCTAACACAAATTTTAGTCTATAGCGACATGCCCATAATAAAAAAACTAAGACCTTACAAGGAGTCTTACCGGGGCTACGGCAAGGTTTTTCACTGCCCTATGTGTATGGGCTTTCATGTCGGCTGGTTTTTGGTCTTGCTTTCTCCTTGGACCGAACTATTTACGTTTGACCCAACTTTGGTTAATGCTTTTATACTTGGCTGTCTTTCATCTGCGACCTCATATGTTCTCAATATGGTGTTTTCAGATGATGGAATTCAAATAAGGCACAACTATAAGTATGACAATACCATAGGAGAAGAGTGATGAACAACTATCTTACTAAGAAATGGGGCTTACAGCCAGTTCGTCTTTGTTGTAAAGGCTCCTAGCTCACGCGGGTAGCGCCCGCTTCTATCTTTAAGAGAACCAAAATGAAACTACTACGAGAATACTACGAACTATGCGATGGGGGAGTCTGCCAAGACCTTCTAACTGAAGATGAAAAGCGCTTTGTCGCAAGCGGTGGCATGTATCTTTCCGGCAAACTACAACAAGCCAATACTAAAAATGGTAATGGTAGAGTTTATCCCTTTGAGATCCTTGTTCGCGAGGTCGAGAACTACAAGAAGTTGGTAAAAGAAAGCAGGGCGCTTGGAGAGTTGGATCACCCAGATGATTCAGTTATAAATCTCAAGAACGCCTCTCACCTTGTCACTTCTATTTGGATGGACGGCGATACGGTCATGGGCAAGGTTAAAGTCCTTGACACTCCATCAGGCAAGGTTCTTAAATCTCTCGTAGAGTCAGGTGTTAAGCTTGGCATTTCTTCTCGTGGTATGGGTTCGGTAGAAAACAGAAATGGACAGACGGTTGTTCAAGATGACTTTCAGTTAATTTGTTTTGACTTCGTTTCGGAGCCTTCAACACCAGAAGCATTTATGGTGAAAGAAGGAAAAGAATACACTAACCAAGTATTTACCAAAGCTGATCGCATAAACAGATTATTAAATGAGGTATTAAAAGATGAATAAATCAACATTAGAAGAAATTCTTAAAGAAGAAATACAAGCAATTATTAACGAACGGGAGCTTGATGAGCAAGGCTTTGCTAGCAAAGTTGGTGGATTTTTAAAAGGCTTAAGAAGACCGGGAGATCTGGGTCGCTCAAGAAGAGCCAAAACTAGAGCCATGGATAGACAAGCAGATGCTAGTGATTTTAACAAGTCCAAGACTAGTTCAAAAAAATCCAAAGGTGTGCCAAGACCCGGTCGCCCTTTAGATAAATACGACAGCAGAAGAAAAGTAAAAAAAGTTTCTCTTCTGGATGATATCATACCAAGAGTAGAAAAAAAACTTGGTTATACTGGACCAACTTTTGAATATGATAAAGAAGAAAGACAAAAAAATGCAGCAGCATTAACAGACTTTGCTGAAAAATTCGGAGATAGTTTCCCAGATGGAATTAAATTTGGAGACAAAGAGCAACGTGCTGATAAAAATAAAATGATAGCCCACCAGCAAACCGCTAAAGCATTGGAAATGCAAATTAAAAGATTAGAAAAAGAAGTTAATAAAGCAAAAGAAAAAGCAAAATCAGAACAAGATAACGCTGCAATAAGTAAGAAATTTGCAATTAAACAACTAAGAACTTTATATAAAAAAGGAGAAGAAGGTTTAAATTCGCAAATTTTATCTATGATTATTGATGAATTACCAGAAGATGGTATTATTGTGGAACATCTTTTAACTGAAGTCATATACGAAAACCTAAAAGGTAATAGAGTGGTTCTATGAACAAGACACAACTCAAAAAACTAATCAAGCCAGTCGTAAAGGAATGTATTCAAGAAGTTCTTATAGAAGAGGGTTTGCTTACAGAGGTCGTCTCACAAGTAACTGCTGGCTTATCCAAGCAGCCGATTGTTGAGAATAGACCAAAGAAAAGAAACGATAACCTATTTAATGAAGACTTGCAAATGAAGCGTAAGTCCCGTGAGGCGAACAAAAAACTACAAGAGCATCGTAGAAAGCTACTAGACTCAATTGGCGGTGATGCCTATAACGGAGTGGATCTTTTTGAGGGCACAGAGCCCCTAAGAAACACAGGATCTCCCGGTCAGGCGCACAAATCAAGTGTCCTAGGTGATGATCCCAACGATGCAGGCGTAGATATAAGTTCAATCATGGGTAACTCAAGCAAGATTTGGCAAGCGATTAAATAGGATTAATAATGAGTAGACGTAAGGGCGCGAATGTTGTGGTCACCGCAAGACAGTGTAGAGGTAATCACGAAAAGATGATCCGTAAGTTTATCAAGAAATGTAAGAAAGAAAAGATCATCGAACAGATAAGAGATAGAAGGTACTACAAGAAGCCTTCTGATGTTAGACGACATAAGAAGCAGGCTGCTATTCGTAGACACCGCAGAGATCTAGAAAAACAAAAGAGACTGCAAGCCAAGCGTGAAAGAAGTAGTTGATACTATTTATTTACGACTATGTAAATACGGAGGATTCTTATGTCTATTTATAAAGCTACAAGCTGGGGTCGCACTAGAAGACCAAAACAAATGGTGGAGGACGTACCATCTTCAAGACAAGCAGCTACGTCTGTTACGCCAGTTGCTGCCGCAGCCCTTAGCAACACTCTCGCTGGCACCAACGCTGGCGAAAATGGATATATAACTGAAAATCAAAGATTTCTTCATTTACAGATTGAAAATGATGATACAGACGATACCGTAACTGTTTATGGATACAACTACGCTTTTGGATCTTGGGCGGTTCTTTATATCCCTGTGGGTGTAAAAAGCGGTAGCGACACAACCGCCGAGCTAGCTTATGTAGAAGCCAAATTTACAACGATAAACGGAAAAAAAATGGTTACTATACCATTGCGTGGTGTAGATAGAGTAGCCTTTGTTCATGATGGTGGTTTGGGTGATATGGTTCTGCGTGCCGCAATGAGCACTTTCTAAAGGAGTTTTGTAATGGCTCAATTTAGATGGGCATATGTTAATTGTACAGAAGAGCCGGCAGTTACTATTGCTGGACCAACTGGCTCACTTCAATTTTTATCTACCTCAAGTGGTTTGAGTGGTTCTCAGAATCTAATTTACAACACATCCAGTAACACCCTTTTTATTACAGGTACGTTATTGGTTTCTGGTACTATCAGTGCTAGCTCTTTTGTGGTAAATCAGACCGACACTATCTCTGGTTCTACAATTTTCGGTAACAGCAGTGATGATGTTCACCAGATAACAGGCAGCTTATTTGTAGGTAAGGCATCCGAAGCTTCAACATTTCAAGTTGTCCCAACTTTGAGCCAATCAATTACTTTCGGTATGAGGTATGCTTACAGAACCGTTGCTGCGTCCGGCTTGACATCATCAACTGGTGATTATATTATCGGCTTTGGTGGAAGCGGTAATTTAGAGTTTAGACTGCACTCTGCTTCGGTTCATAACTCGGGCGCAATTTTGGTTCTTAAAGATGAAAACTCCTCTAGGGGTGCGTCGGCTGTTACAATTTCAGCATCTGCTCCAAATACTATCGATAACAACGGCGCTTACGTTCTTACTGGCTCTAATCCAGCTATTTCACTTTATTCTAATGGTGCCAACTGGTTCGTGTTCTAACAAGGGGGTTATCTAATGGCTTATAACCTTCTCTCTGGAACAGTTGTCGCAAACGAATCAGTCGTTTTCGAGCCGTCTACAAATGGCAGCGAGTTCACAAACGTAATTGTTGGTGAATTTAGAGGCGACGGGCAACAATTGCAAAATGTTGCCAGAGTAGTTGCTAATGGAACAACTGATTATCTTGTCTCTATTGGTTCAAACGCAGACAGTTTAGTTGGAGAACCAAACCTTAGATTTAATGGCTCTCGTTTGCTTGTTTTGGGAGCAGTTACTGCCTCCACAATGAACCTATCTTCTATTAGTGCAGGTCAAGCACTGACCTCATCTTTTTTAGCACTTGATGATAATAACAATGTAGTCCTTACTTCTTCTGCTGGTGGTCCTGACTTTGCAGTTGCCCAAGGTCCAATTAACTCTCTACAATTTCATTCAAGCCCAGGTGACATAAGTGGCTCCGATAATTTTACTCTTGTCGGCAGCACATTGTTTGTGACTGGAAACATAGTAGTTTCTGGAAATGTAGAGGCACACGGTTTTGACATTGTTCAAACAACCCTGGTAGAGATAAATCAATCTGGCTCAAGTGCCTTGGGCAATTCAAATGATGATACTCACCATTTCACAGGTTCTGTTTCTGTGTTCTCTTCTAGCACAGATCTATTTGCGATTGATGTAGAAAATAAAAATACAAAAATAAAAACTGGTTTAGTATTCAATAGGACTTCGATTACTTCAAACTATTCTGTTCTGACATCAGATTATTATGTTGGTATTGACACAGCAACTCCTAGTTCTGTAATTACCGCAAGTTTGCCAGCAGCCGAATCTTTGCAATCAGGGCAAACTTTTGTTTTTAAAGATGAGGGTGGAAGTGCCCATCAATACAGCATTGTCATAGAACCATCTGGCTCTCAAAAAATTGACAATCAAAATAAAGTAATTTTAGAATCACCTCATGCATCTTTGACCATTTATACGGACGGCGCGTCAAAGTTCTTTATTACTTGATATAAAATACACTATTTAAAAGCATAATGACGCTGTTGTTTTACATCAGTGCATTATCCATTTTTATCTTTAGGAGGATTTTATAAATGGCTTACAAATTTCAATTAGGTTCTGCTATTCTTAGTGGTTCCACAAAGTTCGAGGAAGAGGTTGACGCCGCTGGCGGTATTAAGGTCTCTGGTGTTAGTGACACCGCACTCGACGTTTCTGCTGATAGCTTCTTGTTCCGTGATGCTGACGGAACCATGAAGCGCGATACCATGGCTGATTACGCTACTGCAATCGCTGGTGACGGTCTTGCCGCTTCATCCGGTGTTCTTGCTGTCGGTGTTGATGATTCTACTGTTGAGCTTAACTCTGACGCTCTTCGCATCAAAGACTCCGGTGTTACCGCTGCAAAGCTTAACACTGATGTCATCTCTGCGCAGGTTGAGTTGGCTCATGCTGACATTGCTGACGCTGATGAACTTATGATTTCTGATGGTGGAGTTCTTAAGAAGACTGGCGTTGATAGTCTCCGTGATCACTTCTTTGGTGTCGTGTCTGGCGATGCCACTGTTGCTGATGGCGGTGCCCTTACCATTGCTGCTAACGCTGTTGAGGACTCCATGGTCAACGACAACGTTGCGACCGGTCTTGCTGGTGTTGGTCTCTCTGCCGCTTCTGGCGTCATGGCACTAGATTTGAACGAACTTACCGCTGAAACACTTGCTTCTGGCGATTTTCTCGCTTTCGTTGACAGCACTGACAACGGTACCCACAAGGAAAGCGTTGATGACCTTGCTACCCTTTTTGCTGGTAATGGTCTCGCTGCTGCTTCTGCCGTACTATCAGTTGATCTTAACGAGCTTGGCGCTGCTACCGTTAACGTTGGTGCTGACAGCATTGCTATTATTGACGCTGACGATTCAAACGGCTCTAAAAAGGAAAGCATTGCCGATCTTATGACCGCTGTTGCTGGTTCTGGTCTTAAGTCTGAAAATGGTGTTCTTGAGGTTCGAGTCTCTGGTTCAATTGTTCGCGACTCTGACAAGCTTGGTATCAGTGGCTCAATCGCTGGCGCCGGTCTTTCATTCACAGGTGGTGATAACAGTATATCCAGCTTGGCTGTCGGTGAGATCACCAACGGTGGTATTACTGCTCTTCCTGATGGCGTAAAGCTAGACCTCGCTGGTCTCGCTGCTGCCTCTGTTGATGTCGCAAACGATAGTATCGCAATTCTTGATGCTGGTGATAGCTCCAGTAAGAAAGAAAGTGTTGCTGACCTTATGACTGCTGTTGCTGGTAACGGTCTCGCTGCTGCCTCTGGTGTCCTTTCACTTGATGCTTCCGAGGTCGCTTCTGCCGCTATAGCTTCCGGCGACCACTTTGTTTTCCACGATGTCACTGACGATAGCACCAAAAAGGAAACTGTCGATGATCTTGCTAGCTTTATGGCTGGTGTTGGTCTCTCTGCCGCTTCTGGTGTTCTTACACTTGACATTGATGAATTTGGTGCTCTTGGTGGTGCTAGCGTTGATCAAGCTGATAACTTCTTGGTCTCTGATGGTGGCACTGAAAAGAAGGTTACTTTTTCTAACCTTGAAGATACTATTTTTGGAAACGTTAGTGGTGATGCTACTATAGCTGCTGGTGGTGCTCTTACTATTGCTGCTGGTGCAGTTGAGCACGGTATGCTTGCTGAAGACATCATTTCTGGTCAGGCTGAATTGCTTCATGCAGAAATCAACGATGATGATGAAATGATGATTGATGATGCTGGCGAAGTTAAGAAGGTTGGCGTTGATAGTCTTCGCGACCACTTCTTCGGTGCTGTCTCTGGTGACGCTACTGTGGCTGACGGTGGTGCACTTACCATTGCTGCTGATGCTGTTGAAAGTGGAATGCTTAACGACAATGTCATCTCCGGTCAGACCGACATCGGCGCCGCAATTGCTGACACTGACGAGCTTCTTATCAGTGATGCTGGTAGCCTTAGAAGAACTGACGTTTCTAGACTTCGCGCTATGCCCGTTGCTGAGCGTGGCGATGGAGACACACTAGCTTCTGGTATGAACTTCTTTGGTGACCTCAGTTCCAACGCTACTGTCAGCCTCCCTGCTTCACCTGAAGTTGGCGATAAGGTTGTAGCGAAGGCTAAAGGTCTTACTGGTGCCAAGATCATTATCAACAGACAAGGCTCACACACTATTGATGGTGCAACCTCAGTAGAAATCGAGTCACCTTTTGGTGCTGTTACTTGTGTCTACGTTAACGCTAACGATTGGAGACTTATCTGATTTAACCTTCTGGTTTTAATCAGATTTATCCTGGGTGCCCTCCTTCGTGGGGGCATCCTTTTTTCTTGCGACTATTTATTGAGAACATCAAATAAAAAAGGATTTTTTATATGGCTTATAATGTCCTAAA
>MDTC01048978.1_pt1 | contig 15319 bp, 17 predicted proteins | sample 811181 | NCBI WGS metagenome assembly MDTC01 (sample SAMN05326644, study PRJNA326480) | marine metagenome | isolation source: seawater | place: Pacific Ocean: North | collected 2011
AATTCTAAACTAGCAGAAACCACGGGCATCAAAATACCTTCTTTTTCTGTTTTTTTATATGACACCCCCAAAGCTCTCAGCCATGAGATTCTTGCATTTTCAAAATATTTTAAATAATTAGAATGATGCATAAAACCCATCTGGTCAGTATCGGAATATTTAATTCGAAAAGGTTTAGAAAAAAATTTCATTTATATGACAAAAATTATATCTTGTGTTAGTTATCAAAATAGAAAATTATAGGTCCTATAATGTCAAAAAAAAATTTTAAAAAGTCAATAGTAATTTCTCTTTTTTTTTAATTTTTTTTAAATAATATTTGTGATAACCGATTAGTTCGGAAAAAAAGTTTAAAAATTACTATCATACACTAATTCTGTAAATGAATTCTACAAAAACTGCCGTTTGGAAAAATTGCTTGTCTTTCATAAAGGATAATATTCAACCACAAGCTTTCAAAACTTGGTTTGAGCCAATTGAAGTAGTTAAATTATCCGAAAATATTTTAAGTATTCAAGTCCCAAGTAAATTTTTTTATGAATGGCTCGAGGAACACTATGTTACTCTACTTAAATCAGCATTAGTAAAACAGCTAGGTCCTGAAGCTCGACTAACATATGTTATTAAAATGGAAAATACCTTTGGCAATAGAAAAGCTTTTACCGAAAGCATACCAAGTAATTATAGAGATTCCGTTAAACCACAAAATGTTTCTGCACCTCTCACCTCCAAAATACACGAGTTAAAAAATCCTTTTGTTATTCCTGGTATTAGAAACTTAGAAATTGAATCTCAACTAAATCCAAATTACAGTTTTGATAATTTTCTTGAAGGCGACTCAAATAGACTTGCCAGGTCCGCAGGTCTAGCTGTATCAAATAAACCTGGGGGAACATCATTTAATCCACTATTAATATATGGAGGTGTTGGATTAGGTAAAACTCATCTTGCTCATGCAATAGGAGTTGAAATCAAAGAAAAATATCCAGATAAAACTGTTTTATATATTTCAGCAGAAAAATTCACCCAACAATATATTGATTCTATCAAAAAAAATTCAAGAAATGATTTTATCCATTTTTATCAAATAATAGATATTTTATTAATAGATGATGTTCAGTTTTTTAGTGGTAAGTCAGGAACTCAAGATGTTTTCTTTCATATTTTTAACCATTTACATCAAAATGGGAAACAAGTTATTTTAACTTCTGATAAAGCACCTGTTGATATGCAAGATATTGAACAAAGACTTTTGTCAAGATTTAAATGGGGTCTTTCAGCTGAACTTCAATCCCCTGATTATGAAACAAGAATCTCGATTGTTAAGAATAAATTATTTAGAGATGGAGTCGAAATTGAAAACAATATTATTGAATATGTTGCTAAAAGTATCAAAACAAATATACGTGAATTGGAAGGTGCAATTATTTCTTTAATAGCGCAGTCATCATTTAATAAAATGGAAATTACTATTCAATTAGCACAAGATATTGTTAATAAATTTGTAAAAAATACTAAACGTGAAGTTTCTATCGACTACATTCAAAAGATAGTTTCTGAGTATTTTCAAATGGATATTTCCACTCTTCAGTCCAAAACACGAAAAAGGCATATAGTCCAAGCTAGACAATTAGCTATGTATTTTGCTAAAAAATTTACTAAGGCTTCTCTTGCAAGTATAGGATCTCAGATAGGAAAAAGAGATCATGCAACTGTTCTTCATGCATGTAAAACAGTAGACAATTTGAGCTTTACTGATAAACAGTTTCGGAAATACGTTGAGGATCTAAATCAAAAACTTACAGTATAAAATCTAATATTTTCTATTCACATATATTATTTGTCTGCTTAGGAAATATTTGTAGATCTCCTTTGGCAGAGGGAATTTTAAAAAAATACCTTCCGCAAAACAAATTTTTTATTGACTCAGCAGGTACAGCATCATATCACACTGGAAGTTCGCCAGATCCTAGAAGTATTAATGTCGCTAGAAAAAATAATGTAGATATTAGATTAATAAAAGCCAGACAGTTTAATCAAAATGATTTTGAAAAATTTGATCATATTTATGTCATGGATAAAAATAATTTAAAAAATATTAGTCTGATGGATCAGGAAAATAAATATGTTTCAAAAGTAAAGCTTTTCATTCCTGAAAATGACGTTCCAGATCCATACTATGGTGAAGAGAAAGATTTTAATTATTGCTATAAGTTAATTGATGAACGATGTAAAAAAATATCACTTAAACTTATAAATAATGCGTGAAAAAGGTTGTTTATATATTATACCTAATACAATTGGCAACGTTCAAATCGACTCTAGTATTCCAGTTGAAGTAAAACATATAATAAATAAATTAGATTATTTTATTGCTGAAAATGAAAAAAAAGCAAGAAGTTTAATTAAACTTGTATCTCCAAATAAATTACAAAATCAAATTTCTATAAATGTTTTAAACAAGTATACGTCATATAATGATTCTAATGCATTTTTAGATGTTTGTCTAATAGGGAAGTCGATAGGTTTAATTTCTGATGCTGGTTGCCCTGCTATAGCTGATCCTGGGTCCTCAATAATTTGTAAAGCACATAATCTTAAAATAAAAGTTAGACCACTGGTAGGGCCTTCATCAATTTTTTTAGCATTGATGTCTTCAGGTATGAATGGACAAAATTTTTCATTTAATGGATATCTTCCTATTGAAAAAAGTGAAAGAAGAAAAAAAATTAAGTTTTTAGAAAAAAAAACATTAGCTGATAACCAGTCACAAATTTTTATGGAAACACCATATAGAAATAACTCTTTATTTAAAGATCTAATTAACACATTATCAGGTTCAATTAAATTATGCATTGCAACTGATATAACTTTAATTTCAGAAAATATTAAAACTAAAACTATTGATCAATGGAAAAGAATTAAATCTATTGATTTAAACAAGCGTCCAACTATATTTATAATCGATAGTTATCAAAAATCAAAAAAATATAAAATAGTCTAATAAAAGAGTTTAATTTTTCTTGGTTAGATTATCTATAAATTTTCTTTTTATTTATCCAACGAATGTATTTTTTTCTGTTATTATTATGTTCTCTTAAATTTCTTCCGAACAAATGATATCCTCTGTTTTCAGGATCAGCTACAAAATATAAATATTTGTGATTTTCAGAATTTAAAATAGCGTCTATTGCATCTAAATCAGGCATACAAATAGGTCCAGGTGGAAGACCCTTATTTCTATAAGTATTATACGGGGATTTGATTCTTAGATCTTTATATAATACCCTTTTTATTTTCCTATTGAAATCACCTGAATTATTTTTTATCGCAAAGATGACTGTTGGATCAGCCTGTAATCTCATTCTTTTTTTTAATCTATTTAAATATACACCTGCAATTTTAGGCCTCTCATCTTTCATAATAGATTCTTTTTGAACAATAGATGCAAGTATAGATATTTCTGTTTTTGATAAGCCGATTAGTTTAGCTTTATTTAATCTACCATTATTCCAAAACTTTTTATACTCATCATACATTTTGTTACGAAAATTTTCCACACTTGTATCCCAAAAAAAACTATAAGTGTTTGGTAAATACATTGCAATTGCGGTATCTAAACTAAATCCCTTCTTATTCAAAAAATTATTATCATAAAACGAATTTATCAATGTTGTACTGTCTAAATAAATTTGTTTAGAAATTCTTCCAGCCATATTTTCTAGTCTTTCGTGATTATTAAAAGTTACATTAACTACTTTACTGGATCCCCTTAGAATATTGATTATATCATTATTACTACTTCCCTTAGGAATTACATAAAGACCAGATCTAACCCTTACATCATAACCTTTATTTTTAGATGCAATTGAAAAATAGTATGTTGATTTTAGTTTATTTTTTAATTTATCTATGAGAATATTAAAATCTGTATTTGGCTCTATATATAATTCATATTCTTTAGCTGTAAACTTTGTGTTATCGTGAAAAAATATTTTAAAAATAAAAAACAAAAAAAAGGCAGAAATTAGAAGTAGTATAGGGGCAATAAAAAAAGAAATTTTTTTAATCATAATTAATAGTTTTTTGCAATAAATCAACCTTAATTTCTCTAAAACCACATCTTTTGAATAATTTAATACTAAAAATATTTACAGGATTAACTTTCACATTTAATTCTTTAATTCCATGGCTTTCGGAAACTTTTTCTAAAAGTTTTAAAGATCTAGTTCCAATTCCTTTATTTCTGAATTTTTTTAAAATTACAATCCCTACAAATGCATTTCTTTTTTCAGCATTGTAATCATACAAATCAATAAATCCCTTGACAGTAGAGTCAAAACCCTGAATTACAAATCTTTTTTGATTAGCTGAAAATAAATTTTCTACAGAAGCTATCTTTATATATTTTTTTAATATTTTTTTTGTAAAACCTTCTTTTTGATTGGAATACTTCCATAGAGTCTTATCATTTTCAACTTTATATAAAATATCAATATCAGATTCTTTTAAATTTCTTAGAAATGTTTTCATCATAACTCAATATGACCCTCAAAAACAAAATTAATATCTCCTTCAAGGTAAATTTTATTATAAAAAGATTTTTTAGAATCATATTCGAATTTAATTCCTAAATCACCTCCTAATGTTTTAATTAGTATTTTATTTTGTTTTGTTTCTCCATTGTGGTGCATTGCAATAGCTGAGGCAACAGCCCCAGAACCACATGCAAGGGTTTCATTTTCAACTCCCCTTTCATAAGTTCTAATTTTAAAAATATTATTTGATACTTTTTCAATAAAATTAACATTAACTCCTTTTGGTTGGTATTTTTTTAAACTCCTAACTTTTAATCCCATTTTAAAAACATCTATTTTATCGATATCATTTGCTTGAATAATGTGGTGAGGAGATCCAGAATCAATAAAAATATATTTATTATTGATTTTTATATTATTGATATTTGTCATTGATAAGGATATTCTTGATGATTTATGTATTCTTGCCTCATGAACGCCATCAATTGCTGTAAACTTAGCTTTTGAATTAATTATATTAAGGTGTTTTGCAAAACCAACAATACACCTTCCCCCATTGCCGCACATTGTACTCTGGTTTCCATCTGAATTATGATATATCATCTCGAAATCAAAATCATCAGAATGATTCAAAAAAATTAAACCATCAGCCCCTATACCATATTTTCTATGACATAAAAACTTTATCTGATAAGTTTTAAGTGAATATTTTTGAAATCTATTATCAATTAATATAAAATCATTTCCTGCTCCGTGATATTTTAAAAATTTAATTTTCATGTTATTTCAAAAATAATCAAAAACATCATTAAAAAAACTATGTTAAAAAGTAGTTAAATACAAAATCATATTTATTCAAGTTCTTAATTTAGACAAAAAATTTAATTACTAGTTATGAGGTCGAATTTGAAAATATTTTACATATCAATATTAAGCTGTTTTATTTCAATAATAACATATGATTTCTATATTGATATTGAAGATAGAGAAAAGAAAGTCGAATTAATACCATTTGAAAGAATTATCCCTAATTATGTTTCATTCAATTCCAACTTAAATTCTAATGAAGAGAAGACTAATTTTACTTCAGCAGCTAAGAAGACTATAAATGCAGTAGTTCATATAAAGAATACTTCTAATTATAATGATAATTCAGATAATTGGCTTTACAGGCTTTACGGGGAATCTACTCCTAAAAGAATTGGAAATGGGTCTGGAGTTATTGTATCGCCTGATGGATATATAATAACTAATGACCATGTAATTAAAGATGCATCTGAAATTGAGGTAACAACCAATGATAATAAAACATATATAGCGAGTCTTGTAGGAACTGATCCATACACGGACATTGCAATTCTAAAAATTGAATCTAATAAATCATTGAGTTATATTCCATTCGGAAATTCTGAATCTATTCAAATTGGAGAATGGGTCTTGGCAGTTGGAAATCCATTTAATCTCAACTCAACGGTGACAGCTGGAATAGTCAGTGCAAAATCCAGAGATCTAAATCAATTAGATAGAAAAAATCAATCATTTATTCAAACTGATGCTGCAGTAAACCAGGGTAACAGCGGTGGTGCATTAATTAATATAATGGGGGAGTTAATCGGCATTAATACTGCAATATCATCAATAACTGGTGGTTTTGTTGGATATTCATTTGCTGTACCTAGTAATCTTGCTAAAAAGGTATTTGAAGATTTTTTAGAATTTGGTAGTGTCCAAAAAGGCTTATTAGGAGTCAGTGGAAATGCATTAAATCAAAGTCTAGCAAAAAAACTAAAGATTAATGAAACTGAAGGTTTCTTTGTAAATAACGTTGAGCCTAACCTAGGTGCCGAAAAAGCTGGGATTAAAAAAAATGATATTATAACAAAAATAGATCTGATTAAAATAAATAAGTTCTCAGATATGTCTGGATATTTATCAACAAAAAGACCTGGTGATATTATAAAAGTAGAATATATTAGAAATAATAAAACATTTAAAACAAACGTTGTTCTCAAGAAAATAACAAGAACACTATTTTTAGGTATGGAAGTCAGAAATATCAATAAAAAAGATAATTTAATTTTAAAAGATAATTCAGGGGTAAAGGTCACTAATGTTGAAAACTCGAGATTAAACAAAATGGGTATTTACAAAGGCTACTACATATTGAAGATAAATGAGATCGAGATCAAAAATATTAGTCAAATTGATAGAATTGACATAGAATCACTAACATCAATATTGTTTATGAGTCCAGGTGGTGACAAGGAACGAATAATTTTTGAATGATAATTTAGATCATGAATATTGACATAATAACACTCTTTCCAAAACTTTTAGAAGGTCCCTTTAGTGCATCCATCATTAAAAGGGCAATTGAGTCTAAATATGTAGAAATTAATTTTCACGATCCAAGAGATTATAGTTCAAATAAATACAAGCAAGTTGATGATTACCAGTATGGTGGTGGGGCTGGAATGGTTATGATGATCGAACCTATAGCTAAGTGCATAAAAAAATTAAAATCAAAGAAGCAATATGATGAGGTAATCTACTTAACACCCGATGGTGAAAAATTGAATCAATCAATTTCAAATGAAATGTCAAATAAAAAAAATTTAATTCTACTTTGTGGACATTATAAAGGAGTTGATCAAAGGGTAAGAGATCTTTTTGTAACAAGAGAAGTTTCAATAGGTGATTTTGTTTTATCAGGAGGTGAACTAGCAGCAGCTGTTCTATGCGATTCAATTATAAGACTTATGCCTGGAGTATTAGGTAATGAATGTTCTGCACTATATGATACTTTTCAAGATGGCCTTTTAGCCCCACCAATTTACACAAGACCATCAGAATATGAAGGATTAAATGTACCTGAAATACTACTTTCTGGAGATAAGAATAAAATTGACCAATGGAGAGAACAAATATCAATTGAAAGAACAAAAAAAAATCGACCAGATTTATTTAAAAACTAAATATGTTTTGAATTTTTCTATTAAGCAAAAAAAAAGTATTTTTGCGCATCGTATGATTATTGGCATTAAATAACCCAATTTAATTTAAAAATGGAAAGCATTGTAGATTTTGTTCAAAATGAATTTATTAGTAAAAATGATATTCCAGAGTTCTCTTCTGGAGATACAATAACGGTTTATTATCAAATTCGAGAAGGTCAAAAAGTAAGAACACAATTCTTCAAAGGTGTTGTAATTCAAATTAAAGGTAAAGGTGCAACTAAAACTTTTACTTTAAGAAAAATGTCAGGAACAATTGGAGTAGAACGTATTTTTCCATTAAACCTTCCTGGAATTGAAAAAATTGAGGTTAACAAGAAAGGAAAAGTCAGAAGATCTAGGATATATTATTTTAAACAGCTTAGAGGCAAAAAAGCCAGAATTAAAGAAGTTATTAATTAAAAATAAAGAAAGCCATTAAGTGGTTTTATTTATATATATACGACATATCTTAACTTAATCTTATTGTATATTTACCCCCCAAATCAATGAAAAATGTCAAAAATAATAGTTAAAAATCCAGTAGTTGAAATAGACGGGGATGAAATGACAAGAATAATCTGGAAGTTCATCAAAAATAAACTCATATTACCATATATAAGTATTGATCTAAAATATTATGATTTAGGTATTAAAAACAGAGATTTCACTGATGATCAAGTGACTGTAAATGCAGCCAACGCAATAAAAAAATTTAATGTAGGAATAAAATGTGCAACTATTACTCCAGATGAAGAAAGAGTGAAGGAGTATACATTAAAAAAAATGTGGAGATCACCTAATGGTACCATAAGAAATATTGTTGGAGGAACTGTTTTTAGGGAACCTATTATTATGAAAAACGTTCCAAGATATGTTCAAGGTTGGATAAAACCAATTTGTATAGGCCGACATGCTTTTGGTGACCAGTACAAAGCAACTGATATTGTAACTCATGGAAAAGGAAAACTTACTATGACTTTTACTCCTGAGAATGGTGAAGAGTCTAAATCATGGGAAATATATGATTTTAAAGAGGATGGAATTGCAATGGGAATGTATAATATTGATTCCTCCATATACGGATTTGCAAGATCATGTATGAATCGAGCCCTTGATAAAAAATGGCCACTTTATTTATCCACAAAAAATACAATTTTAAAAGCCTACGATGGCAGGTTTAAGGATATTTTTCAAGAAGTTTATGAAAATGAATTTGAAGAACTTTTTCAAAAGAACAACATAACATATGAACATAGATTAATTGATGATATGGTCGCTGCAGCGATGAAATGGAATGGGGGTTTTGTTTGGGCATGTAAAAATTATGATGGAGATGTGCAATCCGATACCGTAGCTCAGGGATTTGGTTCACTAGGCTTAATGACTTCAACCTTAGTAACTCCGGATGGAAATACAATGGAGGCTGAGGCAGCTCACGGAACGGTCACAAGACACTATAGAAATCATCTCAAAGGTGAGACAACATCTACAAATCCTATTGCTTCCATTTTTGCATGGACAAGAGGTTTAGCTTTTAGAGGAAAGTTAGACGGTAATCAAGATCTAATAAATTTTTGTAATTTATTAGAAAATGTTTGTGTGGAGACTGTTGAAAGTGGAAAGATGACAAAAGATTTGGCAATGTTAATTTATAATGAAAAACTAACAAGAGAAAACTATCAAACAACAGAAGAGTTTTTGAATGAAATTAAATTGAATTTGGAAAAAAAATTGTCTTAATTTATATGTTTCATGGATTATAAAAAAATAACTGAAGAAGACTCTTTGTACAATAATATAGAGAAAAAAACTGTCAATCAAATAATTAATGAAATTCATAATGAAGACTTTAATGCATTAAAAGCTATTAAAAAGCTAATTCCTTTAATTGAAAAAGTAATAAATAAAATAGTTAAACAACTTAAAGGTGACGGTCGACTTTTTTATATTGGAGCTGGAACTAGCGGAAGGCTGGGAGTCCTTGATGCATCAGAATGTCCACCAACTTTTGGAACTGATCCTGACAAAGTAATAGGGTTAATAGCAGGTGGAGATAGTGCCTTAAGAAATTCTATTGAAGATGCTGAAGATAATTTTAAAAAGGGTTGGGAAGCTTTAAAAAAGTATAATGTTAACTCAAAAGATTTTGTTATTGGAATTGCAGCATCCGGATCAACTCCTTTTGTCGTAGGGGCTTTAAAAAATTGTAATGAAAATAATATTCCAACAGCTTGTATTTGTTCCAACCCAAATAGTCCCGTTACAAGATATTCAGATCACCCAATCGAAGTCATTGTTGGTCCTGAGTATATTACTGGTAGTTCAAGAATGAAATCTGGAACAGCTCAGAAACTTATTCTTAATATTATATCTACTACTACAATGATTAAGTTAGGTCATATAAAAGATAATAAAATGATAGATATTCAAATAACAAATGAAAAACTTGTAGATCGGGGCATCAGAATAATTTCAAATAGTCTAAATATTGAATACTCAAAAGCTAGTAATTTATTAAACCAATACAAAAGTGTGAGAAAGGCTATCGAATCAAATAAATATGAATAGAATTAAATTCATTAAAGGACTCAAAAAAATATCATTAGCAGTTATTTTCGCTTTTATAGGTCCATTTGTAATACATCAAGCTTTCCAAAATAAAAACCATGAATTTTATATTCATGTTCTTACATTAGGTCTCTTTATTGCAGGACTTTCAATTGCTTTTGGTTTTCTTGGAATTTCAAATTTAGTTAATAGCTTACTAAGTGGACAAAAAAATAAAACATAGTATTAATTTTAGATTTTGGTGTCATTGATTGTCATCATATCTTTATTATTAATAAAATTGTAATATGATCAAAATTACTTTTCCAAATGGAGCTCAAAAGAGCTTTAAAAAAGGTGTATCTGTAATAGATGTTTCTAAAAGTATAAGTGAAGGACTTTCAAGAAAAGTTCTCTCTGCTAGATATAATGATAAAATAGTTGAGTCATCTACAATATTAAACGAGAACGGAGACATTAATTTTTTTACATGGGATCAAAAAGAAGGTAAAGCAGCTTTTTGGCATTCCTCGGCTCATGTATTAGCTGAGGCAATTCTTTTTTTATATCCTTCAGCAAAACTCACAATTGGACCATCAATAGAAAATGGATTTTACTATGATATAGATTTTGGAGATATAAATTTATCAGAAAAAAACTTACAAGAACTTGAAATTAAATTTATTGAATTAGCAAGAAAAAAATCTGAGTTCAAAATGAGAGCTTCATCAAAATCTGAAGCATTAAACTATTATAATAAAATAAATAATGAATTTAAAGTTGAATTAATTAATGATATTAAGGATGGAGATATTACTTTTTGTGATCACTCTAATTTTACCGACTTATGCAGAGGCGGACACATTCCAAATACTGGATTAATCAAAGCTGTTAAATTAACCTCCATAGCAGGTGCATACTGGAGAGGTGATGAAAATAGAAAACAACTTACTCGAATATACGGGATCTCCTTTCCTAAACAAATTGAACTTACTAAATACTTAGAACTTGTTGAAGAAGCTAAAAAAAGAGATCATAGAAAAATTGGAAAAGAACTAGAGTTATTTACTTTTTCAAAAAAAGTAGGTATTGGTCTACCCCTTTGGCTTCCTAAAGGAGCTGATCTAAGAGAAAGATTAGAAAATTTTTTAAAAAAAGCTCAAAAGAAAGCTGGATATGAACAAGTTATCTCACCTCATATTGCAAACAAAGAACTTTATGTCACTTCAGGACATTTTCAAAAATATGGTGAAGATAGTTTCCAGCCTATAGAAACCCCTGCAGAAGGAGAAAGTTTTTTATTAAAGCCAATGAACTGTCCACATCATTGCGAAATATACAAATCAAGACCATGGAGTTATAAAGAACTTCCTGTGAGATATGCTGAGTTTGGAACAGTATACAGATATGAACAAAGCGGTGAATTACACGGTTTAACAAGGGTAAGAAGTTTTACACAAGATGATGCTCATATTTTCTGTACACCTGATCAATTAAATGAAGAGTTTAAAAATGTAATTGAATTGGTATTGTATGTTTTTAATTCATTAGGTTTTAATGATTTTGAAGCTCAAGTTTCTTTAAGGGATAAAAACACCTCTGAAAAATATATTGGTAGTGATGAAAACTGGGAACTTGCCGAAAATGCAATCATTAATGCTACTGAAGAAAAAAAGTTAAAATATGTTATTGAATATGGTGAAGCTGCATTTTATGGTCCAAAATTAGATTTCATGGTTAAGGATGCGCTTGGAAGAAGATGGCAATTAGGAACAATTCAAGTTGATTATAATCTTCCAGAAAGGTTTGAATTAACTTACAAGGGCGATGATAATAATTCTCATCGGCCAGTCATGATTCATAGGGCACCGTTCGGAAGTATGGAGAGATTTGTCGCAATTCTACTCGAACACTCAGAAGGGAACTTACCTATATGGCTTGTGCCTAAACAAGTAATTATATTATGTGTAAGTGAAAAACACGAAAAATACGCCAAAAAAGTTTTTAATTACCTAGAAAATAACGAAATTCGCGCGTCGTTAGATTCTCGAAATGAGACAATTGGAAAAAAAATAAGACAAGCTGAAATAAATAAAATTCCATTTATGCTTGTTATTGGTGAAAAGGAATTTAACACTGACTCTGTTTCAGTAAGAAAACATAAACAGGGGGATATTGGAAGTAAGTCGATTAATGAATTTGCTTCCATGATAAAGAGTGAAGTTGATAAGAGTATTTCAATTTTCAAAGTTTAATTAAAAAATAGGAATTATAGGAATCCGTAGAAGAAGAACAAATAGACCTGGTAGAGTAATAAAAGTAAATCCTCACAACATAAATGAGAAAATCACCTCTCATGAAGTACGACTAGTGGGAGATAACGTTGAAATTGGGGTGTATAAAATAATGCAGGCTCTTAATTTAGCCAAAGATCAAGAACTTGATTTAGTAGAAATTTCTCCAAAAGCTGTTCCTCCAGTTTGTAAAATATTAGAATATAAGAAATTTCTTTACGAGCAAAAAAAACGTGAAAAGGCCTTAAAATCAAAAACCAGTAAAGTTGTTGTTAAAGAAATAAGATTCGGACCACAAACTGACGATCATGATTATGAATTTAAAAAAAAACATGCTGAAAATTTTTTAAAAGATGGAGCTAAATTAAAAGCATTTGTATTTTTCAAAGGAAGATCAATCATTTTTAAAGAGCAAGGGCATATTTTACTTTTAAAATTAGCTCAAGACCTAGAAGAATGGGGAAAAGTTGAACAACTTCCTGAGCTAGAAGGGAAAAGAATGATAATGTTTATGACACCAAAGAAAAAATAAAAAAATAAGACTATGCCAAAAATGAAAACAAAATCAAGTGCAAAAAAGAGGTTTAAAGTTACCGGCTCCGGAAAAATTAAGAGAAAACACGCATTTAAGAGCCATATTTTAACAAAAAAATCTAAAAAAAGAAAACTTGCACTTACTCACTCAGGATTGGTTCACAAGAGTGATGAAGAAAATATTAAAGCACAGTTACGTTTAAAGTAATTTAAATCCGGTAAAAAGATATATTAACCCTGAGAATGCGCTCAAAGAGCTTTACAGCCGCCTTTTTCAAAAAAATTAAATTATGCCTAGATCAACAAATTCAGTAGCCTCAAGAGCTAGAAGAAAAAAAATAATAAAACAAGCAAAGGGATACTTTGGACGTAGAAAAAATGTTTGGACAATTGCTAAAAATGCTGTTGATAAAGCAATGCTATACGCTTACAGAGATAGAAAAAATAACAAAAGAAACTTCAGATCTCTATGGATTACAAGAATAAATGCAGCAGCCAGGCTACATGGAATGACTTACAGTGAATTCATGTCAAAGATAAAGGTAAATAATATAGAACTAAACAGAAAAGCACTTGCAGATATTGCTATGAACAATCCAGAAGCATTTGAAGCAATAATAAAAAAAATACAGTAGTTTTAATGCTATCAGTTTTTCATAACCCTAGATGCAGAAAATCAAGGGAAGCTGTCTCTTTCCTTAAAGAAAATAATTTAGAGTTCACTGAAATTTTATACATAGAAAACGGACTTTCAAAAAATAATATTCAATCTATTTTAGAAAAACTTAAAATAGAATCAAAAGATTTATTGAGAACACAAGAGAAAATTTGGAAGGAATCTTATAAAAACAAAAAATTAGATAAAAACAGATTAATTGATGTTATGATTGAACATCCTAAGCTAATGAAGAGACCTATCTTAATAAGTCATAAATCAGGAATAATTGTAAGATCAATTGAAAGTTTAAAATCTTTTATTAAAAATTTAAAATCATAAACAATTATAAGATTAATTATTTAGATCGATTTGTACTTACTTTTATAACGAAATTAAATCATTAGCTTTGTATAAGTCTAAAATTTTATGAAAAATATTTTTACAGTAATCCTTTTTTTTGGTGTTATTTTATTTTCTAAAGCACAGAGACCCGTTGCATCTAATTTTCAAAAAAAAAATATTAAGGGTATTGTTGTAGATAAAGATACTGGTCAACCGCTTGAGTATTCAACTATTTCTCTTGTAAATGAGAAAAAACCAGAAATAATTCAAGGCGGCATAACCAACAATCAAGGTGTTTTTAATTTTGAGGTTTTTCCTGGAAAATATACTCTTACAATTGAGTATATTTCATTTAATAAATATGTAAAAAAAGACCTAATTATTCGTGAATCGACTGATTTAGGAACTATAGAGCTTGAAATTTTGGTTAATTCTCTTAATGAAGTTGAAGTTATGGGTGAAAGAACTGAAGTTGAAATAAGACTTGATAAAAGAATTTATAATGTAGGAAAAGATATCACTGTTAGAGGAGGATCAGTTGCCGATGTGCTAGGTAACGTTCCATCGGTTTCAGTTGATGTTGAAGGTGCTGTTTCCTTAAGGGGGAATGACAATGTCAGAATTCTAATTAATGGCAAACCATCAGGACTTGTCGGAATATCTGGACCTCAGGGATTAAGACAGCTTCCTGCCGAATCAATAGATAAAGTAGAGGTTGTTACTTCACCATCAGCTAGATATGATGCAGAAGGAACAGCTGGAATACTTAATATTATTTTAAAAAAACAAGAATTAGTTGGTTTTAACGGAAACTTCTCACTGAATGTTGGTACTCCAAGAGCAAACCGCGCTACAGCCTCCTTAAACTGGAGAACAAACAAATTAAATTTTTTTACTACAACAACCATTGACAAATCACGAACAAAAGGTAATTCTCTTAATAATAATGAATACTTTAATGGAAATGATCCAAGTAGTTATTTAAATGAAAAAAGAAACAGTAACAGGGATAGAAATAGTATTTTCAATAGTCTTGGGATAGAATATTACATTAGTGAACAAAGCTCGATAATAGTCAGTGGTTTCTATAGGACTAGCGAAAACTCGAACTTTACTAATAATGATATTAAAGAGCTATCAATTCAGAATAATCTTGAAAGTTTTATTATAAGAACTGAGGATGAGAATGAAAAAGATGATTCATTTCAGTACTCTCTTGATTATGACAATAACTTTGATGATAAAGGACATAAAGTTTCAGCTAGGATTCAATACGAAGAAAGCTCAGAAGACGAAATGGGTGATATTGAATCTTCAACTGAACTCCCGGCTCCAATACCCTCAAAATTCGAAAAAGTTTCAACACTTGAAGATCAGAAAAGGTTTTTAGCACAAGTTGATTATGTTTGG
>MDTC01168265.1_pt1 | contig 15319 bp, 27 predicted proteins | sample 811181 | NCBI WGS metagenome assembly MDTC01 (sample SAMN05326644, study PRJNA326480) | marine metagenome | isolation source: seawater | place: Pacific Ocean: North | collected 2011
CCAAAAGTGAATTGGCTTTGCAATAGAGTCTATTTCATATCTTAAATTTTTATCTAATATAATGCAGAGATTTAATTTAGATTTATCAGAGCAAATATATACTCCATCCTTTTGTATTGTAGCAATAGGCTTTTCAAATCTATTGTATTCATAATATAAACTTATATCAAATGGCGTTTCTTTATATATACTTTCTTTCCAATAAAAATTATTTATACCAAGCATTTTTATTATTGATTTATTTTTCACTTCAAACTCCTGCTCTTAGTGATTTATTCAAAAGATTAAATAGATATATTTATGAAGGAAGATTTATAAGTTCAGAACTATTTGAGATATCAGAGCAAACTTCTTTTGATATTTTATAATAATCTCTATAATTAGACATAAAAAATATATCTGGTGTTATATCAACCTCATAACAACTAGCATTTAACATCCTTTCATATTCTTTTAACATACTTTTAATATGTGGTATTCCGACTAATTCTTTATGACACCTTATCCAATTATTTTCTATTTCAGTCAAAAAGGCTAAGATGCCTTTTGGATTTGTATAATTTAAAGAATCATAATTATTTAAGTTATAAATTTTATCATCAAACTTATATCTTATGCTTGTTTCTTTGGAATATAATGCTGGTTCAATTTTTCTTAAATTATAATATGCTTTAAACTTTTCTTCTATAGTAAAGCAAACAATTCTTGATATATCTTTTATAAAGAAATATATTCTTACCCTCTTTTCTTTATCAAACTTGCCAACTATTTTTGTTGCGATAATCTTTTGGTTTCTTAAATCATAAACATTTCCTTGACAATAAAAGTCATAAAAAGATGACTTGTAACATTCTTCTGGAAACATCTTATGAGTTATACCTGTTCTTGATTCTTTAATCATATAAATACCTCTTATATCCTTATATCTTTTATATCCCAGCCAAAGTTTTTTGCTTTAGCCAAACAACTTAGTTTTAGAATGTCAAGATCATCATCATGTATTGTGCTTAACCTTTTATACTTTGGACACCTAACCATTCCACACCATCTATCTTTACTATCTTCTCTTACTATCTCTATAACAAAACATTCGTCAAGATAGTATATTAAAGTATATCCTCCATGTTTATTAAAAAACTCTTTATTCCACATTATCATCACTTATCAAAACTAGGTCTAATTCTTAAACCAACTGGAAAACGAGGAATATTATCAGATGTTCTTCCTTGAAACTTTACAGTTAAGTTTTCTCCAATATAACTTGCTAACTTATTAAACATACTTGCTCTTTCTTCCGCTGATCCTTTTGGTCTTACATCAAATGGCAAACCATCTTCATTTATACAACGAAAAACAACTAAGCCTTCTTCTCTACCTGTACCATCTTTACCTCCAATAATTTTAAATTCTTCATCTTCAAATCTTTTAACTTTTTGCAAATCATAAGATCGATTTTTAAACTTGTATAAACTGTTAATATTTCTAGCCATTAAGCCTTCATATCCTAATGAGATATATTTTATTTCATTCTTTGTAAGTTCTTCTGCATTATTAACACTAACCGTCTCAACCCACTTAATTCTGCTTGTGGTCTCAATTCTTTCTTTTAATCCAGAGTTAATAAATCGTTCTTCAAAAGTCTTTGTCAAATGAGGAGAGTCATATACATGATATTCTAATAGGTCAGTATCATCTCTTTCTTTCTTAACAGCAGAAACAATTCTTTGAAAGTCCCAGCCATGAACATAGACTTCTCCATCTAAACTTTCTCCCTCTTTTAAAATAGAAGTAAGTTCCTGTTCAATCTTTGAAAGAGTAATCATTTCTTTTCCCTTTCTTGACCAAATAGAAACTTTTCCATTTTCTTTTTTAGCAAAAACCTTAGACAACATTCTTACCCCATCTAACTTTGGTTGCACCCAACATGGCATATTAATCTTTTTTGAATGTTTATCATAAGAGTGAGCCAACATTGGCAAGAACATTCCATCAGAGTTATTTGGTATTTCTGAAACAGAGTAAGCATAATTATCATCTAACTTTTTATTTATCATTGATTTTGACTCAAATACAGCCTGCTCATAAGATGTAGTTTCATTTTTCTTTCCAATGTTTTTACCCTGAGATATTTCTCTTATGTCAGTTTGTTTCTTTCCAGTTAGATAGCCATGTTCTATATAAATATAAGATAAATCTTCGCTTACCTTATCAACAAAAATAGACCACTCTTTTACCTTACCATTTTTAGATTTTCCATATAAATTTACTTTTTGCATTTTATTATCTCCTAATCAATTCCGTATTCTTTTAAAATATTTATATGTTCAGGTTTAACTAAGTACCAAGAATATATTTGAGCCAAAGGATAGCCAGACCCCGAACTAAGATCCCAGCAATTGCTATATTCATCAAATAAAAGATTTTGATCATATATTCTTTTCATAACAAAATCTTCTGTTGGACAAGGTGAGTTTGCTTGATCTCTATCTGGACTTGGCATAGAATTTACATCAACCTTAATGATTTTATTTTCGTAATATCTGTTATCTCCATCTTGTATCTTTACAGTTACTATAAGTGTATCTAACATAACCTCTCCTTATTAAAATTGTTGATATGTCATAATTATGAGTTCTTCTATTTGATCTTCCGATAGACTTTCAAGATAAGAAGAAAGTGATCTTATATTTTCGAAGTCAGCATCTCTTAGTCTATGAAGCAATTCATCTAAAGCATAACTAACAATCGTATCTTTTATCTCTTCTGTTAATTCCATTTCTTACTCCTCTGTTATTAAAATTAAAGATCCATTTTCATTTCTATTTGCTTTCTCTATAGTATTTACCAATTCTAAAACAATATCTAAAAGCATTTCATCTAAATCGTACCACTTAATACTTTTTTCCTGTCCATCTACAATAGTGTTGATTTCTGTTTCTGTATTAACATAATCCCACCTATGCAGTCCAATCTTTTCCCATATGGCATTAAATCCATTTTCAAATGAACCATTCTCCATAGAACACATAGTTTCTGTTAATAGACTTAATAGGACATTGTATTTTGATATCTTGTCATAATTAAGTTGTTCTGACATAACTTATCTCAAGTTAAAGGTTAATTTTTAATTTAGGCAAAGACTATTCTAAAATCTCTAAAAGTCAATTCACCATATACTATCTTACTCATCATATAATAAACTGCAAAACTCTTTTTTGCAATCTTGAAAGCCCATTACTTAGAGAATTTAATCCAAACCCTAAGAAGAAGCCTGTCTCCAATCTTTCCAGACCTTGAATGTCTGCAAGTTTTATTGTTTATCAATATGCAATCTTTTTCTTTTAAAATAAAACTCTCTATTGTTCCATCGGGCAGTTCAATTAAAGTTTTTGCATCTCCAGATTTTATACAATATAAAGCAACAATATCTATTTCTCCTTTATATTTTGTTGTATAATCTCCATCTCTATGAAAAGGAAGATCGCAGTCTCTTCTGCTACCCCTTCCTTCTTTATCAAAATTTCCAACCAAACTTGTTTCTAAAGGATTTCCCAATAAAATTATTTCTTTTAGAAAATCATCTGCACTGTCATAATTTAAAAGTTTAAAATCTTCACACATTATTATCCTTACATTATTTTATTTATAAGCCCTGCTTCTTTCATTTTTATCATACACTTTAGTTTTAATACATCTAAATCTTGATCGTATATATCTTTTTCTTGACAGGTAAGTGATGCCCTAAATCTTTTTTCATAGTTAAACAAACTATTAGAATCTGAAAATCTTTCTAAGTCTGTAATAATACATTCCATAGCTCCATTTATTAAATAAACAAGATCACATATTTGAGAAATAAACTCTTTGTCTTTTTTGTAAATCTCTCTATACTTTGCTTTTTTGAAATCTTTTTTAGTTAGCCACATTATTAAATCCTCTTTATAAGTTATCTATATTCCAACCTAACTCTTTTGCCTTTAATAAACATTTAAACTTTAAAACATCTAAATCATCGTCCCATACAGAATTATAGTTTCCTTCAGTGCCATCTTGATTTACAGTTGTTATCTTTAGGGATCTATGAGCAGACAAACTTTCTTTCTTGAATACAACAGCCCTACCATGACCTTCTTTTTCTATTGGAATAAACGCTATATCATCTGAGTTAAGAGAATAAATCATAACTTCTTTTGATCCATATGATGCTTTGGTTAATGGCTTAATTGATTTTTTCCACATAAAATACTCCCTTATTTTTTATGGTGATCATAGTCAATGTATGCTCCACATATCATTATTACACTTGATATTAAACTAAGTGTAGCACTCCAATACGCCTGCTCTATTATATTTGCAATTGTTTCAACAATATGAATTAGCCCATGAAGCCCTAATGCCCATCTTATAAATTTATGAAATAACTCTTTCATTTTGAACCTCTGATTTATTTAACTTAACTACATTCCAAGAATTTATATCTTCTTTTGATATAACCACTTTCCATTTATTATCTTTATTTATTAAAGCAAGATATATATCATCATAGCCTAACATTGACTTATATAAATCTTCCGCTTCTTTATAACTCATTTCTACTCCAATATAACTCAATCTCTTTTTTTTCCATTGACTAATATAAAACCAATTACTACTCATAAATTATTCCTCTATTACTGTGTTTAATGTTTTTATTTTAAATCCCAAATCTTTTAACTTTACTAATCCCTTTAACTTTGCAACTTCAAAGTTTTCCTCATATGCCTTATCAATATATCTTCCTGCTATATCATAAAATCTCAATCTAAATAAATCTTTTTTAATAAATTTTCCAGCCGCTATCTTTTGAATAGACAAAACTCTTGCTCCATCTATATAATAGCCCCAAGTCAAAAAACTAGTTTGATTTGCATAATAACATTTCCACATTATAAATCTCCTTTCTATTTAAACTATACTATTTATATCCCAACCCAAATCTTTTGCTATAATTAAACTTTTAAACTTTGCAATGTCCAAATCTTTTTCATAACTTCTATGGGTTGCTACCAATCCACTTTTATTTGTCTTATGGGTTACATTTATCATCCAATTGGTTCCAGCCCATACTATACTTATAATGTACTTTGATTTTAATTCATAATACCAATTATATACAGATTGCTTTTCATCGCAAATCTTTAAACTATAATTATTTACTTTCTGCTTTACCCACATATTATATCCTTATACAAAAAGTTTCAAAAAAAAATATATAAAAAAATTTTGGTTCTGCGTTTTTCACTTTGGTTCAACTTTAAAACTTTTTTCACTTTGGTTCTACGATTTATACTGGGTTCAACTTATTCAGCGACCACCCTGCAGGTTAAATGGTTATATTAAAAAAATTTATACAAAATTATATAAAAAATGATCTGTACGAAAAACTACTCTGTGCCGATTTTTTTACCGTGTAAAAGTATTTAAAAAAAAATAGTGAAGTTCTATATAGAAAAAAAGTTGTTTTTACACAGAAAAAAAGTGTTTTTGTCACAGAAAAAAGACCTCTTATTCGCCAAAAAAAGAATAAAGTGGATTCAAAGTAAAAAAAAAGGCTTCCCTATTTAAAGTGGAAGCCTTTTGGTTACAAGTTTAAGAAGCAATTCTTTTACCTTCTTTTTAATCGTTTATTTATAGTTGAAGTTATCCCTATTGCAAAAGCACAGTATGCAACAAAGACAAGAGTGGTTATCTTTCTAGACATACCATGTTTAGATCTATCATTCATATCATTCTCCTTTATTTTATTATTTGTTATTCCATAGTTCCCAAATTCTACCTTTCTTATTTATAACCTGCATTTTAATCTGGTCTAAGTTATAAACTGGATTAGAATCATTAACATAATAGAAGTGGTTAGACTTATAAGGATTATATGAAATAAGTTTTTTCACTGGGCTATTACATTCAAGATTAATAGTACCATAACAAAAGGCATGAACATTCTTCTTCTTTTCTTTTAATACTTTGTTTCTTCCTGATTCTCGTACAACAAACTTAACATCTGATAGATCGATGTTATAACAGTGGAACAAAACTTTTCCATAGTTCTTTTTATTTCTGGATTGAACTGAGAATAAATTTTTGTGAAGATTAAAATAGACAGCAACTTTAATCCCTCCTTTTATTTCTTCTTGATTAAAATGGTTAGAGAGTTCTCCAAGTATATTATTATTTTTAATTGTTGTGATGCTCATAAGGTAATCCTTATTTAATAGAGGTTAATATGAAATTAAAAAATATATTAGTTAAAATGGCAAACCGCTTTGATGAAAAGGGTGAGTTTGAATTAGCAAATGAAATAGATTCAACATTAGGTTTAATTGAAGAGCAAGAATTAATGTCTGATCCCAGTCTGTTGCTTGAAGAAAAACAAATGCAAGATATAACTGAAGAAGATTTAAGATCTTTTACTGCAGTATTAATGATTGTTAAAGATGAATTAGAAAAAGACTTAGGAATAAGTTCTGAAGAATTAAATAATGCTGTATTAAACATAGTTAAAAACTTTAATTATTAAATGAGAGAACTCAGAAGTTATCTTGGCTCGATAATAACTTCTGAGTTCAAACAGGAGGATTTTAATTAATGACATTAAACAATGAGCCAATAAAAATGAGTACTCTCTTTTTCTTAATCTAATCTTCTAAATATATAGTCTATAAAAATATTTAGCAGAGTACTCAGTTGATTAGAAAAGAACAAACTATATCACCCTTAGTTATTACTTAAATGTTTGTTCAAGAATGATTGCAATGCTTTTGCTTCTTGAATAGACATTGATACAGTTTGATCTTGAATATAAATATCTTCTACTTGTCGTGTAATCTGAAGTCGATTTGATCCTGCTTTCTTTGAAACTGAATCACGATTAAGCTGAAAAGAAAAGTGTTTTAAGTTTTTTGTATTATTTGTTTTTACTGAAGTTTCCATTTTATTTTCTCCTAAATGAAAAGATTTATTTATTGTTGTTATTAAAGATGTTCAAAGTTCCTCATTCCTTGATGTATATAGTATAATCATATATCACAATCCCGATTTAAAATTTGATAGTTTTTTCATGTACGCATAAAAGCGCGTGTCTCTATATAAGTAGAAATTTATTTTTTTATGCCCCATATAATAAAAGTTTTTTATTTGAACAAAAGTGGAATAAACTATTAGACAGCTTATAACTAATGTTTAAGAAAATAAATTAAAAAACATTTAAATTTTTTTACCCACTGTATATACTTATTATACTATTACACTTAATATAAGAGGGGTAAGTATATAAATTTATTGTCTTGATAGATTATATTTTGTTAGATTATAAGTATTTAAATTACTTTGCACTTACTTATTAGTGCGTAGCACTTACGGTAAATCTTTTTTTCAAATTATTTTTTTATTTTTCAGACATATTATATTTATCTGGCTATACTATTTTTGTTGTTAAAGTTGTTTAATTTTGTTATAATTGAAAAATCATTGTACGCGTATGATTTTTTTTCTCCTCCTCTGTTCTTACCCACAACTTATATATTTTATTTCAATCCATTTCTGGACTCATAAGCAAAAGGTTCATTCATACAAACACATCGTTTTGCTATATATAAGTTGCGGGTAAGAACTTTTTTTATTTAACATTATATTATATTTAAATATCTTGGCTATTAAGTTAAATTACTTTTTTATATTTAAAGTAGTTTTAACTTAATAGTTTTTATTATTTTTAATATACAAAACATAAAATATCCCAGACCTTTTATAAGATCTGATAAAAATTAATCTTAAATTAAAATTAAATAAAAGTGGAAACCATTTTGGTCAGCTATTATAAGTCATCTTAAATAAAATGGTTCGAACTTTTACCCAAAGATGTTCTACTATAACATAGATTATTGCATTTGTCAATTATTTTATGTAAAGAAATTGTTAAGTCTTTTGACACGAGACACCACTCTGATTTAAGCTGGCTACAAGAAAATACTGGAAATTTTTTTTACACGATCTACTTTATTGCACCCCGAGCACTTTAAAAAATAGTGGAAACTTTTTTTACGCGATCTGGGTTATTGCACCCTGCGGGTGCAATAGATTGCCGAATCTACAAAAAAAGGTGGAACCACTTCTAGTTCCACCTTGTAGTTAATCTTTTGTTAAGATTATCTAAATATACATTGTTTAATATTGTTAATTGCATCTTCTTTTGAGATTGCAGAGCCAACCTCTGCCCAGTCAATTATACTTCCATTACAATCTGACAAGAAAATTAAAACCTCCTCGCCATTGTCTGATACAATATAAAACTTATTATTATAATGTATCAATGTTTGATTTACATCGGGTCTCTTATTTATATTTTCTTTAATTACTTTTACCATATCTTCTCCTTAAAGATTTATCTCTTGCCACTTAAAGTCAATATACATTGGGGTAAGTGATCCATACTTTCTAAATATTTGATCTGCAATAGATTCATCTATATTTAAATCCATTACATGATATCTTGAAAATTTACTATTCATTGTTTTGTCATAATAAACTAATCTTATTACACATTTTCTAATATCCATTTTTTTCGCTCCATAGTTTCCATAGTTAATCTCATCTGTGCCTAACCAGCCACTCATATCAGTCCAAATTGACATAATAATATCCTTATTTAAAATAATGGAACAAATCCATCATCACCTTTATCATTATTCTTAACATTATTTGCAGCAGAAGAAATAGTTTCAGTATTTATATTCTTTTCTTCTTCTTTCCAAAATGTAATTTTGGATCCACAACATGTTGATCTATAAAATAAACCACGCTTAGGCATTCTAGCCCTTCTGCCATAAGTTAAACCACAGTCACATGTGTAATGAATATTTCTTTTATTTCTTAGTCCATCTACATTATACTGATGACAACGGTGATTTTTATTTTCACCTGTAATCATAGTCATTATTCGTTGAAAGTGATCTGTGTGTCCAACTTCATTATGATGTTCTGCAAGAAAAGCATGAGTCATTTCATGAGCCAAAGTAGTTTTAATCTTATCCATATCCCAATTATTATTTTCAAATAATTTATAAGACATTTCTATTTTGGTAGGCGTATATTCTTTATGTCCATTATGATTTCTTTTTACTCTATAAAAGCATTTTCCAGCACAAACTCTAAGTCTTTTATTCCAAACCGTAGGTATCTTTGTAATTTTACCATTAAAGTGCTTATCATTAATTTGATTAAATAGTTCTTCAAGATTGATATTATTATCATCTTCAAATAGTTTAATAGTCATTATTAAAACTCCATATAATAGAATGTGATTGAGGGACATTCCTATATCCCCATAGACATTATAGCCGATCTTTACAGGGTACGCAACTGTATAGGGATTTTTTTTTATTGCACCCCAGCGGGGCAGCGGGTGCAATAAAATATTTGAAATTTTGTTTGACAGTGCGTATATTTTCGGCTATACTTGTATAGGCAGGTATAGCCTGTCTATGTGCTAACCTTTTAAGTGGAGTGGAAAATGAAGAAGATTCAAGATGAAAATCAAAATCTAATCTATTATGAAATGGAATATAATGGTTCTAAGTATCGTTTTATTCCAAAATCAAACTATTGGATTTGTATAGAAGCGATTGACTGGAGAGATAGATGGACTATTTGTTCTGATGAGTTAGGAATGGAACTTGTCAAAGAAGCAGAAATTAGAGGTTTTGATATAAAACAAATCTTATCTGAAAATGGATGCTCAAAGAAAAGAATGAGGATTTTAGATAAAAAGAAAAAATCTAACACATCTACCTCTGAAACCTTTTTGTCTTTATTTGATGAACCATCTGATTTAAATCAAGATGATGAGCCAAGTGATGAAGATCCAGACGACGGATTTATATCATTGTTTTAATTAATTAAAACAATCTTAATTAAGATGAAGATGGAAGTTATACATCTTCATCTTTTTTTATATAATAAAGTTTATTGCACCTCTCGGGTGCAATAAGTTTTAAAAGTAAAAAAGCCACCTGCAGATACAGGTGGCTTAGCCATTAAACTAAAGATTTATTATTGAATAAAATCTTTTGAATCGACAAGAACTTTGTGAGTATGTTCATCATATAAACCAGATGGAACATATATAACTTCAATTTCATCCTTATCTGTAGTTACAGTACAACTTACAAGTTCTTCATCTGTAGTATTCATACAGCCATATGCAATATATGAAAACAGGCAGAACCCTAAAGCGATAATTAATTTATTTAGTTTCATATCTTCTCCTTAAAACAATGATATAAAGTTTGAGCCTTTCTTTTTAGGCTTATTCTTTTTTGCTTTTTCTTCAGCAATACGCTTATTTCTTCTTTCTTTCATTTCATCTGTAATGATAACTTCCATCATCTTTACAACAATTTTGGTTTCCCCGTTAGGTAACTTAACTTCTACAGGTGTTGCTTGATATCTTTTACCATTTCTTATAACTCTTCTAATAGACATATAGTTCTCCTTTTAAAATATTTAATAAATTATTTTTTTGAATATATAAAATGTGATTTTAAGTTTTCTTTTACAAAGTTTATGTTCATCTTGAACTCCAGTTTTAAGATAAGTGAAAGCAGGGACTGCCCCTACAACTCATTATAGCACGATCAAGTCGGGTCAGCAAGCAGAAAGGCACTTATTTTATTGCACCCCCAGATATTTATTTTTTATTGCACCCTCAGGGTGCAATAAGTATTAAATTAAAATGAAAAGACTCCACTTTAAAGTGGAGTCTTAAACTTAAGTAATAGTATATTACTTAAGAGATTTAGATTTTTCTTGAACCATTTCAGCAACAGATGCAAGCATATTCACACCTGCCGCAAAATCATCTTGATTAACAAACAAAGTTGGCTTTTTACCTTTTGTAGATTCTGTTTTAAATCTAATAGAACCATCTTCTGATTGAATTAATGATTTACGAACAACTTCTGAACAGGATAGTTCTTCATCTTCACGATGGATGCCATTATTTACTGCGTTCTGTAAAACTTCAACAAAAGCACTAAACTCTTGAACAGGAACTCTTTGGCGCCCATAACCTTTTCGATCTTGAATTGTAGAGAAAACAATGTGCCAAACATCATTTACCTTTTCAAAACCAATGGTTTCACGAATGATTTGAGATGCAGTTTTAACAGGTTTGTTGTTATCACCAAATAAAAGTAAAGACATAATATACTCCAGTCTTTTAGGGGTTAAATTATAGTGAGGCTGTTGATGACTACCACCAACATTATTATTATAGCCGATTATTTTGGGTTTTGCAAATATATAAGGTAAGAAAATGAATTTTTTTATTGCACCCCCGAAGTTTTTTATTGCACCCTCAGGGTGCAATAAGTAAGAGAAGATAAAAACAACCTCCACTTTAAAGTAGAGGTTGTAAATAAACAGGAAACATTCTATACTATGCTGTAAGTTTCCTTAAACTCATTTCACCTATTAGGAGTATTTGCCATTGCTGACCAAATTCTTATAACTATAATTATAATCATCAAAATATCTTTTGTGATGTTTTTTATTATTAATAAATTTTGTAAATCTTTCTTTATCGTTTCTCATAAACGCCCAACGATATTTATGTATAGCCTGAGACGGAACTCTTTCATAATCTATTTGATCCCATTTCTTCTTGCATATCAAACTCTCAACAACATTCGTGTTATCTGCCAAGAATCTTCTATATGCCTTTCTTGACATTCCAAGATGTTTTGCTAACTTTATCGCAAATAATTTATTTGAACTCTTTTCTCTTGGCAACCACTTACATATGTTATTATCATCTGGATTATTCTTAAGATACGATTTAATAAATGACAGGGCTTTTGTCTCTAAGCCTGTATTCATAAGCACAAAGAAGTCGTCCCATCTTCCAAATAGTCTTATCTTATCAAAACTATTATAAAGTTTTTCTTTCCAAGCCTTATTTTTTGATTTTGCAATCCATCTAATACATTGTCTAAATATATTCCGCTTTCCAAGACCATATTCTGGATCTCTGGCATAAAACAATATTATAAATGTTTCATCAAGATTTCTAAATAAAGACTTCTTTAATATAGAAAAGTCACTTATAGTTTCTTTCTTATCAATTTCTGTTAAGTAATTAAATAATTTATTAGACATAGTATCTCCTTTTACAGGATAGTGAAAACTTAAATTTTTAATATGGAGATTAAACATTCTTATCTGCTGACTTCTATCCTAAAACATATCCAAAACATCTGTAAGACAACCAACCTTACAATACTATTATAGCCTATCCGCACGGGTACGGCAAGCAAATAGGCAAACTTTTTTATTGCACCTATAAAGTTTCTTATTGCACCCTAAGGGTGCAATAAAGTACAGCCATTCAAAAACCATCTTAATTAAAAGATGGTTTGGGAATTAAACTATTTATTATCCGTAAATAACTTCACCATATGTACAACATTGAAAATAAACATCCGCAGTTATAGCATCATCATTTTCATTGATTGCATCATTATAGTGTCTGCCATATTTATTTTTCATAATGTGAATTCCCTTCTTTAAAGAATCTCTGTTTAAATAATGACATTCATTTTCTTCATCAAAAACTTTGATAGACCAACTATCATTTGATACCTGCGCATAATAAGGATCTTTTGACTCTTTATCGTGTTCAAAGTTTGATCTAACCTTAACACACCAATAATATATACCGCTTTCAACTGCATTTATCATAAGATTTTTAATAAACTCTGAATTTATTTCTGTCTCAACTGTGCAAAATACTTCAGAGTTAGAGCTTTCTTTTTCATCTTTTGAAAATACTCTAGCTCTTATTACATCTTCTTCCAAGACATCTACAACTACAAAGTCTAAAGGACAAAGCTTTTGCATTAAACTTTTAATAAAGTTTATTTTTTCATCTCCTTTTAGATGCAAAGTTCCTCTTATATATTCACTATGCTTACCTAATGTTTTAAGATAAGATAATACTTGAATTACTCCAAATGTATTTGTTACCTCTTTTATACTTTCAACTAAATCGTTAAATACAAAATCATGTTTTAAAGACATATTCATTTTACTCTCCCTTGTTCTTCCAACATATATCTACGCAAACTCTTTTGCCTGCTTTGCTTAAGAATGTATTTGCCCCACAACTCTTACACTTAATTGAGTGTGAGTCTAAGGCTTCTTTATAAGATGTTCTCATTCTTTGATACATTCTTTCAATGATATCATCTACTTCTCCAGTTCTATTAACTCTTTTGTTTTTAATAACACCTCTTTCATCTTCATCTATTGCAGAAACTCTAATTGCATCTGATCCAACAAGTCTAACTCTATTTGATTTTTTACCAATTGAAGAAAAAACTATTACTTTTCTATCTGTGCCATTAATTTGCCTTGAGAATATAAGTTCTGCACAATCAGCTGCTTCCTGTTCAAAGCCACAAGTTTTAAGTTTTTCTTTTATTTTATCAGCTAAAAGCTTTCTATGATGATCATTTCTTGGATTATATTTCATCTTGAACTCCTGTTTAAATGAAAGTGAAATAAAAGGCGACAGGTAATCCAGCACCTCACTTTCATTATAGCCCACTTTCTACAAGATTGCAATTTTTTTTTATTGCACCTGGAATTTTTTAGACTTTATTGCACCCTCAGGGTGCAATAAATATATAACTTTTTAAAAAACTGGCTCCACTTTATTATGGAGCCAGAAGAAGTTTATGCTTTATTTATTTCCAAGCACTACCTCTAATATAAGTGAGGTTTCTTTTTGCCCTAGTAACTGCAACATAAACTATATTTCTTTCCTGTTCAATCATCCAAGGCTTTTTAGCCCATTTTGGAAAAAATCTATTTTTATCTAAAATAAAAACATTATGCCATTCTAAACCTTTTGACTTATGAATTGTAGCCAAAGTAAGATTTTGAGTTTCATCATCAGAAAACAAGCTCTCAATGCAATCAATTAAATTTGTAACTGAGTCTCCATCTACTTGCTCAATAAAGATAAGTACAGATTCATATTTATCTGATTGAGATTCAAACTTTGATTCATTACCACTTTCTTCTGCTTTTAATTTTTCTGTATCATACCAATCACTCATTTTTTGTACGAGTTCTTTTATAGAACTTGTTTTGAATGATTTAATAAATGTAATCAATCCTGCGCCTATATCTCTTCCAAGAACTGTTACAGGAACTCTTTTAGAAATTAAAGAATAAGCCATCTTAATTAGTGGGGCAGTATTTCTACATAATATAGCATCTTCAGAACTAAAAGTTTCAACACTATACTTGTCTAAATCTTTCACACTTCCTTCTGGTGCTTTGTCAAAAGACTGAATGTCTGGCATATATTTATTTGCTTCTTCTACCACTTGCTTAGAACATCTATATGATATAGATAATGGAAGTACGGTTGAACCAAAGTCTGACACAATCATATCCATTGCGGTACTATCTGCACCTCTAAACCCATAAATAGATTGGTAAGGATCACCTACTGCAATTAATCTACCTTGAGGAGAAAGAAGCTTCTTTAAAATTTCTCTTTGAACTCCATTTGTGTCCTGGGCCTCATCAATAAATACAAAATCATATTGTTTATATTGCGACTTGTATAGCAATGTAAATAAAAGCATATCATCAAAGTCTATAACTCTTCTGTCTCTGTTGCTTTCTCTTAAAACAGTTGATGCATAATCAATGAGTGTGTCTATTTCAAAACTTGGATTTGAATTAAATTGAAGTAAATCATGATGGTCAATGATTTCCACCCACTCACTATATGTATCTGGAACAAGTACGCCCATGCCTACACTTTTAGCCAAAGACACAAGCTTAGACACATACGCACCATAAACAGTTCTTTCGTCCCAAGTCATATTGCTTTTAATTATGTTAAATACTTTATTTGATTTAACTTGAACTCTAGCTCTACTAGAGTTTCTAAGAGAAGCAAAACCACAAGAATGAAAAGTACTTACCTCAACATGATATGGTACCTTTTCTTTTAATTCATTTGCTATATTCTTATTAAAAGCTAACATAAGAATACGCTTGTTTGTGGGTATAAGTGAAAGTGCTTGAATGATTGTAGTTGTCTTTCCTGCACCTGCTACTGCTTTTATAACTCCATTACCATTTCCAGATTGAATAAAGTTAAAAACATTTTGTTGATAAATAGATGGCTTAAAGGTCATCTTGAACTCCATATATAAGGTTTTATAAGTTAAAGTGAGAGAGCACATTACTCCCACACAAGATA
>MDTC01016365.1_pt1 | contig 15317 bp, 13 predicted proteins | sample 811181 | NCBI WGS metagenome assembly MDTC01 (sample SAMN05326644, study PRJNA326480) | marine metagenome | isolation source: seawater | place: Pacific Ocean: North | collected 2011
AAAAAAAATTTTGTCAAAATATCCAGAGAGAGCTTGTTTATTTATTGAAAAAATGGAAACATGTAAAGATTTACCTGATCTAAATAAAAATAAATATCTAGTACCTAAATCAATAACAGCTGCAGAACTAATACTAGTTATTAGAAATAAGATAAAAATACCAAAAGAAAAAGCTATATTTTTTTATGTTAATAAAACTATCATTAGTGGTAATGTAACAATTAATGAAATAAATGAAAATAATAAAAATAATGACGGATTTCTATATATTAAATATACAGGCGAAGATTGTTTTGGTTAATAATAGTAATTATTTTACTTTTCATCAATTAATTCAACTCTGATTTTTTTCTTTAAAGTTACTCCATCTTGAATTAAATAAAGTTTAAATTTAAAACAACTATAATCATCTAAATTTTTTTTGATATTTATTCTTGATATAATTTTGATTTTTGGAATATATACTGTATATTGTATAAACTGATTTCCCCAATCTATTTTATCAAATACATATCCATCATATATCTTTTCCATAATACTTTCATCGTTACTACATATATGTAATATATTACAATCCTGTTGAACTTTTCTAATTGACCTCATTGTTGTATTTATATATTCTAGTTTTTGTAGCCAATTATTATAAAATAATTGGCCAGATTCACTTAATTCATTTAATTTTAATAGACTTTGAAGTTTCATCATATTTAAAATATCAACTAACCTGCGAATCGGTGATGTAATATGTAAATATTCCTCTATACTTGGAGCCATTAAATCATGTGTTTCTCTATTAATAAAATTAGTATATTTTCCTGATGAAGATTGCCAAATTTTAATAAAATTATAAACATCTAATGGTATATTATTATTATTTTCTAATGATTCATTAGATTCTTTTACTTTTAAAGTTCTATATATACCTTCCTCATAATTAATCATAATTTTCGCACACTCAAAATTCATCATTATCATCAAAAACGCAATTAAATCATGACTGTCTTTTAGTTCTTTAATATATTTATATTTTTTACATAATTTAGAACATATATTAAATATCTTACAATAATCTTCATTTTCCAAATATTCATCAGTATCATCGTACCTATAATTTTTTGCTATTCTAATATATGCATTATTAAAACTAATGCTTCTAATATCATCTAAATCATCATTTAATTCAATATCCATTGCAAATACAAAACGATTTTCATTTTCTAATAAACTACATAAATTTTCTGATAAAAGAGTAGGTAACATTGGACGTTTTCTATCAGGTAAATATATAGTTGATATTCTATCTGAAAATGAATTCCATAACTTATAAAATTCAATTAATATAGGCACATTTGCTATATAAACTGATAACTTATTATTTTTAATACCAATAGCATCATCTAAATCAGTACTTGATTTAGGATCTATAGTAAATATATAATTTTCAACCCTAGAACTAATATTTTTATTATTGAGAATAATAGAATTTATAAATTCTTTTTCAGAACACTTTTTCATTTTTATATTTACTTCATTTGTAAACTTTTTAATAGATATACATAAATTTTTACAATAAAGCTGGTATTCATAATATGCTGATAATTCAGTAATATCTCCAATTGTATTTATTAGTTGACCGATTGGATGTTTATCACTCCACTCAATAAATTTAAATAATACAAACTTGTTATAAATAGTCTTTGAAAACCCCGATTGTATAATTTCATAAGGCACTAAAAATGCTGGAATTTTTGGATCATTAGGAACACATTTATATAATAATTTATTTTTACTATTTCTACCATAAGTTTTACCAAGTAATAAGATTCCTGCTATATATTTATCTGTTCTAATTTGAGAAAATATTAATTCACCATTTACATTAACAACATCATTATTAAATAATTTATTTTCTAAAGGATTCGGTAGAATTGTATCTGTTAATTCCAAATTATTTTCATCATACCAACGCCACTCATTATATTCTGAATTTAAAATATAAATTTTATACATTATTTTTAAGTATAAAATATATTAGTAAATATTTTTTATTATCAATTTTATATTACATTAATGCGAATCCAGTAATAATTACTATTGATAATAATTGAAATATATTTGTTATTTTTATTAAATTTGAATTACTACTTCTTACATTTCCACCATCTGGTAAAATACCACTATAACCAACTGTTGTCTGAGTTATTAATGAATAATATAAATATGAATAGAATGAATCAATCGATTTAATTGTACCTAAACCATTTTTTTTAGAAAAGTCAGGAAAATGTTCAATAAATTTATCAGATAACCAGTATAATATTGCAAACAAAAATGTTAAAAACAAATTACAAAAAATATATTTAATCCCTTTGTTTTTACTATATTCTTTTGATAAAACAAAAAAATTATACATTATATAATAAAATAATAAATTATTTTATTATATAATTATATTACTATTCATTCTTTGCTATTTTATTAATAACCTCATGTTTTATATTTTGCTTCTGTAAAAATGATATGAAAATACTGGGAAATATAGCTATATTATTCATATATGTCCTATATTTTAAACTTACAATTGATGAATTAGTCTCCATAAATTTAAAACTATACCACCAATATGCCGGTATAAATATAATTTTTCCTGGTTTTAAATCAACTTCCATATATTTTACTTTATCAAAATCGATTTTATACTTGTCTTGAACATTCCAAATATTTATTAAAGATTTAAACTCAAAATTTTCATAATCATTATCAGGATGTAAATATTTACTACTTTTTGGTGGAGTTATTTTAACCTTAACAGAACCATTTAAAACTATAAAATAATTTCTATAATTTTTTTCATATCTTAATGGAGTTGTTGAATTAATTGAACCTAATATATAATCATATTCATATGACATCATCATGTGTGGTCTAATAAATTGGTCATTTGACTGTATTATTTTTATAAGACTAGTTTCTTGTAAAAAATCACTATTATTTTCTGATATATACTTATTATTTTCATCTTCAGTTAACACTTTCATTCCTTTTTCTAATGTAATAGGTAAAAAAATTTCATCACTATTTTCTAAATAAAAATTTTCTATATTTCTTAATTTTATATCAAAAGAGCTATAATTTTTTAGAACATTATCTATTTTTAATTCATGTAATTTTTGATTACTATCATCCAATATTAAGGGTTGTCGTAAATCACATATTTCTTCTAATCGTTCTTTTGAAATATTAGCTACTTCATAAACTTCTAAATCATCACTAGTTTTTAAATGGAAAAAAATATGTAAATATAAGAATAATACAAGACAAAATATTAATATTATAATTATTATATTCATTAAGATTAAAATATAATAATTTTTTATATATTTTACTTATTTATAAGTATACTATTTTTGTTCACTTACAACCATAGTTATATTATCTTTACCTTCTAATTCTTTACCTTCATTTGTTTTAAGATTATCAGAATCAACAACACTATCACCATTATTAGAACTAAAAATTTTATCAATATTATTACTACTAATAACTTCATCAATATTACTAATATTATCGATATTACTAATCATTTTTTCTATAAGCTTATTAAATAGTTTTTCTAAATTTTCTCTAAATTCATTAAATTCATGAGTTTGACTAATTGATGATGCTTTTAATAATTGTATAGAACTGTTCAATTCTGTTACTATTTTATTAATATTATTTACTGTTGTTTTTAAAGTAGAAATAGCTGTACAATTATCATCTACTATATTTTTTAGTTTATTATCTACTTTTAAAGATATATTGTTTTCTATCTTAGATAATTCAAATTCTTTTTTTGTTAAATAATTAGATAAATCATTATTAACTGATAAATCGTTATTAACTGATGAATTATTAATATTTTTTAACTGCTCTTCTAATTTTAAAATTCTAAAATGATGTTCTTTTAATAAATTTATTGGAGTTATTGGCGTTGATGATTGTGTTTGTTTTTTTTCTTGATTTTCACTTCTATTATTTAATTGTACATTTACAGGACGACTTCTACGGTTTTTAGCAGCGGCTAAAGATGCTGAATTACTCATTAATAATTATACATTATAATTTAAAAGGTAATTATTTTCGCATTTCCATCTTAATTGATTCATGAGAATTATAATTAATTATTTCAATATCTTCTAAACTATATTCTTCTATTGATTCATATTTGTTTAGTATATTGATTTTAGGAAATTCTATAGGTTTTCTATCTATTTGTTCTTTTAATACATCAATATGATCATCATATATATGTGCATTTCCTAAATAATAAACAAAGTCTTTTGCTTTTAAATTACAATGTTTTGCTAGTATGTGAGTTAAAAAACTATATGAAGCTATATTAAAAGGAACACCTAAACCCACATCACCACTTCTTTGATATAGAGAACATGACAATTCATTATCAATTACATTAAATTGAGCTAAAACATGGCACGGTGGCAATGCCATTTGATCTAATTGCTGAGGATTCCATGCTGACATTATTAATCTTCTGGAATATCTTTCTGTAGGATCTTTTAGGCTATTTATTATATATTGTAATTGGTCAACTCCTTTCCCGATATAGTTATCATTACAATTTGTATATTCTGCATTAAAAAATCTCCATTGATGGCCATAAACAGGACCTAAATCATTTTCATTTAAATGGTTTAAACCTCTGCTATCTAAAAATTCTCTTGAGCCATTACCATTCCAAATATTTACATTTTGATTTTTTAAAATATTATTATTTGTACTTCCTTTTATAAACCAGAATAATTCTTTAGCACAGGTTTTCCATGCAACTTTTTTTGTTGTTAATATAGGTATTATGTTATTTTCTAGATTAAAATGCATAGCTGAACCAAATACACAAAGAGTATTACCATTTCGACCTTTTACAAGTTTACCATCATTTAATATATCTGATATTAAAGATATGTATTGATACTCATCGTGAATATCTCCATTATTTCCTTTTTTTAGATTATATAGAGCTTTTTTTAACATTTTGTTATTAATTATTTGTATTTAGATATTTTTAATTTCTTTTTATAAATCATATGGAAGCACTTAGTGATTTAAAAAAAGATAATATAAATGAAGGTTTTTTTAAATATGTTTTTAATTTTGATGATGATAATAAAAGCATGATTTTAAATCTATTTCAATATTCATTTATATCTATGCCATTAATTATTATTGTTCTAAAAATTATAAACTATTACACACCAGAAGAAGATGAAGAGAAAGGAAGTTTAGAAGTATTTTTAGAAATTATTTCTAGCTTATCAATATTACTTCTCTCTATTTGGTTTATAAATAAAATTGTTAGATATATTCCAACATATAGCCAAATGGAATACGCTACATTTAATGAAACAAACTTTTTACTAGCATTTTTAATTTTACTTTTTACTATGCAAACTAAATTAGGAGGTAAAATTAATATATTAGTAGAACGTTTAGCCGATTTATATGAAGGTAAAACTAATTTAAAAAATTCAAATAAAACAAAAACCAAAGATTATAAAACAACTCAACCTATAGCACAACCTAATTTAAATTCACCACCAATTCATCAACCTAGTCAATCTGATTTTTTAAATAAACATCAAGCAAATAATTCTAATAATGTAAATACACAATTTAATAATGCTGTACATAATACTGGCGTCCAACAGCAACCAGATTTTAATAATATGTATGGACCATCCAGTCCATTACTTAATGCTCAAGAACCACAGGCAGCAAATGAAGCTTTTGGTGGAATATTTGGAGCAAGCTCATTATTCTAATATATACAATATCAATGTATAATGTATAATAATATAATAAATATTATATTATTATATATATAATAATGTCAATTGCTACTTTAAAAAAAAAAACATTAAATGGTAATCCTAGAATATCACCAATATCTGGTAATTCAGAGTTAGCATTTTCAATAAATGGAACACGTCGCAATACAGGTATCGTTGGTAATACTAATTTAGCTAAAAATACAATTAATAGACAAAACTGTAATGTCTCTTTTAATAATTACAATGTAATAAAACCATCAGTAATGAATACTAAAGGTATGTTAGCTTCAAAAAAAATAAATTGTTCCATAAATGGAACTTGTATTAAACCATTACAATGGGTTCAACCAATAGATACGGGATATAATAAATTTAATACACAAAGTCAACATATTGAAAGAAAACATTCAGAATCTGCATGTAATGTGGATTTATCTAATAATAAAATTAATAGTGAATGTAATAATAATTGTCAACATAAATATATTGGTTCAAGAAATGTATTCCGTGGCGGTTATACAAAACAATCTAATACTGCAATTAGCCATGCAGAATATATTAAAACAAAATACCTTAAAAACAAGTGTATTCCTCCTCCAAAAAAAGATATGGATTTATCACATTTTCCACCAAATGTAAATAATGACAATTGTGCTATAATATATAAAACGCCACAAGAATATTATCAATCACAGGTATAAAATATATTTACTAGATTAAACATTATTTTAAATTTAAATTTCCGACGGGTTAAAAAATATTTATTAAATATATATGAATCGTAAAAAACAACCTCCTCATGCTAGTGCTAACGAGAAGCTTGAATATGAACTCGTGGTGCCAGATAATAGATACATGAATATAAATGACCCAAAAACACTCGTTAATAACTCGAGTTCACATGGCAGCACCGCCGCTCAACTGACACCTCAAGAGATTCAACAAGCCTTTTCAAAGAGAGGTGTTTCGCACATGACATTTAAGGATTTCTTCGGTTCTAATGATGACGATATCTATGGCCACAGTAGTGACTACGACAGTGAGCCAAGTAAGTACAGCCCACAATCGATGGCAGAAGAAGCCGAACTTCAAGCTAATCTCGAGGCGGATTATCGCTTACGGAGAATCGAGCAAAACGCGAGGATGCAAGCAAGAGATGAGCAATTTGCATTGAAGATGTTGAGAGCAGAGGAGGCGGTGAGGGCGAAAAGGCCACTGATCGACGTGCTCCCGGAGGCTAGACCATTCCCATATGGCTTCATGTTATTTAGAAGAACTATGGAAAAAGAAATGACTTCAGATGGCCAACAGCTCGTGCAGCGCATCGCTGATCGAGATGGACCGGCTGCTGCTCGTGCGGAAGCTCGTGTATTGTATCACGCTCTTGGTTCGAACCCTCTAGAACCCACTCGACACTTCACACAACAGGAGATAGCTAGCGAGTGGACGGCATTAAACGATGCTCAGAAAGAAGAGTGGAATAAATTAGCGCGCTATTATGCAAATATTGAGGCACTGCAGAGAATACCACCACCATTACCACGAACACCACCATCACCACCATCACCAACACCGCAATGTATGTCGTGGTGGTGTCAACCGCGGCTCAGAAATAACAAAAAATATAAAGGGGGAAATTACAAAAAAACCAAAAAAGCCAAAAAATCTATAAAAACAAAAAAATCAAAAAAAACAAAAAATCAAAAAAGTCAAAAACTGAAAAAAAAACAAAATAAGTAAAAGGTTCTGTAAATTATTTTAAATTTAAATTAATTAAATTTTTTTAAATTTAAAATACTTAATTGTCAGCAAAACTAGTGTTATTTCCAGCTCTTTCATTTAAATATTTCATTTGTTTAACTGAAATGCATGGACAACCTTTTCCTGATGAGTATTGTTGAGGCTTAAAACAACATGCTGGATCAAATTTATTAGCATAAAAAAAACTCATCTTACCCTCTGGTAATGGAACCTCACCGCCTATATTATCTTTTAATGGTGAATATATATTGTTTTCATAATCAGTATCTATATTACTACCAGGGTTATTACTCCATTTATCACCCGGGACTCCATGACTCATATTAAATCCAATTTCTGAACCGATCATTTCAAATCCTTCTTTAATATTAAATTTAGAACATGAACAAAAAATAGAGCTACTCATTAGCATTCCTAATAGTAAACCTACCACTATGTTTACTAAAGAAATCTTAACACCCATAAAATTAAATTCCATATAAATAGAGATTAGATAATAATATTTAAAAGTATAAATAAGTATAAATATTTTTAAATAATACTATTTTTGTAAAAATTTGTCAATTACATAATTATAATCATTTACAATATAATCACCTATATGGTATGTACCTGTATCTGTAATTATTTGATATAAACAATCACTTTCTTTAACTTGAATTCCTTGAATATTATTAATATTAATATTACCTAAATTTTCACTTATAAAATCAATATTATTTGTACATTGAATTATCATTTTATTTTTTAATTCATATTCGTATACTATATCTAAATCTTTAGAATCTATTTTAATTACACCTAAAACTCTTTCACCAAAACGTAATAAATCATTTACTTGGATATCTTTTATTTTCGAGAATGTTCCTATATCCATTTCTATCAAAGTATTTTCACCAAAACCATTATCTAAATACTTATGAAAATCTTCATTGTTTATATAATTAGGCATATAAAGACAATTCTTTAAAATATCACTTTTATCTATGTCATCTATGTCATCCCAATCTAAAAATGTAAATTCTTTTATTTTTATAGTTTTAGTATTTGTATTTAGACAATACAATATATTCTCACGATAATCTTTTATTTCAAATGCATCAGTATGTTCTTTTACTTTAACCCAACCTAAATTTTCATGATAAACTCTATGTAATCCAGTTACAATTATATCATTAAAATTGTAAACTCGATTGTTATAACTAGACATATTCATTATACCTGTAACAATTGAACCATCAAATAATATATCACCAATATCAATCTCACTTATTTTTTTATACTTATTATTTTTCATTTTTATTAAAGTATTTTTATCAAAACAAGCATCACTACCTCTTTTCGGCGGTCCTTTTGGAACATTATCAGTAGCTATATTAAATACATCACTTAGAATAATAATAACAATTACAAAGGGTAATAATATTAACATATAACCAGCAGTTGCTAACCAAGCTGCAGGAATAGCTACCATATCAACAAATGGAACAAAAGATAATATCCATAATGCAATAATTGTAGCTGCTAAAATAATCAACAAACCAGCTATTACATCTTTTAGAAAGAGAAAAAAAGACTCGGCAGTTATAAAAGAGCCAAACAGTGTATATATTGAACTAGTTAATACGCCATGAGCCTTACCCATCATATCTTTCGCATAACCAGTATTTTCAACAATTGGCGAAGTTACATTTAATGTTCTGCCAGAAATGTTAACAGCTGTATCATGAATATCACCTCTAATATTATTAAACATTGCTCTAACCGAATTAATTGCTTCAGTAATCTCATCAAATGCTTCTATTATTAAATTTATAATGTAATATATTGGTTTGAATGCATCGCTAGCTATACTTGTTAATATATTTTGTGTACATTCAGTAAAGTTATCACTAACCGTTTCAAATTTACTTTTTTTATTATCGTTTATAATTAATCCAGCAAAAGGAATATACAATGGATTACACTTATTTGTTTCCCAATTATTTCTTAATAAAGGTAAATGATTCATAACATAATAGTATGTTGAACTTGTTAAAAAAATGTATATAATAATAATTGCTATAATTAAATCTATACCATATTGCTGATAAAATCCTTTTTCTTTACTATATAATTTATTAATAATTTGATATGTAGTATCCATATATAATGTTTTGATAATATTAGCTAAAAAAATAATTTATATTTAATTATATATTTTTAGAAACTGTTTCATTATTATCTTCCCAATCGTGAAAAATATAATTGCCTAAAGGAATAGTATGGTCAGATGTTATTAAGCAAAATAATGTTTCTAAATTATTATTAGTAATTGTAGCACCTTCATATTCTTTAACATAGATAAAATTATTTATTTTTTTATCAAATATTAAATGTGAACCAGAAACAATTATAGGTTCATTTTTTTCACCATCACTAATACTGTACAAATTTTCTATAAAATTGTTACTTTCATCTAAATTATGTAAATACATTTTTCCTTTAACAATTTGTCCATTTTTTAATTTATCTCCTAATTTAAGATTTTTCATTTTAACAACTTTGTTATTATATTTTTTTACAAGAGTATCAGGATGAAAACACACTGAACCAACTGCTCTAAGAGTCTCTCCTGGTGGACCTTCCCATACTGAACTACTAAATTTACCACTACCACCAATAACATGTGCAAATGTTACTGCAACTCCAACTAATTTAGAAAATAAATCTTTTATTGATATAATAATTTTTTGAATATCAATAAGTAAATTTAAAAATACAGCCATTATAGTTGATATAATTTCTTTTATAAAATCTCTAATTTTATCAAAAAATGCTCTAATATCTTGTATAGCATCAGTTATTATATTACCTGATTCCCCAATAACACTTTGTGAATAATGTATTGGTTTCAAGAGTTCATCCATATAACTACCCTGCATATTTTGGATACAATAAGTAAAATTAGAAGTAACATCTTGGTTAAATAGTCCAGCGAAAGGCATAACTAATGGATTACATCTATACATAGGCCAATTATCTTGTATGTTTTTTAAACCTATTCCTAAAACATTAAATATGTATAAACCAATAAAAATTAAAATTATTAAAATACTTAATATTAAATCAGATGTTTTCATAATAAATTATATATTTATTTTTTTATAAAATAAAACTAATAAATATATAGATAATTTGTATATATATTATAGACTCTCACATAATATATATTTTACAAAATAATATAAATGTTATCCTATATAGTATATAATGAATGTAAGTGCTGAAAACGAAATAGTTAAAGAGAGTGACGAGGAAACATTATTTAATCCATATAATCCTTTAAATGTAGAAATAACATTAAGTCAAATTAATTCTATTTTAAATAATTATGGTGTCAATTATAAAATTGACAACATAGTTCTTTATCAACGAGCATTTGTCCATAAATCATATACTAAACGTCCAGTATTAGAAAATGAAGTCAGTGATGTTAAAATAGTAGATAAACCAAATGGATGTTTACCTTTAAAAACAAAATCTAATGAACGTTTAGAATTTATTGGTGATGGTGTATTAGAATGTATAACAAAATACTATTTATATAGACGTTTTCCAAAAGCAGATGAAGGATTTATGACAGAAAAAAAAATAGCTTTAGTAAAAAATGAACACATTGGTAAATTAGCATATGAAATGAAATTACATAAATGGTTTATTATTTCGAAACACGCTGAAGAAAAAAATACTAGAATTAATTTTAAAAAATTAGGATGTTTATTTGAAGCATTTTTAGCCGCTTTATTTTTAGATGTGAATAAGTTATCAATAAAAGATGAAGACAAATGGTTTGATAATTTATTTGTTACTGGACCTGGATTTCAAATGGCTCAAATATTTATAGAAAATATTTTTGAAAAACATGTAGATTGGGTGCAATTAATTAAAGTTGATGATAATTATAAAAATAAATTACAAGTAATGATTCAAAAAGAATTTAAGATAACACCAGAATATTTAGAACTAAATCATGATAATGATTATGGATATGAAATGGGTGTATATATTTGTTTAGGTCAAGAAATCTATGAAGTATCACCAAATGATTCTATAGATTATAAAGATATTGGAACATTCACAAAAATACATGAAAAATTAAAAGAACAAAATAAATTACTTATATTTTTAAGCAAAGGTATTCATAAGATTAAGAAAAAAGCAGAACAGATTGCATGTGAAGAAGCTCTTAAATTAATTGTATAAATAATTATATTAATATATTATTTTAATATATTAATATGTCGGATTTAATTTTAGGTCAATTAAAAATAAAACAAACACCAAAACAACAAAAAGAGGTTTTAGTTGAATTTAAAAAACCTGACGAACCTGAGGCAAAAAAAGATATAGATATCAATATTCCAATAATAGATAAAAGAAAAACTAGTGTTATAGATAGAACAGATATTTTATCTAGAATAAAAGAAAAAACCGTAGTTGAAAAAAGTATACCTAAAGATATAAGTAAAAAAGTTACAACAATCAAAGATGATGTTTTAGAAGAAGAACAAGAAAAAGAATTATCAATTAAAAATCCTGTTAAAAAAAATAAAGTTAAATTAGTAATAGCAAAAGATGATGAAACTAAAGAAGAATCAACAAAGGTTTCGGAAACAAAAGAAACAGACAAAAGAAAAACTGTAAAACCACAAGATACTATAATAGCTGGACCGGCTTCATTATTACAATTTAGTAATATTACTAATCGTTTACATAAGAAAGAACCAAATATTTTATTAAGATCATCAGCATACTATATGAATAATCGCGAAATTTTTACAAATTTTATTTCTTCACTTTTCAATCCATATAAAAAAGAGATTGAAGAAAGTTCCGATAATTATTCTTGTGAAAAAAGTGGGGATACAGAATTTACCTTACTAACACATCAAAAACTTGTTAGAGATTATCTTAATATCTATACACCATATCGCGGACTGTTATTTTATCACGGTCTTGGTTCTGGTAAAACATGTTCTTCTATTGGAGTAGCAGAAGGATTAAAAACTGATAAACAAATTGTTGTTATGACGCCAGCATCATTAAGAGTAAATTATATAGAAGAATTAAAAAAATGCGGTGATAAATTATACAGAAAAAATCAATATTGGGAATTTATAGATACTGTTACAAATCCAGAATTACTAGAGCCGTTATCAAATGCTTTATCAATTCCTACACAATTTATTAAAAAAAATAATGGTGCATGGTTAGTAAATTCTAAAATTACAACATCAAATTATGATAAATTATCTTCTTTACAACAACTTACATTAGATAATCAATTAAATGAAATGATAAAATACAAATATCAATTTATTAACTATAATGGCTTGAGATTTAGTCATTTAAATAAATTAACTATAAATAATACAATAAATCCTTTTACAAATAAAGTAGTAATAATAGATGAAGCTCACAACTTTGTAAGTAGAATAGTTAATAAATTAAAACGCCCTGAATCTTTAGCAATTAAATTATATGAATATTTAATGACTGCTGAAAATACTAGAATAGTATTATTAACAGGAACACCAATAATCAACTATCCCAATGAAATTGGTATAACAATGAATATTTTACGTGGAAAAATTAAAACTTGGTCAATGAAATTATCTATTAGTGAAGAAAGAAAGCTTTCACAAGAATTATTAATTGATTTATTTAAATCTTATTCTATTTCTAATAACGTTTTAGATTATCTACAATATAAAGCAACATCTACTACATTAGTAATAACTAGAAATCCATATGGATTTTTTTCTTTTGATAAAACAGACAAATCAAGTGAAAAGAAAAAAGTATATGAAGGAGTAACATTAGGCGAAGATGGTAATGTTAATGATAATGATTTTTTAAAAATTATAACCAAAATACTAAATCAAAATAATATAAAAATAATTTCTGGTTCAGTAAAAGTAGATACATATAATTGTTTACCTGATACATTAGAAAACTTTTCTGCAGAATTTATAGAAACTGATCCTGGTAAAAGTAAAACAAGTAGTGTAAAAAATATGAATAAATTTAAAAGAAGAATTTTAGGATTAACATCATATTTTCCTGATATCGATGCTTTACTTCCAAATTACGAAAAAGAAAAAGACTATTATGTAAAAAAAATTCCAATGAGTGATTTTCAATTTTCTATATATGAAGAAGCAAGAGTTCAAGAACGTAAAATTGAGAAAAACAATGCAAAAAAAAGAAAACAAAAAGGTTCAGAAATATATGATGACGCAGTTTCTACATATCGTATATTTTCTAGAGCATTTTGTAATTTTGTATTCCCTAGACCAGATATTTCCAGACCATTACCTAGAGAAGATGATGAGTTATCTAGTGTTATTTTAGAAACTGCCGAAGAAGATATATTAGATGGATTATCCGTTGAAGAAAAATTAAAAGACCCTGAAGGAAAATATGATATTGATGACCTTGAACAAATTCAAGGTAAAACAGAAGACATTAAAATTAATAAAAAATATGAAGACCGTATTCAAACTGCAATAAATAAATTAAAAGAAAACAGTAGTCAATATTTAACGCCAACTGCATTAGAAATATACAGTCCAAAATTTTTAAATATACTAGAAAATATTATTGATGAATCAAATATTGGTTTACATTTAATGTATAGTCAATTCCGAACCCTAGAAGGTATTGGAATATTTTCACTTATATTAGAAGAAAATGGCTTTACTAGATTTCAAGTAAAAAAAGACGGAGAAAATTGGAAAATAAATATTGATTTAGAAAATAGAGGAAAACCTTGTTTTGTTTTATATACCGGTACAGAAAGTTCAGAAGAAAAAGAAGTACTAAGAAATATATTTAATGGAGATTGGGATGTTTTACAACCCGGGTTAAGAGAAGAGCTAGAAAGTATGTCCTCAAATAATTTATATGGAGAGATAATTAAACTTATAATGATTACTGCATCTGGAGCTGAAGGTATATCTTTAAAAAATGTTAGATTTGTTCATATAACTGAACCGTATTGGCACCCTGTTCGCATTGAACAAGTTATTGGACGAGCCCGTCGTATATGTAGTCACAAAGATTTACCAAAAGAACTCCAAACCGTTCAAGTTATTTTATATTTAATGACATTTTCTGAATCTCAATTAACAGATGATAAATATAAAGAACTACGATTAAAAGATAAAAGTAAAATTGATAATACTACTCCATTAACTAGCGACGAAGCATTAGATGAAATAGCTAGAATTAAAGAAAACATTAATAGAGAAATCTTACAAAATGTAAAAGAAGCCGCTATTGATTGTAATATACATACAACATTTGGTGGTAAAGAAAAATTAACTTGCTTCAGTTTTCCAGGTGTTAATCCTGATAAATTTTCATATTCACCATCTATATTTGATGAAGAAACTGATGCTATAGCGGATAAAAATAAAGTAGAAAAAAAAATTAAAGCATTTAAAGTTACCATACCTGAAATTGGTGATGCCGCGTGGGATAAAGAAACTGGAGCTGTTTATACCCTTGATAGTTATAAAAGAAAACCACCAGTCCAGATTGGTACATTAGAAATAAAAAAAAATAAAGAAACTGGACTTGATGAATATAACTTTATTCGAATATAATTTTTAACTAAATAATTTTTAATTAATATACTTTATATATTATTTAATGGTGTTTTGAATAAATTTTCTAACT
>MDTC01254649.1_pt1 | contig 15317 bp, 13 predicted proteins | sample 811181 | NCBI WGS metagenome assembly MDTC01 (sample SAMN05326644, study PRJNA326480) | marine metagenome | isolation source: seawater | place: Pacific Ocean: North | collected 2011
CAGTTGGTCGTTCGCCATCCCGACTGCAGTCACGACTTCCCGACCGAAATAAGAGAGGCCGCCTACGATTTTCTGGCCAAGGCGTTGGCGGGAGAGGGAAACTAAACCGAGCGCTACATTCCCTGGGCCTTGCGCAGGGCGGCGAGGCAAGCTTCGGACCCTGCTAGAGAATGCTGGGGGCGTGGGTTTTCCTTGTTGAATACCTGCAACTGTTCCTTAGTTAGGGTCTTGAAGAATTTTTCGGTGATTTCACCGTCTTCGTCCGTTATTTGGCTTAGGCGCAACTTAAGGGTTTTGGCTAGGAATCGGTAGACGGGTTTTCGCTTGGAGAATTCATAACCGTGCTTTTCGTCGGCGAGGTGAAAGTTCTCCACGTTGTTTGGTGAACCAAAGAGGGAGTAGATGCGTTTGGCATAAGGAAATTCAACCTTTGGAGTGTTTTTGGTCCAGTCTCCGCCCACGCTTACAAGGAGTAGAGGTCGAGGTGCCGCCATGGCGGCGATTTCCGCGTTATTGGTCTTATGGGTATTGCTTTCGTGAACGGGCATGCCGCTCTCGCAGTTGCATCCCCCGTAGAAGTGGGCTGAAGCCATGACTACGGGTGCGGCAGCTCTTACGCGTGGGTCAAGAGCCGTAAGGATGAAGGTCTGTGTTCCGCCACCCGATTCCCCAGTTACGCCGATGCGGCTTGGGTCCACCTCTCGAAAGCTCAGAAGATAGTCGAGGGCTCGCATGCTGTTCCAAGTCTGGTAAGCAAATACGTTTTTATCCTTCCGGTGATCGACTTGATTGGAATCGTCGTTCCAGCCCACCATGTCGTAGGCGAAGACAATGGCTCCCATTCGGGCGAGGGAGGCACATCGCGCCTGCGTGTATTCCGCGAGTCTCCCCTCTTTGGAATGTCCGTGGGGACAAAGAATGCCGGCAAACTTGCCGAGTCCGCCTTTTCGGAGAGGACGGTAGAGGTTGCCGGTGACAAAAAAGCCGGGAAGACTCTCGAAGTGAACGTTCTCCACCGAATACCCATCCATTTTTATAGAGGAATGGGAGTAGGCGTTTAGGGGTGAACGAGTGGGTAGGGGAACGAGTCCGGACCCCTTTAGTATACCTTCTCGATTCCGCTTGGCTCGAGTTTGCCACTCCTCGAGCGTGGAAAAAGTCTTTCCGAAGGCCTCGAGGTTGCGAGCCCCTTCCTCCTCGGGGATTTTTGGAAATGCATTAGCTGTCAGTGAAAATACCAGTATGCTTACCATAGTGGCGAATAGGATTGAGAGTCTTGCTTTCATGACAGGAGGTGGTCGGGAGAATTATAAAAAAGCTGTGTTTCGTTTTCTTTTACTTGCCTAAAGCCTATGTTTCGGGACATTTGCAATTTCGAAACATCCCCATCCACCAAACACATATTCAAAAGGAACGCTAGCAAATCATGAAGATTACCCATTTTTCTACCCTTTTCACCTACCTGCTTTCAGTAGCCATGTTGGCTGTCGCACCCGCTTTCGGGAAGAAGAGCGAAGGCGGAAAAAGCCTCTTTGACGGCAAGACCCTCAATGGTTGGAATGGAGATCCAAAGTTCTGGAAGGCCGCCGATGGTGCGATTGTGGGACAGACCACAAAGGAGACTCCGACCAAAGGCAACACTTTCATTATATGGGAAGATGGCAAGTTAACCGATTTTGACCTAACCTTGGAATTCAAGATCGAGGGTGGCAATAGTGGTATTCAATACCGCAGTTTCGTTAAGCCCGGGAAGCATGACGGTTGGCGCATTGGTGGCTATCAAGCCGACTTCGAGGCGGGCGACCGTTATTCGGGCATTTGCTATGGCGAAGGTTTTCGCGGAATTCTTTCTGACCGTGGTTTCCACACCACCCTCACCATCGATGGTGGAAAGTTGAAGAAGAATGCCAAAAAATTCGGTGATTCCAAAGAAATCGGAAAAGCTGTTAAGAAAAATGATTGGAACTCTTATCGGATAACCGGCAAGGGTTATCATTTTACGCACTATATCAACGATGTAAAAACGACTGAACTTACAGACAATGATGAGAAGACTCGTCGAGCTGATGGAGTGCTGGCTTTTCAGTTGCACGCCGGTCCTCCGATGAAGGTGTCTTTCCGAAAGATTCATCTCAAGTAAGAACATTCAAGCCTTTCGGCGCGATGTAGTGCCAGAAGGTCTCCTGCAGAAGATAGACTTCTTTATCTGGACAGGATGCCGTAGAGGAAGAAAGCTGAAAGTGCCATGCTCGATATAACGAGAATACCTTTCAAGATTGTTGTTAGGGTATTGTGCCAGTCCGAGGGAGTAGGATCATAGCTTGCCTCTGCAACATCAGAAGATAGTGAGGTGGGTTTCTGTTTCATGGTAAATTTGCTTCTATTAAAACACCATCACTCAGATATCATTGAAATTGCAAATCGCCCAGTTTTTTTTTGCTTTTTCTTACCTAGCTATGAACCTATTAAACTGAGTAAAAGTTATTCTTATAATAGTTATTAATGAAAAATACCCTGCAGTCGCATTCGTTTTTCGGTCAATATTTATGTGCTGATAGGGCAATAAATTGCACGAAGAGGATGTTCGATCCTCCTTATAATAGTCTTTTGTAATGAAAAATAAAATCGTTTTGGCCGGAGGGACTGGTTTTCTAGGTAAAGCCTTGGCCCAGAGCTTTGCCGAAAAGGAATATGAAATTGTCGTGCTCGGCAGAAGCAACGAATTACCAGCTGATTTCCCAAAAGCGCGACTTGTCACTTGGGATGCTCGAACCACAGGATCTTGGGTTGAGGAGCTCGAGGGAGCAGAAGCCTTAGTGAATCTTTGTGGGCGTTCGGTGGACTGTCGTTACAACGAGACAAATCGCCGGTTGATTCTTGAATCGCGAGTGAATGCAACTAGAGTTCTCGGAGATGCGGTTGCTCAAGTGAAGATTCCGCCCAAAGTTTGGCTGAACGCCGGCACGGCGACTATTTACGAGGATCGACGAGGCGAGGTGCCGCCACACGATGAAAACAGCGACGATTTAGGCGACGGTTTTTCAGTGGAAGTGGCTAAGGCATGGGAGGAGGCTTTTTTCGAAACTGAGGTTCGCAACGTCCGAAAAGTGGCTATGCGAATCAGCATCGTTTTAGGAGCGGGTGGGGGAGCGTTTCCCGTGATGCGCCGGTTCGCGCAACTCGGTTTGGGTGGAAGGCAAGGTTCGGGTTCGCAATGGATGAGCTGGTTGCACCTCGAGGACTGGGTCGGCATTGTCGATTGGTTGGTCTCAACCGAAAGTGTTTCCGGGGTGGTGAATTGCGCTGCGCCTAATCCAGTGACCAACGCTGTCTTCATGAGCGAAATGCGTTCTGCCTTTGCGCCTTTGGGCGTTGGTTTTCCGGCCCCAGCTATTGCCGTTCGGGTTGGCGCCGTCTTCCTTCGTACGGCTCCCGAGCTGGTTCTTAAGAGCCGTAAAGTGGTCTCAAGAGTGTTGCGGGATGAAGGTTATGTGTTTCGTTTCCCGAATTTGGAAGAAGCCATTTCCGATTTATCGGGATAATTCTTCGTGATATATCAATCTTCTTAGATCAATTGCCTTATGGGAGGGGCGCCGTAGATGACTTTGGATACCTCTTCCGGAATCCCCGGAGTCGATCGCAGTGTTCCGACGTCCAGAATGGTTTCCATGATGGTGGCGTAGAGGTTCGGGATGGTAACCCGGTCGGAGGCGGGTTCGCCGCCGTCCTTTGTGGAAGATCCCACGACTTGCCCCATATTCAGTCCACCGCCGTAAAGCAACAACGGAGCCGAGCCAGCCCAATGGTCTCGCCCGCCTTTTCCATTGATCTTTGGTGAACGACCCATTTCGCCACAGCAAACCAGCAGGATCTTTTCCTGCAGTCCGCGTGCCTCGACGTCCTCGATGAAGGCGCTTACCGCATGATCGAAGGGACGACCGACGTAATCCATGCCCTCGGTCATGGTGGCGTTGTTGTTGTCGGCGTGCATGTCCCAGACGAAGTCGGTGCTTACGGTTATGAAGCCTGCCCCCCGTTCCGCCAATCTTCTGGCCAACAGGAGAAGTTTTCCTAAATTCTTAACGTGATTGGCATAACGTTTTTGGTTGTTCCAGCGCTTACTGATGTTTCTCGGATCGATCAAGCCTGCGGTGTCATACCTTTCCAAGGTTTTGGCGTCTTCCTTGGAGACGTCGAATGCTTCGGATATACCGCCCGTCAGGGTTTCGAATGCTTGCGACTGCAACTTGTCCAAACCTTCCGTAAACGAACCGGACTCTACTTGCCTGCGAAAGTTGCTTAGGCTGGCAAGCAAGGCGTGTCGATCATCCAGTCGGTCGGGATTTACCGTCAGTTGCATGTCTCTCCTGAGATCTCCGTTGCCGCTCGGTTGAAACGGTTCAAACAAAGGACCAAGAGGACCGGTGACATCGAATTTACCCAATTTCATTATTGGGTCCGTAGCTTCTGCATCCACTGCCTGCGGATGCAACCATACGTTTCGCGGCATGCCAAGCTGCGGGTGGCTGGCGCCCGCTACCTTTGCGTAGTGCGCCCCTATTTGGGCATTGGCCGAATATTCCTTACTGACGATGGGCTTGGAATCGTGAGCTGCGCTTTGGGTGGTGAATGAGCGTACGATGGAAAACTTATCGTTAAGCTTGGCTAATTTTTCGAAGGTTGGCCCGAAAGTGATGCCGGGAATCTTCGTCTTGATTTCTCCTGTAGCGCTCCTCACGCCGAGGGGCGCATCCATTTTGGGGTCGAAAGTTTCGAACTGGCTCGGACCTCCATGCATGAAGAGGAAGATGACGGTCTTGTCCTTGGCTATGCCCCCCACGGATTTCAATGCCTCCTCCGCTCGCAGAAAGTCAGGTAGGCTCAATCCGCCCAAGCCCAAGCTTCCCACCCTAAGGAAATCGCGTCTGCCCAAGTAACTGTCAGAGAATTTGGTCATCAGTTAATAACCCTTCTCATTATTATGTGCATTAGACTTATAAATCAAAGGTTTCTTTAGTCGCTTCGGCATTTTTCCTTTTCAACCTATTCTTTGATCTTTAGAGCAAATTGAAAATATTCTCCATACATCTTACTCTCTACGAGGTGAAGGCATATCTGTAGAGAATTTAAGAGTGGTGTCAGCCTGACCAAGGAAAAGGGATAGGGCATCCGGAAGTCACTTCCTCCTTCGCCTCACTTTTGCATTTTCAAATCTAAAAGGCCCCATCGTCAATTTGAGGCGTAGCGGTTAGGTTAGGCCAAACACCTTAGGCCGAACGGGCTTGTTCCTCTCCTTCGTCGGGAGAGTCTTCGGGTTCCTCAAGGATGTTTGGGAGTGGACCCGATTCGAGAACACCTTCCTCGAGTGCGGCTTGGAAGGTTGCGGGAATTTCTTTTTTTGAGGCGATGCCTAGTTTCTTGAGCTCCTCGGTTCGGCGAAGAATGTTTCCTCTTCCTTCGGATAGTTTGTTAAGGGCTGCCTCGTGGGCGCCGGAGGCTTTGGCGAGAGCTTTTCCGACATCTTCGACATCTTTAAGAAAATTAGCGAACTTATCGTAGAGCGCTCCCGCTTTCTCGGCAATTGTCTTGGCATTCAGGTTTTGCTTTTCCAGGCGCCATACGTTGGCCACTGTTCGGATTGTAGCCATGAGGGTGCTGGTGGTGACGGGTACGATTCCTTTTCGAAACGCGTATTCGTAAAGCTCGGAGTCGGCTCTTATCGCAGTGCCGAAGGCGGGTTCGATGGGGAAGAACATCAGAACGTAGTCGAGGCTGGTGATCCCCTCGATGGATTGGTAGTCTTTTGCGGCGAGTTCGTCGATATGGTTGCGGACGGAGCGGAGGTGTTCCTTGAGGGCGGTCTCGCGGTCGACGCCTTCGTCCAACGAGCACCATCTCTCGTAGGCAGTGAGGGACATTTTCGAGTCGACGATGATTTGTCGATTCTCAGGCAAGCGAATGATCGCGTCGGGGCGTTGCCGGTCGAAGGTTTCCTGCATGGTGAATTCGCGACCCTTCTCCAAACCCGAGGCTTCCAGTGTACGCTCCAGAATCAATTCTCCCCAGTCGCCCTGCTTCTTGGAATCTCCCTTTAGGGCATTGGCGAGGTTTTCGGCATCTCCGCTGAGTTGCGTCTGTGCTTTGACGATCATGTCGAGGTGCTCGCGAAGTGCTGCTCGTTCGCGGTTGTCTTGCCCATAGAATTTATCCACCTGCTCTCGAAATTCGTTTATCTTTAAGCCTAATGGTTCGAGAACCTGCTTGAGGTTTTCCTTGTTTGTCGCGGTGAACTTTTCGGTCTTGGCTTCGAGCACCTTGTTTGCGAGATTTTCGAATTGTTCCCTGAGTCTCTTTTCGCCTTGTTCCAACTCGTCCGCTTGCTTTTTCAAACGTTCTTCCAAATATTCGTTTCGGGTGCGGGTTTCGGCCAAGGTGGTTTGAGATTCCAACAAATTCTCATTTTGGAAATGCTCTTTTTCACGCCGTTCCACTAGATTTACTTGAAGCATTTGGTTCTCGGCGCCCAGTGCTTGAGCCGAAGCTTCTGCGGAAATGATTTTTTCGCGTAGTTCCTTTTCATCTTCCGATGAAAGCCCTCGCTTCCCTTTTGCCCAAAGAAAAACGATAAGTCCTCCAATTAGAAAGGAGGTCAAAAGGGAGAATGCCAAGTATAGTGAATCCATGGTTCGCAATCGGGTAAATTGCATCGTCTTGCGTGGTAAGTCAAGGAGACCAAGAAAATTGTACTTAAACGAATATTCTTTCTTTATGATTGAGGAACTTTCTCCCCTCGTTATCCTAGGTTTTCAATGAGCGTAATAACTTCTTTAAAATGGAAAATTCTCTTTCTGGGATATTGCGGAGTCATTCTTTACGTTTCCAGCCTTTCTTCCAAGGAATTACCTGAAGGACCCAAAATCTTTTCGGATAAAATTCTTCATCTTTGTGAATATGGCTTATTTGGAATTCTTGCATGGGGCGCCTTTGTCGTTCGCAAGGGAGTGTTCCCTTGGGGGTTAGTTGCACTCGGAGCGTGGTTCGGTATCATGGACGAGTGTTGGCAAGACTGGATCGGCAAATCTCGTTCAGCGGATGTCTGGGACGCTGCTGCAGATGCCGTAGGTAGCTTTTTGGGCGTTTTGGTCGCCCAGTTGTTTTGGATTAAGCGGTAGTGATGGGTTTATGCTCTCTCAAGGCAACGAGGCTTTGTCGTCGGTTGCGTTGAACTCCACGGCGGTTGGCGGAGCAGGCATGGTGTATGAGATTGTTTCCGTCCACATTGATGGCAAATGGGTGGCGTCTCCTTCTGGTCCTAGCGTACGAAGGCGAAGGTAATAAGTTTTTCCGAGTTCCCTGGATGTGAAGTCTCCGGTATTGACTTCGTGGTTTTCGATGCGCTGATCAATGCCTGAGGTGAAGTTCCCATCCTCGGTGATTTCGATTTCGTAGCGCAAGGTCTCGTTCAAGTTCTCTGGTGGTTGCCAAGTTGCGGTAAGCATGGTCGGTTCATCTTGCGAGATTGCAAGCTTGGGATCAAGAGGCGGATCAAAGGAGGTGACAGGCATTTCGAAGGGTAAGGAAATTGTCTGGCTCTCGATATCCTTGGTGTTCCCATCCTGAGGAATAGCCTTGAGCTCGAAGTTGAAGCTTCCGTAAGCGTTGGAATCTTCCAATACACGAAAGGGTGTCTCGATATTAAAGTCGCCGTACAGGTCGGTTTTCGCATCTCCAACGAGTACTTTTAAGGAATATTCAATTGGCCCAAGATTATTTGCTGTTGGGTTCCATTGAATCCGGACATCTTCTCCCACGACTGCAGCCAAAAGGTTTTCGGGAGAATTTAGTTCATTACCCGGGACTCGAAACTGGCTAATGATGGGGGTGGAGGGTATGTCCTCTGCATTGTCGGCGGCGGGACCATAACGGAAGCGGAACCAATATGTTTTTTCTCCGAGAAGAGAAAAGTTTTCATAAGAGGTATTACGCGTTACCAGTTCTTTGATTAGAACTTTGGCTTCAAAGTCTTCATAGATTTGAAGGCTGTATTCGATGGGGCCGGAAGATTTTACTTTGGGCCATTCAAAGGAGACTGAGCCAAAGTCGGGCTTTATTATTACACCTCCGTAAGATCCCGCATCTAAGTTCGTGGCGAGCGAAATGACTTGGGGTCGGCTCGGAAGGTAACGGTTGTCCCCTTTCGGAGGGATGGCCGAGATTCGGACATAGTGAACTGTGGCTGGCGCGAGACCTTCAAAGTAGGCAAAGTATTCATCCACATATGTTTTTGAGAAAAGAATTTTCTCAAAGTCGGCGTCCTTGGAGAGTTCCAGTTTGAAAACCGGTCCCGGGATTTTCCCATCCACCCAGTTCTCGGGATCAAGCCAAGAAACGCCGAAGGAAGTGGCGTTGAGGTCGTTGACGTCGGTCATGGGCATATCCAATTGTCCACCCGATCCATCCATTGGTCCCGCAGGTAGCCCTTCTTGGCTAGAACCTTGTCTTCCTGCGAACTCTTTACCTTGAGTGGCTTTACCGTTGCTTTGTCCGTCCGGCAAGTCTTCGGGGTCGGTCGAACAAGCCCCTAATGCTAGTATTAGTATGGGCGTTAGGATCAAAGTGGGCGTCTTCATACTTTGATTGGAAGCGTAGATTGACCATTTGTCCAGAATCTTATGTTTCTCATTTGCTCAGCATGTTGTTTATCTCTTGCCTAGATCTTACTTGTTATTTGAAGGTATCGTTCATGAAATCAACTGGTCGAGAATCCTTCTCTCTGGACAACCAAACCAACCTTAGCCGTCGTGGCATGCTCAAAGGTGCCGCTGGCGTTTTGGCAGGAAGTCTTGCTTCCGCAGGCACTCTTAATGGTGCTCCTAGAGATGTTAAGAAACGTAAACCCAAAGCGATCAGTGTACAGAAGGGTCGCATCAATCAGTCCGTTGTGTCGTGGTGCTTCGCCAAGCACTGGAGTACTGAGGAAATGTGTTCGGCGGCCAACAAGCTTGGTTGCAAAAGCATTGAGTTAATAGAACCCGAGCATTGGCCGGTTCTCAAAAAGCATGGTCTGACCTGCGCCATATCGCCTATTCCGATGGAAGGCCCTCCCTTCATCAAGGGGTTCAACAATCCCAAACACCACGACATGGTTATCGAAGCGACCCGCAAGGCCATTGATGCCTCCGCCGACTTCGGTTGTCCCAACGTTATCTCCTTCACTGGTTACGCCGATGACGTTTCTTCAGCGGATGGTGCCAAGAATTGTGTCGAGGGTTATAAAAAAATTATTTCGCATGCTGAGAAAAAGGGAGTCACCCTTTGCCTCGAGATGTTGAACTCTCGCGACGATTCCGATCCCAACAAGGGGCATCCGGGTTATCAGGGAGACCACATCGACTATTGTTTGGATATCATCAAACAGGTGGGCTCTCCCAGACTTAAGCTTCTTTTTGATATTTATCATGTTCAGATCATGGACGGAGACATTATCCGGCGCATTCATGAGTGTGGCGAACATATCGGTCACGTCCACACCGCGGGCAACCCAGGTCGCGGTGAATTGGACGACAAACAGGAAATCAACTACCCACCGATTATGAAGGCCCTTCTGGAGATCAAGTACAAGGGTTTCGTAGGTCAAGAGTTCATTCCCACCCGAGACCCCTTCGAAGGTCTCTCCCAAGCCGTCTCTCTTTGCGACGTGTAGTGGTTCTCCCTTTGGGATTGCTTCATGGCGCGGTTTTAACTACGCCTCTTTCCCGAAGAGTTTTGGGATAATGGGGGTGATGCGATTTATCGATTTGTTCTGTGGCGTAGGCGGTTTCCGCTGGGCTTTGGAAGCACTCGGTCACAAATGTGTCTTTTCTTCAGACTTAGATCCCCACGCCCAAGAAACCTATGCCCTTAATTTTGGAGAAAAGCCATTCGGCGACATTACTTGCATCGATCCTTCCGATATACCTAGTCACGACATCGTATGCGGAGGTTTTCCTTGCCAACCCTTCAGCATTTCGGGGAAGCAACAAGGTTTCGAGGATGCTCGAGGTACTCTCCTTTATCATATCCTGCGGATAGCGGAACGGCATCAGCCCAAGGTTCTCTTTCTGGAGAATGTGAAGAATTATCGTGGTCACAACGGCGGACGTACTCTTGCCACGACCTTGCAGTTGCTAGATCGAGTCGGTTACCACTGCCATCACTCTCTCCTCAACGCTTCGAGTTATGGCGTACCTCAAAAGCGAGAGCGGTTGTACTTCGTCTGTTTTCGAAAGAACCTTGGACTTTCCGAGTTTTCTTTTCCCGAACCTACGGAAGAGGACGTTGCCGTCGAGGATGTCCTTCTCCCTTCAGGTGATCCCCGTCTGGAGAAACTTTTCATTCATCGACCCGATACGTTTATTTCCACAGACCTTCCGGTGGGACGCGACTTGCGACCCCTGCGTGTCGGTACTATTGGCAAGGGAGGGCAAGGTGAACGAATCTACAGCACCAAGGGGCATGCCATTACTCTGTCCGCCTTTGGCGGTGGCGTCGGAGCAAAAACCGGAATGTATCTCGTTGATGGACGTCCGCGCCGTCTGCATCCCGAGGAATGTCGACGTGTCATGAGCTTTCCCGAAGGCTTTAAGCTTCATCCCAATCGAAACGTAAACTACAAGCAATTTGGCAACTCGGTCGCCGTCAAAGTGGTGCGATTGATCTTTGATCAAGTGGAAAGTCTTATAAGCGGGAAGAAGCGCTTGGCCGCTTGAAAGCTCTCGGAATTAAAATGCATTCACTGCTTTTCCTTTTTTCAATGCAAGCAGTTCGGTTTGATCAACTTTATCTTTTCGCTTCCTTTTACTACTTAAAACCTGTTCCATGATTTTATACAATGACTAGCATGTCAGATTTCGATGCCCCAAAAAAAACCGCATGGTTTGGAGCTCTTGTGCCCGTACTTCTTGTATTGGCGTCAGCGGGACTTTATTGGTTCCTTTCTGAAAGAGGAGAGGGTGGGGAGAGTGAACCGAAAGTCGATGGATCTGCCCAATCCTTGGGAGCCAGGCTTGTGACCGGTAAGACCTATTATCTCTTTGCTTCCTTGATTGAGCTTTATCCCAAGAACCTCGAAAATGAGAACTGGGATCTAGGAGATGGTGGCCCCGACATCCGTTACCGTGTTCTTTGGCAAGGTAACGAAGTCTTTAAAAGCAAAGTAAAGGATGATTCCTTGATTGCAGATTGGTCAGGCCTTGGAGTGGAACTTGAATGGTCCGATTTGCTGGGGAAGAAATTCTCGCCTGATGAGGTCATCAAGGGAGCTCGCGTCCGCTCCGCTGACGACCAGTATGTTGCGATCGAGGTTGTGGACAACGACGTTGCCGATAATGACGAAGTGGGTAGCGTCGAAATTTTGTTCAAAGATTTGCGCGTAGGCACTAATGAGTTCAAATACGAGAAGACCTCCGACTCCGCTATCCGCCGAGTTGTCGTTAGAGTTTTACCTGTGGACTCGAGCCTTCAGGATCTTGTGAACCTTATGAAATAGCCTGCGGGCGGATTTTCCGAAACGTGAACCAGTCGCGCTGGGGTGTCTTGGCTTGTTCCATTCTGCTTGGATTCGGGCTAATGGCTCCGACCCTTACAATTGTTCCGAGCGCCGGAGAACTGACTTGGCTGGTTGAATTCCTTTCTCCAGATTATTTGGAACCTACAACCTATTCAATTCTTGGTGTGATCGTTAAACTTTTCTCTACGGGCGATAGGTTTCTCGGTGTCGTACTCGTTCTCTTCTCGGTGCTCTTTCCAGTCGGCAAACTCGCTCTTTATTGGATTGCCGCGGGTTGCGGACCCGACCTCGGTCGGGCTTCCGGTTTGCTCAAATGGGCTCATCGAGCGGGAAAGTTCTCCATGGCCGAGGTCTTTGCCATGGCCCTTATTGTGGTAGTGGTGAAGACACTTCCCGGAGGCTCTACTGCCGAGGTGCAGTGGGGAGCTTATGTATTTGTTGCCTCGGTGCTTAGTACAATCCTTGTTTCGTTTGGCTTGGATAGAGCATGTGAGCCAAATGAAAGCTAAATAGTAATCACTCGATTACTGTCATTACAATATTTCTCAATTCTTATAATAGGCGCCCATCTTGTTTCTTGGTAATATATTTATGTGCTAAGTTATGAACGAGATGAATTTCCCTTGACGCAAAGCCTTTTTTCATGGGAACAATCTTCTTTTCTTTTATTCTTTCCCCTATGCATTTATGATCAGCGATTGGTGGCAGAGTCTCGAGGGCCAATCCGCCCATCCTCACGCCCTGAAGATTTTCTATGTGGTGGCAATCGTATCTGGAGTGGTTCTTGCTCTCCAGATGGTCATGACGCTCATCGGGGCGGATACGGATTTCGACGCCGACGGGATGGACGTGGGGGAAGGTGGAGACACGGGATTGTTTTCCATCCGTACCGTGGGAGCCTTTTTCACGGGATTCGGATGGACGGGGGTTTCCATGCTGTACAATGGTTACGGTTTGGGCGCCGCCACTTTCTCCGCGACGGTCGTCGGCATGATTTTTCTCGGTATGGTGTTATATCTGATGCGCTATATGTTCAGTCTGCGGGAAGAGGGTACGTTGGACTACTCCAACGCAATAGGCGAAGTCGGAAACGTTTATTTACCGATACCTCCCAAGCGAAAGGGTATGGGGCAAGTGGAGGTTCTCGTGCAGGGACGCATGCGTACTGTACGAGCCCTCACCGATCACAACCGAAAACTTGGAAACCGAACGGCCGTGCGCGTCAAGGCTCTCATCGACCAGCAGACTTTGTTGGTCGAAAGTTTGGAAAGCGAGTCCTAAAACATTTCCACGGGCTAAACCCCACTCACATTTCAACGAACTCCTACACGAAAGGCACTATCTCATGGAATTAGCCGTTATTATATCATTCATCCTCGTTATCCTCGGAACGCTGGTTTTTTTCTTCAGTCGTTACAAACGCTGTCCCTCCGATAAGATTCTAGTTGTCTATGGAAAAACGGGAGGGGGGCGTTCCTCCAAGTGTATCCATGGCGGTGCAACTTTTATTATGCCACTCATCCAGGCTTCTGAATGGCTCGATCTAACACCCATACCCATCGAAATTAAGTTGGAGGGAGCGCTCTCCAAGCAAAATATCCGCGTCAATACGCCATCGACCTTCACCGTTGGTATTTCCACTGAAAAGGGTACGATGGAAAATGCCGCCGAACGTCTTCTCGGCCAGAATCTTGCTCAAATCCAAGAGTTGGCGAGAGACATCATCTTCGGGCAAATGCGCGTTGTGATCGCGACAATGGATATCGAGTCCATCAACACCGACAGAGATTTGCTTATCGAGAAGATCACCAACGGCGTTGAGGTAGAACTGACAAAAGTCGGGCTTCGTTTGATAAATGTTAATGTTCAGGATATTACCGATGAGTCGGGTTATATCCAAGCTCTCGGTAAAGAAGCAGCCGCCCGTGCAGTGAACGAAGCCAAGGTAAGTGTTGCCGAACGTGAGCGTGATGGTGAAATCGGCAAGGCGAACGCAGAGCGCGAGCAACGGGTACAGGTTTCCGGCGCCCAAGCCACGGCAGTGGAAGGTGAGAATCTTGCAAAAATCAAGGTTGCTCAGTCCGACGCTCAACGAAGAGAACAGGAAGCCGAGGCCGAACGACTCGCCACCGCGGCAGAAAAGGTAAAGACGGCACAGGCTTTAGAGGAGGCATATGCTTCCGAGCAAGCCGCCGAAAGGGCTCGAGCAGAGCGAGAGCGAGCTTCCCAACATGCCGACATCGTAGTGCCCGCCGAAATTGAAAAAGCCAAGATCGAGACTCTTGCCGAAGCAGACGCCGAGAAGACGCGTCGCCTCCGCAAGGGTGAGGCTGACGGTAATTTCTCTATAATGGATGCGGAGGCTAGAGGTACGCTCGCCGCCCTGCAAAGCAAGGCACAAGGATTTTCCGATATCGTCGGTGCTGCAGGTGGGGCTGATGAGGCAACCCTTCTGCTCGTTACCGAACAACTCCCCCAACTCGTTGAAGAGCAGGTCAAAGCCATCGCCAACCTCAAGATCGATTCCGTTACCGTTTGGGACTCGGGCAAAGGCGAAGGTGGCAAGAATGACACCGCCAATTTCGTGTCGGGACTCGTTGGTGCTTTACCACCATTACATGAGCTTACCAAAAACGTAGGCATAGAATTGCCCGAATTTCTTGGTAAGCTTACGGAGAACCCATCGAAGGCAGCAAAACTTCTCGATTCGGCCAAGAGAAAAGCACCAGAAACCCAACCGAAGAAAGTTAGAGACTTTGCCGAGTTGCGCGGTCCCGTTGCTTCTCAGGGCAAATCACCCGATAAGTCGTTGCCGAATATCAAGTCCAAGCAAAGCGATGATGACTATATTGTTCGTTCTTGGCTTACCGAAAATTTGGAGGCTATTTCCACTTTCGATGAAAATCGTGATAATCGTATAGACGAATCCGAACTTCAAACCGCTGTCGATTTGGCGTTGAAATGGGGCGAGTATGCAAAGAATGATGATACTGGTTGGTATTATTTGGACGGTTCCAATACCATCGGACCTGTCCTCTGGAACGAGGTTCAGGTTAACCTACGGGCAAAACCGGATTCATTCGTCACTCGCAAAGGCGCCAAGCATTGGCTCCCAGGTGAAGTAGTCGTTCTAGCAATGGGATCGTAGATACCTCTTATCTCTGCATCTGGCTTTTTTGGACTGGTAAAGTAAAGAGAACCTTTTGCTGATAGACATCGATCTGCCTTAAGCTGAGTATCCTTTCAAGATAAGGTTTTCTAAGTATCGGAAAGATACTATTTGCTAGCGAAGCTTATTGAAATGTCTTTTTGACTATTGCCTTCATTTTAAACATTAGCGAAAGCTAATTTTAAAATCGGATTGCTTCGCCAATTCCTTTCCCGTAATTGAATGTATATTGTTTCAAGCTTTTAGGAGAGATGGCAGAGTGGTCGAATGCGCTGGTTTGCTAATTCAGTGCTACACCCCTATTTTAAGCCCCGAATAACACTCTATGTTCCGCTTGTATAAATGGATTCAGGTGAAAATAGACAGCTTGGTTGAAGTTGTCAATAAGTTGTCAATATTACCCTTTTAGGCAGGTTTGGGTCTGCATTTTTGTCAATTTCTTGTCACTGAAATTAAGGGGGGTCAACGAACCTCGATCAGCATGGCGTCCAAGTCCTTTTTGGCGAACCGCTGCGTGCCTGTCTTGAACCCAACGCCCTCGGTGATGGCATATGCTTTCAGCCGCCCATCTCGGACCAATTGACGAATCATTCGAGGCGA
>MDTC01033818.1_pt1 | contig 15312 bp, 14 predicted proteins | sample 811181 | NCBI WGS metagenome assembly MDTC01 (sample SAMN05326644, study PRJNA326480) | marine metagenome | isolation source: seawater | place: Pacific Ocean: North | collected 2011
AGTATATGCATTTGCGTTGAGCCTCCAAATGCATTACCTATCTTAGTATTTGCAACCCTTAGCCTTGAATTTGGGGGGAAATAATGATCAGGGTTTGTATCTACTTTGAGGTCACCAATGCCTAAAGAAAGCCAAGTACCTACAATCATTAATATTGTAAGAATTGGAATTTTATAATTAGTGAAGTTTCTTACTAAATAAACAAGAATATTATTAATTCCATAAAGATTTGTTTTTTTTGTTAAATAGCTAGGGCGAGGCAATAAAACCAAAACAGAAGGAATCAGAAAGATACTTAATAAAAAGGCAACAAAAATTCCAAATGATATTAATAAACTCATCTCACGAACTCTCGGCAGAGCATTAGATAATAAACTTAAAAAGCTAATGACTGTAGTGAGCCCCGCAAGGAGAATAGGAACTCCAACTTTTCGAATAGTTTTACGAAGAATTTTTCCACGACTAGCTTTTGGATCCATAATAGTAAATTCATAGTAATGTGAAATAATATGGATCCCATAGTTGTTTGCGATTGCAATAAGCATTACAGGAATCATCGTGCCAATAAATGCAACTGACATATTTAACCAACCCATAATACCAAATGTCCATAAAATTGAAAATCCTACCACAAAGAATGGTAAAAAGACACCTGTCCAACTCCTAAAAGTAATCATCAGAAGTAAAATACAAAGACCAAGAGAAATTGGAGTAAACACCCGTATATCTCGTTGCATATTCTCAATAACAGTGGCCCTTGTTATAGGTAAACTTGCAACATAAAAATTTTCAGGTAAATTAAACCGATTAACTAGACTAAAAACCTCTCGACGAAAATCAAATTCATTATACTTAAATGAAGAAGTTATTTGACCAATAAAACATAATGTTTTAAGATCATCAGACACCAAATTCCCAACTACATCAGAGTAATTTAATTTTTCTATTAATTCTAATTGACCAATTGAGTCTTTAGGAATTTCTAATAATAATGGTTCTAATTTAAATCCACCATCTTCAGGAATAATATTTTTTTGATTAAATATAGAAGTAACTTTTCCAATAGCACCTATCGATTCTAAGGAATCTTGGAATATTGATAATTTTTCTAAAGTTTTTGAAGTGAATAGACTATCAGATTCAACAGCAATAATGATGATGTCACTTCCAGAAAACAGCTCATCAATCTTTTCCATGGAATGCACAATCTGATGATCTCTTGGCAACATGGATTTAACACTAGGATCAATTTTTAAATTATATAGATTCCATCCAAGAATTACAGATATAAATATTACACCTGCAATAATCGTACGCGGATAGTGCGCATCAAAATCAAATAATTTTCTTGAAAAGGTTTTAAAATTCATATTTTGCCATAAAAATTTAAGGGAATAACTAATATAATGGAATCCGTTCTATGACTTAATTCAATTTAGTAATTTTATGTATGTCAATTGACATATCAAAACTAAATCATCCTATTGCTCTTTTTGGAAATGGTGAAAAACCATTTCATTCAAAACCCATCGAAATCCTAAAAAATGCTGGATCTATCTTATGTGCAGATGGCGGAGCAAATAAATTAAAACAAATTGGTTTCAAACCAGATATAATCTTAGGTGATTTAGATTCACTAGAAAAGAGCTCATTTAATTGTAGAATAATTAAGCTTAATGATCAAAATAAAACCGATTTACAAAAAAGTTTAGACTGGTGTATCAATAATGGAATAAAGGACTTATCTCTTGTCGGATTTTCTGGAGGAGAAGATGATCATTGGATGGCTTCTCTATGGACGCTAATAAATTATTATGAAAAATTAAACTTGCTATTCTATTCTAATACGGCAACAATATTTTGCGTTAATGGAGAACAAACGATTGAAACAATTTCTGGGCAAACTGTATCAATAATACCTTCTAAAGATGAAACCAGAATTACACTAAAAAATTTAAAATACTCCTTTAAAGATCAAATACTCTATCCTCCATCTTTTGGTATAAGAAATCTTGCGTTAGGATCTTCTTTTTTTATCAAAACAACAAAACCTGTTTGGATTTTCTTGAGTTATCATTAATGAATAAATTCCATTTTATTGATTGGATCATACTTTGTTCTTACGGAATAATTATAATCTACATAGGAATTTTTAGATCAAAATCTCAATCTAAGTCATTAGAAGAATTTTTCTTAAATGGACGTAGACTAAGTCTTGGTGGATTTGTCGCAACACTCGTTACTACGTGGTACGGAGGTATATTAGCTATAGGTGAGAATACATTTCTTTATGGAATACAGACTTGGTTTATCTTTGCATTGCCCTATTATATATTTGCTTTAGCATATACATTTTTTATAGCACCTAAAATCAGAAAAAAAGAATTTTTATCTATCCCAGATCAGTTTAGATATTATTATGGTAAATCTGCAGGAATTCTTTCTGCTATTCTAATCACATTTCTAGCCAGTCCAGCTCCTTATATTTTAAGCATGGGAATTCTACTTCAATATTTATTCGGATTAAATCTAGGAAGTGCTTTACTAATCTCAACTATATTTAGTGTATCGTACGTTTGGAATGGAGGATTCTCTTCAATTGTCAAAACTGATTTAATTCAATTTTTCTTAATGTTTTTTGGTTTCTTTTTATTAATCGCTTTCTCATGGAACCTTATCGGCTCTCCTATAAATCTACTAAAATTAATCCCTCAAGGACATCTTGAACCATTAGGCGGAAATACAATACAATATGTATTAGTTTGGTTTTTCCTGGCAGCATGGACATTTATTGACCCTGGATTTTATCAACGTTGCGCCGCTGCCAAATCTGTGAAAGTTGCAAAAAATGGGCTACTTATGTCTATTAGCTTCTGGGCAATTTTTGATTTATTAACTCTACTATGTGGATTATACTCAGTGGCATTAATTCAAACTAATCAACCTCTATTCTCTTTCTTAATACTTAGTCAACATGTTTTACCAATTGGTATATTTGGATTATTCATTATCGGAATTTTAGCAACAATAATGTCAACAATTGATTCATTAACACTAATCTGTGCATTTACTTTTGGATATGATATTTTATGGCATATTCAAAATATAAAATCTAAATCAGACTCTATTGGATTAGTTAAAAAAGGCATCATTATCGTTTCATTTATATCAATAATTATGGCTTTTTTAATCCCATCTGTTGTAAAATTATTTTATTCAATTGGATCTATTTTAATACCTGGAATAATTCTTCCATTTATTCTTACGCTTATTAAAGATAAAATTTCATTATCCGAACAAGCTATAATTCAATGGATTTTAATTCCTGTTATGATCTCTTTTATCTGGTTTGTATTTTCACAAATTAAACAACAACCATTATTTGGTATAGAGCCATTTTATCCAGGAATGGCTGCATCATTTTTATTCTTTATTTTATTTCTCAAAAAATAAAATAATAAATAGTTATTTTTTATCAACAAAATATTACATCATCAGAATATTTTACTATTAAAAATATTTAATAAATAAAACAGAAATCTAAACAGTGAAATAATAATGGCAATTGAAATAGAACGAAAATTCTTAGTAAAGCAGAGTCCCTGCCATTTAGCAAAAAAGTCTAGGCAGATTAAACAGGGATATATAGTACATGATCAAAAACAAGTAATCCGGGTTAGAAAAAAAGACCAGGATTATTTCTTAACCATAAAGGGGAGTAATAAAGGTATTTCTCGTTTGGAATTTGAGTTTCCTATATCTAAAAATGATGCAGAAGAACTTTTTTTACACTTTTGCCAAACTGCAATAATCGATAAAACACGACATTATATAGATTACAAAGGCCACACTTGGGAAGTTGATGAATTCCATGGAGATAATCATGGCTTAATTATCGCTGAAATAGAATTGCAATCTGTAAACGAAAAATTTCATCTGCCCGAATGGATTGGTGATGAAGTCTCAGCTGAAAATAAATATTACAATATGAGCCTAGCTAAACATCCATTTAAAGAATGGTAAGAATAATGTTTTCTAAGGATATCTTCTAATAATTAAATTATTGAGCCAACGATTTTCCAATCGACCCCAAATCTTCAAATGCTTCATCTAATCGTGCAACCATAGACTCTTCAGCTAATCGAAGAAATTTTCTTGGATCATATTGTTTTTTATATGGTGTCCCATCATCAGGGTCAATCTGATACTTAAAAGCTTTAGAGTTTTCTTCAACATATTTCCCGACTGCTTTTGCAAATGCAAATTGGGTATCTGTATCAATATTCATTTTAAAAACACCGTAAGAAATAGCTTCAGATATTTTAGCTTTTTCTGAACCAGATCCACCATGAAAAACCAAGTCCAATGGTTTTGGGCCAGTTTCACATGTCTGCTCAACCAATGTCTGAGAATTTTTTAAAATTTCTGGTGTTAATTTTACATTCCCAGGTTTATAAACTCCATGCACATTTCCAAATGATGCAGCCAAACTAAAATGGCCTATTGGAGATAACAATTCCCACGCTCTTAAACAATCTTCTGGTTGAGTATATAATAATGGATTATCTGCACCAATATCATCATCAGAACCAACCCCATCTTCTTCTCCACCAGTGACACCTAATTCTATCTCTAAGCTCATACCTATTGGAGCCATCCGCTTTAATAAACGTTCACATTCAGATAAATTAAAATCAATATCTTCAGCTGATAAATCAAGCATATGCGATGTGAATAATGGTGAGCCTGTTTCTTTATAATGTATTTCGCTATAACTAACTAATGCTTCGACCCATGGGATTAATCCTTTATTAGCATGGTCAGTATGTAAAACAACACAAATACCATACTTTTCAGCCAGTAGATGTATGTGTTTTGCAGCTGAAACTGAACCAACTACTTTAGCTTCGAAAGAGTCGGAGAGACTATTCCCTGCAAAAAATTGACCAGCACTATTTGAAAATTGAATAATTACATCAGCTTTATTTTTTGCCGCCGCTTCCATAACTGCATTAATTGAATTTGTACCAACTGCATTTACTGCAGGTAGGGCATAACCACCTTCTTTTGCTGATTTTAATAATGTAAAATAATCTTCACCGGTAACAACCCCGGGCTTTAATGAATAAGACATAAGCCTTCTCTCCTTTTATATGTTTCTGATCTCACTCTGCATAGCTTGGAACCATTCCTGATTTATATCAAATGGCTTTCCACCTTTAATCCTTTCAAATTCAATTAATCGTAACTCCTGCCCATAGTCATCATCCAAACCTGCAACACCACTTTTACCATCTATGGCTTTCTGGGCACCATAAAATGCAGTTTTCTTAATTAAATTCAAATCTCTTTGATTTGATTTAGCTGATCTAGAAAAATATCCACTTTTCTGAACCAATGTTTTTTCAGCTCCCAAAGCATTTGAAAATTGCTTCGCAAACCATTTTCCTGGATTAATTTCATCTAATCTTACATGCCCAAATGCATCACGAGGTACTTCTTGATTATTATCTTCCATTTCATTGACTATAGTATCCAGTCCAGCGCCTTCACTCAAAAATATATTCACACAGTCTTTTTCATCCATACGCTCTTTCAATATCTCTACTTCAGATTTGAAATCGAAGTTTAATTCCGGAATATATATAGCATCAATATCCCAACGCTCTTTATTAATAAATAATTCTGGTAAAAATTCTCTTCCCTTAAGTCTATCCCTATAATCATAGGCAGTCTGAGCAGTTAGCCACCCACAATTTCTACCCATAACCTCATGAATAATCAGCTGTCTAGTACTCGTAGTATTCTCATTAATGATATTTTCAAAAAAAATAGCACCTTGCTCAGCTGCAGTCCATGCGCCTAATGTTTGAGTAATTGGAAATACATCATTATCTACAGTTTTAGGTAGACCAACTACAGTAAGATTATATCCATTTTCTTTTAAATAAATAGATAATTTTGCTGCCATTGTATTAGTATCATCTCCACCAATCGTATGTAAAATATCTATCCTATCTTTTGTTAATTGATCTGCAGCAACACGAAGTGGATCTTCACCTTGATTAACATAGCCTCTTTTCACACAATCTTCTACATTGGTTAATTTTACCCTACTATTACCTATAGGTGAACCACCATAATCATATAATACACTAAAATTTGATTTTACTGAATCAGGAAATATAATATGATCTCCTGTAAGTAGACCTCGATATCCATTTAGATACCCTACCAATTCAGCTTTAGGTGCAAGTTCATTATATTTTTCAATTAATGCACCTATCGAAGAAGAAAGACAAGGAGCAATTCCACCAGCAGTTAAGAAAGCTATTTTCATATAAATATTATAAATTTTAAATAAATCAGTCTTAAAATTAAAGAATAAATTGTTTCTCAAACATATTTTGTATTGCAAAATATAAACTAATTACAAATTCTTATTTGTTAAATTAAGTTCATGGTAAAAAGTAATAGAAATAATATAAATGAATAATATCCTCTGGAAATCAACTAATCCCGACAAAAGTCAAATGGTGCACTTTATGCATCAGATTAATAAATCCTATGACTTAAATATGACTACTTATAATGAATTCTATAATTGGTCTATAAATCATATCAATCTTTTTTGGAAAGAATTCTGGGATTATTCCAAAATTATTTATTCTAATCCTTATACTCAGGTTATTGATAATAAAAATAAAATGCCCGGGGCAAAATGGTTTAAAGGATCAAAATTAAATTTTGCTGAAAATCTTCTAAAATATAAGGACAATAAACCTGCTATTTATTTTAAAGGAGAAGATAAAATTAATAAAGTTCTGACATACAAAGAACTATACTTAAATGTCGAGAGAGTATCTCATGCTTTACGAAAAATAGGCGTTAAAAAAGGAGATCGGATTGCTGGATTAATGCCTAATATACCTGAATCAATAATCTGTATGCTTGCATGTGCATCTATTGGTGCAATCTGGAGTTCATCATCTCCTGACTTTGGGAAAAAAGGTGTTTTAGATCGATTCTCACAAATAGAGCCAAAAGTAATATTTTCTTCTAATGGTTATTATTATAATGGAAAATCTTTTGACACTTTAGAAAAACTAAAAATGATTATATCTAGTTTACCAAGCTTAGAGAAAGTTGTTATCATTGATTATCTAAATCAAGATCCCAAAATTAATAATATTAAATATGGTGTAAAATATTCTGATTTCATTTCAAAGTCTCCTGATCCAATAAAATTTGAACAATTACCCTTTGATCATCCATTATATATTATGTTTTCATCTGGCACAACAGGATTACCGAAATCCATTGTCCATTCTGCTGGTGGAACGCTAATACAACATTTAAAAGAACTCTCTCTTCATTGTAATCTTAAACGTAATGATACAATCTTTTATTATACAACTTGTGGATGGATGATGTGGAATTGGCTGATTTCTTCATTGGCAATTGGAGCAAAAATAGTATTATATGATGGATCTCCTTTTTATCCAAATGAAAATACAATGTGGGAAATAGCAGAAGAATTAGGTATTACAATTTTTGGTACAAGTGCTAAATATCTTGATACATGTAGAGAAAAAAAACTTCGACCCGGTAATAATAATAATTTATCTAAAATAAGAACAATCTTATCAACAGGTTCCCCATTAGCTGAAAAAAGTTTTGATTATGTCTATAAGCATATCAGTTCCAAAGTGTTACTAGGATCAATATCTGGTGGCACAGATATTATCTCGTGTTTCGCTCTTACAAATCCAATGCTACCAGTTATACGTGGTGAAATACAATGTCGAGGACTAGCAATGGATGTACAATCATATAATAGTGCAGGTAATTCGGTAATTAATGAAAAAGGTGAACTCGTTTGCAAATCAGCTTTCCCTTCTATGCCTATCTATTTCTGGAATGATTCTGATGGCTCAAAATATCATAATGCTTATTTTAACGTATTTCCAAAAATTTGGAATCATGGCGATTTTATAAAAATTTCAGACCATGGTACGATTAAAATCTATGGTCGCAGTGATGCGACTCTAAATCCCGGTGGAGTACGAATTGGTACTGCTGAAATTTACTCAGTATTAGATGGTATAAATAAAATTGAAGATAGTTTAGTAATTGGTCAAGATTGGAAAGGTGATCAGCGTATAATATTATTTATTAAACTAAAAGATGGTTATGATTTAGATGATAATCTAATAACAAAAATTAAATCTCAAATTCGAACTGAATGCTCTCCAAGACATATCCCGGCTCTAGTATTGAGAGTAAAGGATATCCCCTATACTATGAATGGGAAAAAGGTGGAAATTGCTGTAAAAAATATTATTCACGGATTAGATGTACCTAACAGAGATGCCTTAGCAAACCCAGAAGCATTAGATAACTTTGAAGATATTTCTGAATTAAAAACTTAATATTTTATAAAATATCTAATAAATCAGCTACACGATTTGAATATCCCCATTCATTATCATACCAGTTTAATGTTTTAACAAAATTTCCATCAACAACACGTGTAAATGGAGCATCAAAAATAGATGAATGCGGATTCCCAATAATATCCGTAGATACAACTGGTAAGGTTGAATACTCTAATATATTTTTTAGAGGACCATTATTTGATGCTTCATAGACTACTTGATTTATTTGCTCAATGGTAACATCTTGTTTTAATCGAATATTAAAATCTACAACAGACCCATCAGGTACAGGTACACGCATCGCAATTCCATCTAATTTACCATTTAGCTCAGGTAATACTTTCCCTACAGCTCTTGCAGCTCCCGTTGTAGTTGGAATAACATTTTCTGCTGCTGCACGCGAGCGACGCCAATCTGAATGAGGAACATCAGCTAATCTTTGATCATTTGTATATGCATGAATTGTATTAATCACACCCAATTCTATACCAAATTCATTATTTAATACCATTGCCATTGGTGCTAAACAATTAGTTGTACAAGATGCATTAGAAATAATTTTATGTTCGGGTTTTAAACCAGCATCATTCACTCCTAAAACTACGGTATAATCAATCTCATCTTTAGCCGGTACTGTCAAAACTACTCGCTTAGCTCCAGCAGAAATATGGTTCTCTAATTCCGACTTTTTTCTAAATATACCTGTTGACTCTATAACAAAATCAACCTCCATCTCCGCCCAAGGCAGGCTAGATGGATCCGTTTCAGCTAAAAGCTTTACGGATTGACTCTCGGTTTTTAAGATATCTCCTTCAAGAGTAACATCTTCAGGAAAACGTCCCATTACAGTATCATATTTTAATAAATAGGTTAAGGCTGCTTTATCAAATATGTCATTTATAGCCACAATATCTACATCTTTTTTTGCATTTAAAATCCGAAATACAGATCTACCAATTCGACCAAAACCATTTATAGCCACCCTCATTCTGTTTCTCCTAAATCACTATAAGCATCAATCACATCTAATATGCGTTTTGAAAATCCCCATCCATTATCATACCAGCAAATAGTTTTTAATAAAGACTTCTTTGTAATCATAGTAGCTTTCGCATCAAAAACCATTGTTTCATCTCTACCATTTACATCACTAGATACTATAGGGTCTTCTGTATAACCAACAATACCATCTAAAGATGATTCTGAATAATTCTGTATAGAACTATTTGCACTATCAACTGATGGCATATTTTTCAACTCTGTTGTCAAATCAACACAAGAACCATTCGGTACTGGGACATTGAAAGCTATTCCATCTAACTTCCCTTTAAATTGAGGCATTATTTCCTTAACCAGATTTGGTGCAAAAGTTGTATTAGGTATAATATTTTCAACGGCAGATCGACTTCGCCTTAAATCAATACCAACTGCATCTGCCAAAGGTTGATCAGATGTATACGCATGAACAGTCGTCATCATTGCTCGTTTAACACCAAAAGAATCATCTAGCATTTTGAGCATTAAAGCTAATACTTGAGTAGTGGAAGAGGTTGTTGAAATGATTTTATCTGATGACTTGATAGAAGATTCATTAATTCCAGGCATAATATAACGATCAATTTTTTCCTCAGGGTTTCTAGTTATTAAAACTCTCTTAGCACCTGCTTTTAGATGCAATTCTAAATCTGATCGCTTTAAAAAACGACCTGTTGCATCTATGACTACATCTACATCATAAGCATCCCAAGGAATCGCTCCTGGTTCGCCACCATTAATAACTCTGACTCGTTGATTATTTACAGCTAAATGGTTACCATCTAAACTAACTTTATCTTTCATCGAGCCATGAATCGAATCACGAACAAGCAAATAATGTAAGGCTTCTGATGATCCAAAATCACTGACAGCTACAAAGTTATATCTTGGATTATTATATCCTAATCGAAAAATATTGCGACCAATCCTTCCAAAGCCGAATAATGCAATATTAATAGGTTTGTTCATATAATTAAGTCTTATTCTAATTAATAAAATTAATGAAAATCTTGGTCGGTAAATTAGTAACTACTTTCTGAATTACTAAAAATAATTTTATTAAAAAAATTAAATATTATTTCTTTCCCGAATTTGTAAATCCGAGAGCACCGTATCGATCATTAAGTACTATAACACCATCCATTTCTCGATTAGACCCGATATAAGCAGTTGGTTGTTCATATTTATTATATGTTTGTACATATCCATTCTCCTCTTTACCAGTCCCAAGATAGAGAGTCCTTTTTTGATCTTGATTATAAGCTGTAATAAACCCACCATTCCCATCATCTGTTATGGTAATTGAATTCACCACTATATCTCCAAGGTTTCCTGAATCTTTTGATGCTGTTAAAGCAAAAAATAATCCAGCGCTCAAAAATCCAATAATAAAACTCCGATAATCAACATGTCTCATATCTTACTCCTTATGAAATAAATAAATTTGGTAAATCACCAATGGAATCCAAAAACATATCAGGCATAATATCACTCGTTTGAAGAATGCTCTCGTGGTATTTCCCTGTCTTAACGAGAACCCCAATTATACCAATATCCTGCGCTCCTTTAATATCAGTGATAATATCATCACCAACCATTGCCACTTCTTCATGCATTAATCTTAAGTCTTCTAGAGCACAATTAAAAAATGCTTTATTTGGTTTCCCAACTATTTTAGCTTTTTTCCCTGTTGCATATTCCAATGCTTTTACAAAGCCACCTGCATCTAACCGCAACCCAGTACCTATGCTGTAATAACGACCCATCTGTAATGCTAATATTTCTGCACCATCCATTACATTACAGAATGCTTCATTTAATTGCTCAAAGGTCCAATGTTGATAGTCTCCTATGACTATCACTGTTGGTTTTTTTTCATCTTCCTTAAACTCACTATAATCTTTTTTTAAATTTTCTGTAATAAAAAATTTACATGATGGTGAACCCATCTTTCTTAAATAATCAATCGCTACATGGCCTGCTGATATAATCTCAAATTCATCACATCCCAAACCAATATTCACTAATTTTTCTCTGAGTGTCCTTTTATTTATCGTTGTAGTGTTTGTTAAAAATCTAAACGGAATATTTTTTTTTCTAAGAAATTTAAGAGTCCCGATAGCACCTGGAATAATTTTCCCAGAAGTGTAAAATACTCCATCTAAATCAAGTAAAACTCCTTTAATGCTTTTTGAAAAGTTCATCATGTTGTTTTAATTCATCTTTCAAATCACTCATTTTATTTATTAAAGGATTAGTATTTATCTCCTTGCTATTGTATTCCTTATGCCAGTCCTCCTTTGCATATAATATTCTTGTAATTAAGATAAATGTATATAATAATAGAAGAAGAATAAACCCCGTGACTTGTAAATAATTATCTCTATCAATAAAAATAAATAATAAAAATAATATCAGTGGCAGCCATCGTATTATAGTTTGAATAATTTTTTTTAACATTTCATTCCAAAGTTTCTTGAACAAATTTTAATATTTTTTTCTGTTTTGTTAAATAACCTAGCCTTGTCTCTACATTTATATAACGCATATCTCTTCTAAGAAATTCCCATGATAAACTACCATCATCATCTTTTGGGATACTATTTTGTAAGACAACATTATATTTACCTTTCGAAAGTTTTAAAAAATCATTTAGATTTGTACATAAAATAAAATCTCTAGGATTTTCATTTTTATTTATTGAGACCCTCTCACTTTTTTGAATTTCTTGATGAACATTATATCCTCGAAAATTATTATGGACTGCAATAAGAATTCCCGATTTATCAGGTAATACTTGAGATAAAAAACTATTTTGTCCCTTGTCTAATTGATCTAAAGCAGTCTTTAAATTATTTGGGTTCCATTCAGGCTTAAACTTTTTTAAAGTACGCAGCGCACCATTTCTTGAAAAAACTCTGTTTGGATCAATCTTTGTTTGATAAAAAGGGATCTCTCTTTCATCATTTTTTATTAAAAATGCTTTCCCTGAAAAATGCTTTAAATGAGAAATAATTGCAAGCTCTGCTGTCTTTTCATCTCCATGTAACCATAAAAAATGAAAAGGACTCGTCCCATTTTGGATGACATCAAATGTAGTACCAACTAAATTAATTTTTTCAGAATCATCAACAGGCTTATCATTAGCATTAATATATAATGTTATATAGAAAAAAATGATAAATGTGTTAAAAATAAAGGGATATTTCAAAACTAGAGAGATTTGATTATTGAAAAATATTTATTCTTCAGAATTATTTTCATTAATCCTATATACTAATGCAAAAATCAGTGATCCAATAACAAAGACTACCAGCAATATAAAAATGATCAATTTTAGATTCATAACTTTAAATTTTAAGTATAATAATTATCCAATATAAAATGATGCTGATATAGCAACCAGAAGAATATATGATTAATTACTATTATTTTTTGTAAATAATATCAATCGTAAGCCAATTGGAGATATTAAATAATTCATATGAATTATAATTGGTCTGCCAGAATCAATATATCGCTGATTATTTATTCCCATATTAAAATCCGTTTTTCATCAATAAATGGTAATATTTTTCCTTTAACCATCTTAATTATTCTTTGTCGTTTCTTTATCTCTTCAGTAACAATATTATTTTCAACACTATAATTTGCATAAAATAGATCTGATTTTGTTTCACGTCTTCGAATTCGATTAAAATAATCTTTATTCATTCTAAATACACCTAAAGTCACATCTAATAATTTAGTCTGATCTATTTCATTAAATATATCTGAAATAAAATCACTATAAATTTTTTCCCAATCTTTAATGTATAAAACCGGATCTATACATAACCTCACAAACCAACCTGATTCAATAGCAGATTTCATTGCATTTAATCGCTTGTTAAGACTTGGAGCCGTTCTCTCATATTTTTTACAAATTAAATCAGGTGAAAGACTCCAACTAAGAATAACATTTTTTGAGGGTTCAAGATCAGATAATGCATAAAAATTTGCACTTTTTGTTCTTATTTCCATTTTAATATTTTTTAATGTGTTCACAAATTCAATCCACCTAGAAGTTAAAGGTATAATATTCTCTGTTGCTAGAATATCAGTATTATAAGATATTGAAAGAATCATCGGCTTTGATGGTTCATCCAAGTTTTGTAATTGTTCTTCTACAGATCTGAAATAATCATCTTCATTAACAAACACAACCATATTACCTGATGGATACATTCCTTGTAAAAAACAATAATCACAATTGTAAAGACAATTTAATATTGGAGTATTATAAAAAACATTTGGGCTTTGGTATTCTTGAATCATTTCTGATGCGTGATATAAGAAAGGAGAGGTTTTTTTTGCAATAATTAATTTCATTGAAGATTTTTGCAATTGAAAGTCTTGGTTTTGCCTATTAAAAAAATCTTTATAATGATTAATCTCAACTATTTTCACATTATTAAACTTTTTAGTAATGAGTCTAGTAAGAGGATAATCTTGAGCACTTTTTTCCAAATATATGTGAGAAAAGTTAGGCTGATAGTTTATCACAGATTTCATGAAAGTTTTGGTTCCTATCTTTTATAGTATTTTTCGTAGATAAAATAATTTCCGGTAATGCACCATCTGGGCATCTCAACCGAAATCCTTTTGATAGATGAGTAATTTTATACTTCTGTGTTTCAGTTAAATTAAAGGTAGAATACAGATTATTTATCCAAATTTTATCTTCAGTATTAAGGATTGACTCATCAATAAGTTTCAATCTTTTAAAATCTAACATGAATGCTTCTATCTTTGGAATATGCGATTCAACTATAGTGGATATATCATTTCTAGATAAATTAAGAGAATGATGATCCATATGATCAGAAACAATCTTTATAAAAGCTAAACGATGAGATTTTACTAATCGTAGTGCAACTCTAAAAATTTCAGCTGATTCCATGTCAACTAAACCTGGATAATTATCTACATGATCTTTGACCACATTCTGAACAGTGATAATTGATTCTTCTTCAAATGGGTGCCTTATCAATATATCTGGGTAATAAGTCTTCCCTGTTTTTTTATGATTAATTTTTTGAATAAAGTAACTTTCACCTATAGATGTTGAATTTGGATTACCACCGGCAATACCAATATTTATAAATTGGACTATCTCTTGTCTATAATAAGAATGGATAATTTCAAGTCGATTCTGGATCTTAGCTTCTCCAACGCCAATACCAACAACCATCATATCATCATTACCAAATACTGGGAAACTAAATGTTCTATCTCTGATTAAATTAAAATGATCAATAATCGGTAACGATTCGGCTTTCAAAGCTGTCAGAATAAATTGCATAAAAAATATTTACCAAAATGAAAAACGTAAAATTTTCTTTTTTGGCTTTTGCTTTTTATTAGAATTCCATGGTTTTTTCCCATCCCATGATAAACCAAATAGACTCCTTTTTCTACCTTCTGGCTCATACTGAAATTCACCTTTATATTTTTTTGATTTTCTTTTTCTGAGATCTAATGCAATCGATTCAAGTATTATTTTCCGATCTTCATAATCTTGTTGGTTTAAATTATAATATATAATATCTCGTCCAAATTTTGCCCCGAAAAAATTTAAAACTTTACCAGTTAAATAAAGACCTAGACCAATACGTCCATAACCTACAGACAATGAAGAAATCTTAGGTTCTGAATAAATAAAATCTGGATAACCAAATGTTGCTGCCCCAATAGATGAACCCATTAAAACCAACCCTAAAAATGCGCACGGCGTTCCTGCAGGTCGATAGGTTTTAGTTGCATATCGCATTTTTCTTAATGAAGATATTGGAATAGA